>WNGR01000352.1_pt2 | contig 15583 bp, 16 predicted proteins | sample 5407581 | NCBI WGS metagenome assembly WNGR01 (sample SAMN13153383, study PRJNA577476) | soil metagenome | isolation source: 80 cm soil or saprolite under Garry oak tree replicate 2 | place: USA:California | collected 2016-06-15
CGCCGCCCGGCTTCGACAAACTGACCGAGCGCAACTTTCGCATCGTCGCGGAACTGGAGACGGTGGCGAATCTGGCCGGGCGCCCCATGGCGCAAATCGCGTTGAACTGGCTGCATCAAAAGCGCGGCGTATCGAGCATCATTGTTGGAGCAACGCGGGCGGACCAGTTGCAGGAATCGCTCGGCTCGCTCGACTTTACGCTTGCGCCCGAACTGGTCGCGCGGCTCGACGCCGTATCGGAACCCGCTCGCCCATTCCCGTATTACATGTTCGCGGACGGTCATCAAGCGCGGATCCACGGACAAGTCGAAGTCGCCGACAGGCCGGCGGCTTACGCTAAACCCGTGAAGATTCCCGCGCCGAGCGCGTAAAGGTGTCGAGGCAGGCTCCGCATTCAGTTCGGAAAGCGGAGCTTTTTATTTATGCAAAAAGCTTGAAAAGTGTTCTTACCCGTCAACGAAGTCGGGGTATCAATCGTTTATGAAATAATTGGGGATGAATGAGAGGACACTGCGCGGATCGGTAAATAACGAACGTTCGATCTCATAAGAAGAAAATCATGCCGATGCCGCGCTGCACAAAATCCGCCGAATGGATTCATATTGGCGTTTATGGTCTGCCCCATGAGATTGACAAGGCCGACGCGCTGAAAGGCCCACTGGGTGGGTCGGGAGCGGACGAGTCAGGAATAATCGGCTATGTTGGCCGGCAAGGAAGAGAAAACGCTGCATCGCGGTCAACTGATAAATTCTATTCAAATACCGTGTTGCATTACCGGCCTGTGCCGTTAAAGCAACAAAGAACATGTCAGCCGCATTGGATACTGGTGCAAAACAGGGACCGAGGCAGATAATCGGTTTGTAAAGGAGAAAGATCATGGATGCCAAACCACCGAAGATTCCGACCCCGGATAAAGTCTTTAGCCCGGATCCGGAACCCGCTGGCGTCGAGTTTCTGGGGGCGGAACTGCCTGAGCACGTTCGCGCCTTTTTCGACGAACAACGCAAGTCGTGCGACTCGAAATAGTCAAGCAGTGGTGCGATGCAGCATCGGCGTCCGCGCGTCCGGCGCGCGGCAATGGAATGCACGCGTCTCAAGGGTCGCTCGACACTCAGCCTGGCAAGCAGAACGTGGCCGATTGGTCCCAGCGCCTCTATCCCTTGTAACTGCTCCGCATCTGCTCGCGCACGTCTCTCACCCGCAGTTCGGCTATGTTGCCGACACGAGTTTGCCATCGGCCGACACACCCGTAACCTGCGCATCGTCTATTCTTCTGCTTTTCTTCCACGGCCGCTCGGCCACGCCCGCCTTTCATGAATCGTTCGTATCGCTTCGGCACATCACGCGCGCTTGTGTTATTCGCTGCGCTCGCATTCACGTCCGCCCCGGCCGTCGCGGACGGCGATGACACCGCCCTCACCAATCTGATTGCGCTGGCCTCGCAGCGCCTCGCACTCGCGGAACCGGTCGCGCGCTGGAAGTGGGCGAACCATCAGGCGATCACCGATACGCCGCGGGAAAACGCGCTACTCGCCGATGTCGAGAAGCGCGCCGTGGCGGCGAACGTCGACCCGGCGTTCGCCCGCGCCTTCTTCCAGGATCAGATCGACGCGAGCAAGGATGTGCAAAACGCGCTGTTCGCCTCGTGGCACGGCACGCAGCCGCCCGAAGGGCCGGCGCCGGATCTCGCCACGAGCACGAGACCGCAGTTGGACCGGCTGACGCAGTCGCTCGTGGCCGCCCTCGCACGCGTGCAGCCGCTGCGCGCCGCGCCGGATTGTCCGTCGCGCGTCGCGCAATCGCTGGCTAACTGGAAATCGTTGACCCGCTACGACTCGACCCGTTCGAGCGCGTTGACGCGCGCGCTGGGTCATGTCTGCGAAACGGGCGGAGTGGGCGCGACCGGTTGATCCGGAGCGCGTGATGGGCCGCGATACTTGCAGCGCTTAAGCGGCGGCCGCATCCGAATGCCGGCTCTCGAATTCGCTTTGAGCGGGAGACTGCCAGACGGGGTTCTTCAAGCGAGACTCGGCATGGGCGCGCCGCTCGATACGCTCAACGGCATCAAGCGCAAGCCGCGCGCAAGATGGCTCTGCAGGATACGATACGTCGATGGTTCGAATGGTCCCGCGACGCTCGACGCATGCAACTGCGCTGCCTGTGCGAGCGAAGGCGCGTGACCGACATAACGCCACCGGTCGACAACGTGAAAAGCGCGCGACTGCGACGCCTCCTCGCGCTCCTCGAAAACAACCGGCCCTTGAAACGGCCACGGCGCATCCGCCGGATCGTTCTTCGTGACGCGCGGCACGCGGTTATGGCCGGGGCGCAGCGTGGCAATCCACTGCGCTTCCGCGAGCATCGCGCCCAGTTCGCCGCCGGTCGCGCGCCATTCGACACGGCGCACCTGCTGAGCGAGCCGAATATCCTTCGACGAACGCCGCTCGCCGGTCAAATGTGAGCGCAACCGCTGACGCACGCGCACGCTTCGCCCGACATACAGCGGCAGGTCTCCTTCCCCGTAGAACGCATACACACCGCATCCGGCCGGCGCGGTATCGAGCAGGTCTTCCGTGATGTCGCCGGCAAGCTGGTAACGCCGCGTGGTGCGTTCGATCTGCGCCCGCAAAACGTCCAGCGGCACGAGGCCGTGCAGACGCTGCCAGAATTGCCAGATCAGATCGGCGTCGGCCAGCGCGCGGTGGCGATCGGACGGAACGAGCGCGTGACGTTCGACCAACGCGTCCAGCCCGTGGCGCTTTTCCGCCGGGAACAGCGCACGCGACAGACGCACGGTGCACAGCACGTCCGGGTCGAACGCGAGCCCGGCCCGGCGAAACTCGCCGCGCAGAAAACCACGATCGAAACTGGCGTTATGCGCCACGAACAGTTTGCCGTTCAGGCGCTCGAACAGTGCCGGCGCGATGGCGTCGAAGGTCGGCGCGCCGCGCACCATGGCATTCGTGATGCCGGTGAGTTGCTGAATGAAGGACGGAATCGGCTGCTGGGGGTCGACCAGACTGCTCCAGCGCGACACGCCGGCAGGTCCCACTTCGACTACGCCGACTTCGGTGATGCGGTGCTCGCTAGTCGAACCACCGGTGGTTTCCAGGTCGACGAAGGCGATCGGTACATTCAGGGCCGGTTCCGGCAGAAACTGTTCAGACATGAAAGAAGATACTTTGGACGCGTGGCTTTGCGGCAAGTATGCACCAGTTGGCTGCCGCATACTCGAACAGCATGGCTAGTTTCGGCTAGGCTGCGGCGGAAAACGCAGGATTTCGAGGTGAGCCCGCAACCGCTGGTTAGCCTTGAAAATTACTTAGCGCGAGTAATGAACATTCAGAAAATCTAAGATAAACAATCCTGTTTTCTCACCAAAGCCATAATGTTTTTTAAGAATCGAATATTTATCCTCTCTACCGCATAACGATCAAACTAATTCGCAAAAAAAGCCCTCGCATTGAACGAGGGCATTCTTTCGATCAACTGCCCGGCGACGCCACGGAGCAGCGTTGCTGCGACTTACAGCGGCTGGATATTCGCCGCTTGCTTGCCCTTGGGGCCGGCCTTGACGTCAAAGGAGACGCGCTGGTTTTCCTTTAGCGACTTGAAGCCTTCCGCGCGAATCTCCGAAAAGTGCGCGAACAGGTCCTCGCCACCCGAATCCGATGTGATGAAGCCAAAGCCCTTAGCATCGTTGAACCATTTGACGATACCGGTTTCCATTTTCCTGTTTCCCTTGATGATTATCAAATATCGAGGTATTGCCCACGCGCCGAATTCCATTGCCATTTCATTCACGATTGAAGTCCCGACAGCACCGAGCAATCAGGTTGAGCGAATGAAATCCAGCATTGCCGTTATACGGGGAACGAAGAATTGGCGTCAAGCAAATTTTTCGTATGCGTTTAACACGCTGGACGATAAGGCAACGCGCAAGGGATTAAAGCAGTGTTATTCGGTAGCGACTGAATAATCAAGGTCAATATTACTTAGAGAACATCCGGCTATGCCGAATAGCGGGAAAAATTCCGGATTTCATCCTAAAATATGTAACAAATAATGTTTTTGGTAAGTGTTTGTCCGAGTTGTTCGCCCCGAGTCGGGGCAGCATGATGGAAATCACTAGGAGTAACGCGTATCGGGAGATCGCCATGCTGTTCAACGAATTGCGACGTTTTATCACCTGGCTCACTCAATCGCCGCTCAAGTCTCTCTCCGACCAGCCCGAACCGGTCGAAGCAACACCTTCCGCACTGGAGTTCGATCCCATGTGGCACGGGGATCACTGGCAAAACCTGCTGTCATCGCCCATGGACGCGCGCCGTTATGTCATGGAAGACTGGAGCGTCTCCCGGATGGTCGACTGGAGCGACGTGGACGGGCCACTGCCGGCGCACTGAGTGGGGCGCACCCATCCGCGACCGGCGGACGAAAAAAAAGCGCGACTGAGAAGTCGCGCCGACAAAGGTTTGGAGATCTTTTTCGTCAACGAAAAAGTCTGCTTCGAAAAGCAGCAACTTCAGTATAACGGCTCGACCCACTGCAATTATTCACATAAATAACAATCATCTATTGCAATACCGACAACAATCTTTTCGTTACGATTTCCTGCGTTGTTTTTTTGCATCAAATGCTGTCGCAAATGAGCAACGCTAGTCGGTTGACACGCTTTTCCCATCCCTTGAATAGCCGTGAAAGCCTTTATCTATAAGGCTTAAGCCACATTCCCTTATCGTTTCTTATCGCGTAATACTTTATTGCGAAAATCGGAACGCCCATTGCACAGGCCGTCTCTCTACACTCTGCCTAATCGGAAACCGGCGCGTTTGGAGTACGACGCGCTCTCATGCGGATCACGCCTCTCGCAGCGCCCGCGTGAAGGTCTCCTTAAAGCCTGGGTTTCATTACCCACTCTCGCTCTCGGAGTTACAAGATGAAAAAGACTCTCATGGTCGCGGCCCTAACGGGCGTTTTTGCAACGGCAGCACATGCTCAAAGCAGCGTCACGCTGTACGGCTTGATCGACGCCGGCATTACTTACACGAACAACCAGCATGGCCATAGCAACTGGCAAGAAACGAGCGGTTCGGTGAACGGCAGCCGCTGGGGCCTGCGCGGCGCTGAAGATCTGGGCGGCGGTCTGAAGGCCATCTTCACGTTGGAAAACGGCTTCGGCATCAATGACGGTTCGCTGAAGCAAGGCGGTCGCGAATTCGGCCGTCAGGCGTTCGTCGGCTTGTCGAGCAACCAGTTCGGCGCCGTCACCCTCGGCCGTCAATACGACAGCATGGTCGACTATGTCGGCCCGCTGGCATTGACCGGCACGCAATACGGCGGCACGCAGTTCGCGCATCCGTTCGATAACGACAACCTGAACAACTCGTTCCGCGTCAACAACTCGGTCAAGTATCAGAGCGTCAATTACGGCGGCTTCAAGTTCGGCGGCATGTACGGCTTCTCGAACCAGGCTGACGGCTTCGCGAACAACCGTGCTTACAGCGCGGGTGCGTCGTATAACTGGGGTGGCCTGAACGTCGCCGCCGCTTACCTGCAATTGAACAGCAACGGCGCAACGGGCGCAGCGGCAGCATTCAATAGCGGTGGTGCGGTGTCGAGCGACAACACGTTCTTCGCCGGCCGCCAGCAAACGTGGGGCGCAGGCGCGAACTACTCGTTCGGCCCGGCAACGGTCGGTCTTGTGTACTCGCAAACCAACCTGTCGAGTCTTGCAGGCATTGGCGCAGGCGCATCGGGTCAAACCGGCGGTATCGGTTTTAGCAACAACAGCGCTCACTTCCAGAACTTCGAAGCGAACGCTCGTTACGCTCTGACGCCGGCAGTCAGCATCGCCGGTTCGTACACGTACACCCGTGCGAGCCTGGCTGGCACGCGTCCGCACTGGAACCAGTTCAACCTGCAAACCGCGTACGCATTGTCCAAGCGTACCGACGTGTATCTGCAAGGCGAATATCAGCAAGTCAACGAAAACGCGGTTGTCGATGCCGACATCAACGGTTTGGCCGCTTCGGGCAACAACAAGCAAGTTGCTGTGACCGCAGGTCTGCGTCACCGCTTCTAAAGCGGCGAGCAGCACTCGCATTATGGAAGGCGCCGCTCGCGGCGCCTTTTTTCATGCCGCAATCGAAAGCGTGTTCGCTGAGGAGATGGGGATGGAGCGGCTGTCAGACGCCGAATGGGAACGAATCAAGCACCTGCTCCCTACGGCTGGCGCCAAAAAAATCACCGGCCGACCAACCGCCAACTCGCGTGCCGTGCTAGACGCGATTCTATGGATCGAGCGCACGGGCGAGCGCTGGCTGTATCTGCCCGCCCACTTCCCGCCACAACAAACCTGTTACGCGAAATATCTGAGCTGGAAACGCAACGGCACGCTCGATCAGGTTCGCACGCTGCTTGCGAAGCCCGGTGTTCGGGATTGTCTTGCGCGAGGCGCCATGAATCGCGTCGAAGCAGCGTGAGCCGCGCCGCCCTCGTCCACCTCATTCGAACACGACGACGAGCCGTGCCGGTCTAGCCACCGCTGTCAGGCGGCGGATACTTGACGTCGAGTATATCGATCGGCTGCGGGCCGGCCGGCGTGTACAGCGTCACCGTATCGCCGATCTTTGCCTTGAGCAACGCGCGCGCAACCGGCGAGATCCAGCTCACGTGACCGACGTCGAGATCGACCTCGTCGATGCCGACAATCGTCACGCTATGCACCTCGCCGTCTTCCGTTGCGTATTCGACGGTCGCGCCGAAGAAAACCTGATCGACATTTTCCTGTTTGCTGCTGTCGACGACTTCGGCAAGGTCGAGGCGCTTGGTCAAAAAGCGGATTCGCCGATCGATTTCGCGCAGCCGGCGTTTACCGTAGATGTAATCGCCGTTCTCCGAGCGATCGCCGTTCGATGCAGCCCACGACACGAGCTTGACCACTTCTGGCCGCTCGACGTCGATCAGATGCAGCAGTTCATCGCGCATGCGCCGGTAACCGGCGGGCGTGATGTAGTTTTTCGTACCCGCGGGGATTTCCGGCTGGGCGACGTCGAGGTCGTCGTCATTCTCTTCACTCGACTCTTTGACAAAGGCCTTGTTCATGATGGTCCGTTAACTGCAGCAAGCGACTGTCTATCAAGGGTACACGATCGTGACCATGAGACAAATCGCAGTTACATGCTTCCCTTTTTCAAAAGCTTTGCTATAATCTCGTTTCTGCGTGCGGCTGTAGCTCAGTTGGATAGAGTACTTGGCTACGAACCAAGGGGTCGTGGGTTCGAATCCTGCCAGCCGCACCACTTATTTGAGGGCCTCCCTCCGGGGAGGCCCTTACGTTTTACCCGGTTTCATCGCAGTATTATTGCGCCAGGCGTCATCTGTTTTAGCGTGCGGCTGTAGCTCAGTTGGATAGAGTACTTGGCTACGAACCAAGGGGTCGTGGGTTCAAATCCTGCCAGCCGCACCACCCGCACACGCATAAGGGCCTTCCGATCGGAAGGCCCTTTGTTTTGTATGGACTTAATGTCCGGCATTCCCGGTCACGTTACCGCGGCGGCGACTGGATATCACCGATCCGGCCATCCGGAGTCGGCACATCTTCGACCGAATCTTCCGCCGTTTGCTCGCCGATCACGTGCGCCCGTTCGCCCATCAGCGTCTGCGCCTGACGCATCACATCGTCCACGTTGTCGCCGAAACGGCTTTCGACGAAAGCCCGCAGCAGCGCAACCCGCAATGAATCGCCCCGCCCTTCCACGGCTCCCCGTCCACCGTCAAATTCGGCCACACAGTGCGCCGCGCCGTGATCGGTCCGCTCGCGCACCTCGAGTCGTTGCACCCGCTCCATCACCGCCGTGGCCGCCTCCCATGAGGAGGAAGGCGTGAAGCGGCCGTCCCACGGACGGCCGCGGTCATTGCCGATGATCGAAACGGTTTCGCCGCTGTCGGTAAACTGGATTTCGCGCACGAAGTCGTGCAGGCTGCGGGCGACCCAATAGTCGAGCGCAAAGCCGGTGAGGTCAGCTACTTTCATGAGCGTTCTCCCTGAATTTCAGATGAGACTCGCTGGTGGCCGGCGTGTTCAGATTCGAGCGAAGGAGGTCTGAAGCGCCTTGGGGCAAACCCGAAGGTGCCCTGAAGCAACCGTCAGATCAGTAATCCGCCCGCTCGCGGTCGATCCGCATGCCGCCGTCGTGCCGATGATGCCCTTCCTCGCTCGGCCGTTCGCGCGCAATACGCATCACGTCCGGGTTCGTCCGCACGCGGCGCATCACATTGGCCAGGTGAACACGATCGCTCACCTGGATCACGAAGCGCAGCACCGTGGATTCCTGCGACAAATCCTCGTCCATCGCGATGTGCACGATGTTCGCATCCGCCGACGTGATGTCGGCCGCCACGCGGGCAAACACGCCCTTGGTGTTCTTGACCAGCACCTTCACGGCGACGTCGAACAGACGTCCCGGCTGCGGCGCCCAGGCCACGTCGATCCAGCGGCCCGGATCGCGCCGGTGAATCCGTTGCGCGACGCGGCAATCCGTGGTGTGGATCGCCATGCCGAGGCCGATGCCGATATAGCCCATGATGTCGTCGCCCGGAATCGGACGGCAGCACGCGGACAACTGCACGGACATACCTTCGGTGCCGGTGATGACGACCGGCGGCGCATGAGGCAAACCGGATTCGGAGCGCGAGCCGTCGTCGTCGGCGTCACGGCCGCTCATCAGCACCTCGATGCGCTTCGCCATGACCGCCGCGACACGCCGGCCGAGACCGATGTCCGCGAAGATTTCCTGACGGTTCTTGTTGCCCGTCCACTGCACGAGCTTTTCCCACGCTTCCGGCGTCACGTCCGATAGCGCGAGGCCGTAACCCTTCAGCGCCTGATCGACCAGACGCTCGCCGAGCTGCACCGATTCGTTCAGGCGCATCGTCTTCAGATAATGGCGGATCGCCGAACGCGCCTTACCGGTGCGCACGAAACCCAGCCACGCCGGATTCGGCTTCGAATACGGCGCCGTGATGACTTCGACGATATCGCCGCTCTTCAACTCGGTACGCAGCGGCAGCAGTTCATTGTTGATCTTCACCGCGACGCACTGGTTGCCCAGGTCGCTGTGGATCGAATACGCGAAGTCGAGCGCGGTGGCGCCGCGCGGCAGCGCCATGATCTTCGACTTCGGCGTAAACACGTAGACCGCATCAGGGAACAGATCGATCTTGACGTGCTCGAGGAATTCGCTCGAATCGCCCGCTTCGCTCTGAATGTCGAGCAGCGACTTGAGCCATTGATGCGCGCGCTTTTGCACGTCGTTCAGATCGGCGCCGCCGTTCTTGTACAACCAGTGCGCGGCCACACCCGCTTCCGCGATCTCGTGCATCTTGCGCGTGCGCACCTGGAACTCGATCGGCGCGCCGAACGGTCCGACCAGCGTGGTGTGCAGCGACTGATAGCCGTTCACCTTCGGGATCGCGATGTAATCCTTGAACTTGCCCGGCACCGGTTTGTAAAGCGCATGCAGCGCGCCGATGCACGTGTAGCATTCCAGCGCGCTATCCACCACCACGCGAAAGCCGTACACGTCGAGCACCTGCGAGAACGACAGCTGCTTGTCGCGCATCTTCTTATAGATGCTGAAGATGGTCTTTTCGCGGCCGGTGACCTCGGCGTCGAGTTTCGCGTCGGCAATCGCGCGCTGCACCGACTCCAGAATCTTGCCGACCACCTCGCGCCGGTTACCGCGCGCGGCCTTGACGGCTTTTTCGAGCGTGGCGTACCGATGTGGATTGAAGTTCGCAAAGCTCAGATCCTGCAGCTCGCGATAGGTATTGTTCAGGCCGAGCCGGTGCGCGATCGGCGCGTAGATATCGAGCGTTTCGCGCGCCACGCGGCGGCGCTTTTCATGCGGCACCGCACCCAGCGTGCGCATGTTGTGCAGCCGGTCGGCGAGCTTCACCAGAATCACGCGGACGTCGCGCGCCATCGCGAGCAGCATCTTGCGGAAGTTTTCCGCCTGCGCCTCCTCGCGATTGCGAAACTCCATCTTGTCCAGCTTCGACAACCCGTCGACCAGTTCCGCGACCTTGGCGCCGAATCGCTCGGCGAGTTCGGCCTTGGTCACACCCTGGTCTTCCATCACGTCATGCAGCAGCGCCGCCATGATCGCCTGGGCGTCCAGATTCCAGCCCGCGCAGATTTCCGCGACGGCGACAGGATGCGTGATGTAGGGTTCGCCGCTCTGGCGATATTGGCCGAGGTGGGCTTCGTCGCTGAAATGGAAGGCCGCCTTCACCTCTTTGATCTCTTCCGGCTGCAGATACCCGGACAAGGCGGACGTCAGCTTGGCGATCGAGACGACGTCATGCCGGCGCGGCTGCTCCGGCGTGGCGGTTGGCCCGAACAGATGGCGAAACGACTGTTCGAGGACCGCGTCGATGTACTTCCGTGCAGAAGAGGGCGAGTCGGCGTCGTGTTCCACATCCGTGGCGGTGGGCGGGGTAGCACTCATAGTCGCCTCCGTAGCGGTTAGGGTTGGACGCCGGTCTGCACGTTGATGCGATTAGGTGTGGCAAATACGGGCAATCGGAAACGGAACAGGGCGCCTTAAACAGGCACCTTCTTCAGCATTTCGACGCCAACCATCCCCGCCGCGATTTCACGCAATGCGACGACCGTGGGCTTGTCGCGGCTCTCGATCTTCGGCGTGTGCCCTTGAGCGAGCTGACGCGCGCGATAGGTTGCGGCAAGCGCCAGTTCGAAACGATTCGGGATCTGTTTGAGGCAGTCTTCGACGGTAATGCGGGCCATGTTGGGTTCCTTCTCAGTATGTTGCTTATTCTACCTTATGTGCTCGACACCCCACCGCGCTCACGCGTGCGGCAGGTGAATGCCGAGCTGCACGAAAAGCTGCGTATGACGCGCGTATTGCGAGGCGAAGCGCGAACGCGTGGCGGCCACGAGGCACCGCAGTTCGCCGAGCGCGCGATCGAAGTTGTCGTTGATCACGACGTACTCCGCTTCGGCCGCGTGCGCCATCTCGCTACCCGCTGCGAGCAAGCGGCGCGTGATCACGTTCGGCTCGTCCTGGCCGCGCTTTTTCAGACGCTCTTCGAGCGCTTCGAGCGACGGCGGCAGGATGAAGATTTCCACTGCGTTATGAAACTGCTTCTTCACCTGCTGCGCGCCCTGCCAGTCGATTTCGAGCAGCACGTCATGGCCGCTTTTCATCTGCTCTTCGATCCACACGCGCGAGGTCGCGTAGTAGTTGCCGTGCACTTCCGCGCTTTCCAGAAACTCGCCTTCCGCGTGACGCGTCAGGAAATCGTCGACGGTCGTGAAGTGATAGTGCTCGCCGTCCTGCTCCTTCGGTCGCGGCGGGCGCGTCGTGTACGAGATCGACAGACGGATCGCGTCGTCGCCGGCGAGCAGCGCGTTCACGAGCGTCGACTTGCCCGCGCCCGACGGCGCGACCACCATGAACAGGTTGCCCGGATAAGCGCCGGCGTACGGATTGCGCGGTGCGCCGGTTTCGCGTGTGTGATCGGTCATGTTCGTGTTGCTCCAGCCTTATTCCAGGTTTTGTACTTGCTCGCGCATCTGTTCGATGAGCAGCTTCAAGGTCATCGACGAATCCGCCAGTTCCTTCGCGGCCGCCTTCGAGCCGAGCGTGTTCGCTTCGCGGTTCAGCTCCTGCATCATGAAGTCGAGCCGCTTGCCGACCTTGCCGCCCTTCTCGATCACATGACGCGTTTCGTTCAGGTGAGCCGTGAGGCGCGACAGTTCTTCGGCGATGTCGATGCGGATGCCGTACATCGTCACTTCCTGGCGAATCCGCTCGTTGATTTCCTCGCGCGAGACGATGGTCGCGGCCGTATCCGGCGCGGCGATGCCGAGCGCTTCCTGCAAACGTTCGACGATCTTCTGCTGATGCCTGGCGATCAATTCCGGCACGAGCGGCGTGATCTTCGTGACGATCGCTTCCATCTCGGTGACGTTGGCGAGCAGCATCGTCGCCAGTTGCGCGCCTTCGCGGGCACGCACGTCGATCAGATCGGTAATCGCCTGCTTGCCGCATGCGAGCACCGCGTCGCGCAGCACTTCCGGCGCGACGCCGGTTTCCGCGAGCACGCCCGGCCAGCGCAGAATTTCGCCGGCGCGCAGACGCCCTGCTTCCGGGAACGTCGAGAGCACCGTGCGCTCGAGCAACGCGAGTTGCGACAGCGTGTCGTGACTGATCGAACCCGCGTTGGCGGACTGTTCGCTGCGTTGCAGGTTGATGCGGATATCCACCTTGCCGCGCGAGAGCTTGTTCATCAGCATCTCGCGCAGCGTCGGTTCGCACACGCGCACGTCTTCGGGCATACGGAAGTTCAGGTCGAGAAAGCGCGAATTAACCGTGCGCAGTTCGACCGATACGCTCACACCGCCGGTGCCCGAAGCCGCGACGAGTTCGCGCGTCGCGCTCGCATAGCCAGTCATGCTGTAGATCATCGTATTTCTCGCGATTGTGGCCATACGTTCGACGATGGCCGGAGAGTCGAGTCGCCCGGCGTGTACGAGACGCGGGGCGGAGAATTCGTATTATCCCATCTTTAACGATAAGACCCCTTGGAGAGCCCCGGCACATGCGGGCAGCCGCCCCGCCCGATCGGCTGTAAAATTGCGCTTTCCCTTCCGCTTTTCCTCAAGACCAAGCCCAACATGATCGACAACACCCAACGCCCCAGCGGCCGCCAGGCCAATCAGCTGCGCGACGTGCGCATCACGCGCCACTACACGAAGCATGCGGAGGGCTCGGTGCTGGTCGAATTCGGCGACACCAAGGTCATCTGCACGGCGAGCATCGCGGAAACCGTGCCGTCGTTTCTGCGCGACCGCGGCCAGGGGTGGCTCACCGCCGAATACGGCATGCTGCCGCGCGCCACCCACACCCGCAGCGACCGTGAAGCCGCGCGCGGCAAGCAAACCGGCCGCACGCAGGAAATCCAGCGTCTGATCGGCCGCGCGCTGCGCTCGGTGTTCGATCTCGAGAAGCTCGGCGCGCGCACGCTGCATATCGATTGCGACGTGATCCAGGCCGACGGCGGCACGCGCACGGCCGGCATCACCGGCGCGTTCGTCGCCGCGCATGATGCGGTGACGAAGCTGCTTGCGACCGGCCGCATCGAAACGTCGCCGATCAGCGATTACGTCGCCGCGATTTCGGTCGGCGTGTACGACGGGCTGCCGGTGCTGGACCTCGATTACGACGAAGACTCGCAATGCGACACCGACATGAACGTGGTGATGACGGGCGCGGGCGGCTTCGTCGAAGTTCAGGGCACGGCCGAAGGCGTGCCGTTCTCCCGCAATGAAATGAACGCGCTGCTCGATCTCGCAAGCGACGGCATCAACACGCTGATCGCGAAGCAGAAGGAAGCGTTGGAGCATAAGGGTGAGTGAAGTTCGTCAAGGCAACGGCGCGATGGCATCAGGCTCTCCGTTGAAGAAAGTCGTGCTGGCATCGAACAACGCGGGCAAGCTGCGCGAATTCGCGGCGTTGCTCGGCGCGGCCGGCGTCGAATTGATTCCGCAAGGCGAGTTGAACGTGCCGGAGGCGGAAGAGCCGCACCCGACTTTCGTCGAAAACGCGCTGACCAAGGCGCGTCATGCGGCGAAGCTCACCGGCTTGCCCGCCCTCGCCGACGATTCCGGCCTGTGCGTGCGCGCGCTGCGCGGCGCGCCGGGCGTGTATTCGGCGCGCTACGCGCAACTGGCCGGCGGCGAGAAGAGCGATGCCGCGAATAACGCGCGCCTCGTCTCGGTGTTGAAAGGCGAAGCCGACCGTCGCGCGTATTACTACTGCGTGCTGGCGCTCGTGCGCCACGCGGACGATCCCGAACCGTTGATCGCCGAAGGCCGCTGGCATGGCGAGATTCTGGATGCGCCGCGCGGCCAGCATGGTTTCGGCTACGACCCGTACTTCTTTTTGCCGTCGCTGAACGCGAGCGCCGCGGAACTGGAACCGGCGGTGAAGAACGCCAGCAGCCATCGCGCGATCGCGTTGCGGCAACTGCTCGCGCGTTTGACGGAGGAAGCGTGATTCCGATCAGACCGGCGCCTGCCGATATCGGCAACGGCGTCATCAAGGCATTCACATCGCCGGGCAGCATTCGCCTGACGTCGCTGCCGCCGTTGGCGTTGTACGTGCATTTTCCGTGGTGCGTGCGCAAGTGTCCGTATTGCGATTTCAATTCGCACGAGTGGCAAGGCGAGACGTTTCCGGAGAACGACTATCTCGACGCCTTGCGCGCCGATCTCGAGATGGCGCTGCCGCTCGTCTGGGGACGCCAGGTGCATACGGTGTTCATCGGCGGCGGCACGCCCAGCCTGCTGTCGGCGGCCGGGCTCGACCGCATGCTCTCGGACGTGCGCGCGCTGCTGCCGCTCGACGCCGACGCGGAAATCACGCTCGAAGCCAACCCCGGCACCTTCGAAGCCGACAAGTTCGCGCAGTTTCGCGCGAGCGGTGTGAACCGCTTGTCGGTGGGGATACAGAGTTTCAACGAAGCGCATCTGAAGGCGCTCGGCCGGATTCACGATTCGGCGCAAGCGCGCCATGCCGTCGAAGTCGCCGCGACCACGTTCGACAACTTCAACCTCGACCTGATGTTCGCGCTGCCGCGGCAGACGCTCGCCGAATGCCAGGCCGATGTCGAGACGGCGTTGTCGTTCGCGCCGCCGCATTTGTCGCTGTACCACCTGACGCTCGAACCGAACACGCTGTTTGCAAAATTTCCGCCCGCATTGCCCGACGACGATGCATCCGCCGACATGCAGGACTGGATTCACGAACGCACGGCGGCGGCCGGTTACGAGCGCTACGAGGTGTCGGCGTATGCAAAGCCGCATCGGCAGAGCAAGCACAATCTGAACTACTGGCGCTTCGGCGACTATCTCGGCATCGGCGCGGGCGCGCATACGAAGCTGTCGTTTCCGAATCGTGTGCTGCGTCAGGCACGCTACAAGCATCCCACTACCTTCATCGAGCAGGCCAAGGCCGGCGCGGCGGTGCAGGAAGAGCACGAAGTCGGACCGCGCGATCTGCCGTTCGAGTTCATGCTGAACGCGTTGCGACTGGTGGAAGGGTTTCCGGTGCATCGGTTCATCGAACGCACGGGGATGTCGATGACGTCCATCGAACCGGCTTTGCAGGAAGCGGAACGACGCAAGCTGATCACGCGCGACCACGAAAAGATTGCGCCGACGCCGCTCGGCCAGGCGTTCCTGAACGATTTGCAAGCGCTGTTTCTGAAAGATCCGCATTGATTGCAGATCGACCGGGCGCCGCAACGAGGTTTTTTCAGGTTACAATTTAAGGCTTGGAGGTGTGGCCGAGCGGTTTAAGGCACCGGTCTTGAAAACCGGCGAAGGAGCGATCTTTCCGTGAGTTCGAATCTCACCGCCTCCGCCAGATCATCAATGCAAAACGGGCCTCACGGCCTAATGCCGTTCAGTTAAGATCTCTTTTCAGGTATCGAACGGTGTAACGGAAAGGTCTGGATTTAACGGCCCGAGCGCAACAGCGCCCGGGCCGTT
>WNGR01006342.1_pt1 | contig 15583 bp, 14 predicted proteins | sample 5407581 | NCBI WGS metagenome assembly WNGR01 (sample SAMN13153383, study PRJNA577476) | soil metagenome | isolation source: 80 cm soil or saprolite under Garry oak tree replicate 2 | place: USA:California | collected 2016-06-15
CCTCTGGTCGCGGTGATGTTCTTCACCGTGTCCGGGGGCCCCTTCGGTCTCGAGGGGTTGGTGGGCGCCGTCGGCCCCGGGCTCGCCCTGCTGCTGCTCGTCGGGACGCCCCTCCTCTACAGCGTCCCGGAAGCACTGCTCATCGGCGAGCTCGCGTCGATGCTCCCGGTCGAGGGAGGCTACTACCAGTGGGTCAAGCGGGCCTTCGGCCGGTTCTGGGGATTCTGGAACGGGTGGCTGTCGTGGACCTACTCCCTCGTCGACATGGCGATCTACCCTGTGCTGTTTCTCCAATACCTGCGGTTCTTCGCCCCGAGCCTGGGTCGATTCGAGAGCTGGGTGATCGCGCTGCTGCTCATCTGGGGCGCCACCTGGTTGAACCTGCGAGGGACGCGCGTGGTCGGGACCGCATCGGGCTGGTTTACGGTGGCCGTGCTGCTCCCCTTCGCGGTCGTGAGCGGGGCGGCCCTGGTCCGCTGGCTCGGGGCAGCGTCGCCCGCGCCCTTCCCCGGGAGTCCGTTCCACCGGCCGGGAACCTCGTTCCTCGGGGCGCTGGGGATCGGGATTTCGCAGAGCATTTGGAACTACAGCGGGTGGGATAACGCGTCCACGATCGGGGGAGAAATCGACCACGCCACGGCCACCTACCCGCGGGCGCTGGCGCGCACCCTGCCGCTCGTGACCGCCGTGTACCTCGTCGCCGTCATCCCCGTCCTCGCGCTCACCGACTGGACGCGCTGGTCGGACGGCGCCTGGCCGGGGCTCGCCGCCGCGCTCGTCGGCCCCGGGGTCGGGAGTTGGGTCGCGCTGGCAGGGATGGTGAGCGCGTTCGCGCTGTTCAACGCGCTGCTGCTCTCCTACTCGCGCATCCCGCTCGTCCTCGCGCGCGACCGGCTCCTGCCGGCGTGGCTCGCCGGGACCGACGCGCGCGGCACCCCCCGCACGGCCGTGCTCGTGTCCGCCGTGGCCTATTCGATCTTCGCGCTCCTGTCCTTCGGGGGGCTCCTCGCCGCGGACGTGCTGCTGTACACGACGGCGCTGGCGCTCGAGTTTGGCGCGCTCCTCAGGCTGCGGCGGCGCGAGCCGGAGCTGGTCGGGGCGTTCCGCGTTCCCGTCGGCACGGGGGTGCTGGCTGCGCTGGCGACGTTCCCGCTCGCCCTGATCGCGATCGCCGTGGCGCTCGAGCTGCACAGCCGCACGATCGGCGTGCCCGGCGTGGCGGTCGCGGTGGTGCTCGCCGCGGCGGGCCCTCTCGGGTATGCGCTGCTGTTCGAGCAGCGCCCCTGAGACGGCTCCGCGTCAGCTCAGGTTTCCGTGTACAAGTAGGCGCCGACCACCGTGGCGACCGGCATCTGGATCAGCGCGACGCACGTCGTGAGTGTGTACAGCCGTTGCGGCATCAGCTGCATCGGTGCCTCGCCCAGGGCGTGCAGCAGTCCGATGAAGAACCATACCGCCACACCGGCGATGACCGCGGTGCCGACGCCGGGGCCGAAGCGCGGGCGGATCGCCGCGTACACCCACAGCAACCCGATGCCGGACACGAAGTCCAGGAACACGAACCACGGGATCAGGTTGTCCATCGATGACGGCTTGCCGATCGCCTGCATCGCGGCGGCCAGGTCCTGCTTGAGCCACACCCCGTACATGAGCCAGTCGACGACGTTCAGCACGACCCCCGCCAGCAATCCTCCCAGGACGACGCGACTCCAGTTGATCTTGCCCATAGGTACCTCGGTAAGGGGACGGCTACGCGGACAGGCGACAGTAGGGCGTGGGGGGGCGGCCGTCAAGCACGACTCGGGTCACTGCACGATGAGCACGCCGACCATCCCGCCAAGGCCGTCATTCACGTTGGCCACGCCGTGCGGCACCACCCAGTCGGTTCCATCGACCAGCAGGTTGAAGTGGTGGACGCCCGCCCGGAGGGTGAGCACGCCCTCCCACACATCGTTGCCGACGGGGCGCAAGGGCGCCGGCTTCCAGGCGTTCCAGTCTCCCGCGATGGAGACGCTGGTGGCGCCGCTCATGTGGAAGCGCACGACCAGGCTATCGCCGCGGGTCGCCGTGAGCGGGGGCGGCCCGCGCGCCGCGAGGGCGTGTATGGCATGGCGGCGCGCGTGTAGCCGCACAGCGAACGTGAAGTAGCCGGCGCGGGGCAGGCTCTGATAGGGGTCGGGGAGGTAGCCTCCCCCCGCGACCTCGAGCGACACGAAGGGCGACACGAACGATTGGAGTGCAGCGCTCAAGGCCGCCTTCGAGCCGTAGGCCACGCTCAGGCGCGCCTGCGCCCACAGCGTGGCGGTGGTCGGGCCGCGCGCCAATGTCACCCCGGTTCCCACGTCGGTGAACCAAGCGCCGAGAAAGCGGGTCGGCTCCACGCTGAAGCTCGCGTACGTCTGCCCGGCCTGCCGCCAGCCGCGCGCGCGGAAATGGAGCGCCTGGACTGAGGAGACCGACGGCTGGCCGCCGGCCGGGATACTGTCGACCGCCCAGCCCGCGGAGGGACCGCCGCCGAGCGCGATCCCCCAGGCGGGCCCGGACCATATGACCTCGCCTACCGCGTGGGCCGCCGCGCTCCACACTCCGTCGCTGCGACGCACACCGGCGGCGATGGCTTCACCGCCCAGCTGGACGTCGCGGAAGACTTTGTGGCTTGCTGCCCAGGCGTCGCCCCGTCCCTGGGTCGACCAGACACCACCTGGCAGCGAGGCCAGTGTGCCGTTACCGCTGGCGGTGAACGTGGGCGCGTCGAACTCTACAGTGGGGGAAACGGCGGCTGAACTGAAGCTCGAGCCGCCAGCGTACCGGACGGTGCCCGCCCCCACGCCCACCGAAGCGTCACTCTGGGCGGCCAGGACTCGCGCGACGAGGCTCAACGGCAAAACGAAGAGGGGCGCGCGCGTCATTGTGCTGCAACGTAGCACGCCCCACGCGGGTGGGAAACAGCCGCGCTAGATTAGCTGGCCTGCAACCCCTCGGCGCTGGCCCAGCCCGCGACGCGGCGCGGCCACTCCCGCGAGCGGACCACTCCCTGCGCGAGACTGCGTGCCATGCCGGCGAGCCAGCCATGCACGGACCCATTGGCGGGATCGTACCGCGATGCCTTGAGCCACGCCTCCGCGAATGTCGCGTCCACGATCTCTTGGGCGTCCACCGCGTCGATGACGATCCCGTAGGCCAGCGCGTACAGCGACATCGAGTGACGATTGCCTGGCGGCCGAGGTAACGCACCGGCTGGAAGTGGCGGTGGCGCCGAGCGTTACCGTCCCCGGTGGGAGTGACTCTTTACACCGTGACGAGGTTGCCGGAGCCCTACCGTGCACCTACCATCCGGGAGCGGCGCGGCGAGCCACCGAGCGGGCCAGCCCAGGTGCGCCGATCTCCAGCGGGTGAGGTGTCGGCGGTGCGGGCGGCACAACCTCCGAGCGACGGCGAGGTGGTTCGACAGGTCCTGGCGGGGGACGTCGAGCGGTACGGGATCCTGGTGCAACGCTACCGCGACCGTTACGCCCGTTACGCCGCGCGGATGCTGGGATCTCCGGATGCCGCCGAAGATGCCGTGCAGGATGCCCTCGTGCGGGCCTTCGACCAGCTGGCGCAGTGTCGTGAGCCCGAGAAGTTCGCAGGCTGGTTCTTTCTCATCCTGCGCAATCGCTGCTTCGCGGAGCGGCGCCGCCGCCAGCGCGAGGCCCGACCCCTGGGGACGCAGGATGACGCGATCGCGGGGCCGGACCGGTCCGACGGGCCGGTCGAGCGGGCCGAAGACCGGCAAGCGGTGGAGCGAGCGCTGCAGCGCCTGACGCCGGAGCAGCGCGAGGTATTCGTGCTCAAGCACGTCGAGGAGATGTCCTACGACGAGATCGCAGCACTGACGGGCGCGTCGGTGCCGTCCCTCAAGATGCGAATGCACCGGGCCTACGACCGACTGCGTGCCCTACTGAAGGAGCTGGCATGAAGACGGAATACCATCCCCTCGTGAAGCAGCTGCTCGACGGCGAGCTCGGCCCTTCCGATCTGCCGCCCGAGTTGCGAGCGGAAGGGGAAGAGGCGCTGCGCTGGATCGCGGCAGTGGACCGGGCGCCGGTGGCGCTCTCGCGAGAGCTGGACGATCGCGTCATGGCCCGGGTACGTCGTCACGCCGCGTCACCCGTCGGCCGCGCCTGGCGGTGGCTGACACTCGCGCGCGAGGTCGACATCCGGGTCCCCGTGCGTCCATGGGTACTCGGCCTGGCGGCGGCCGCGGCGCTGGCCCTGTGGATGGTGCGTGCCGCTCCCGAAGTCGCCCGGGTTCGCGCCCCCGTCTACGTTCGCTTCATCTTCTACGCGCCCGGCGCGCACAGCGTCTCGGTCGCCGGAACGTTCAACCAATGGGATCCGCAGGCCGCGCCGCTCACGCCCACCGCGACATCTGGCCTGTGGACGACCACCGTCGCCCTGCCGCTGGGCCAGCACCAGTACGCGTTCCTGGTGGACGGGACGCAATGGGTCGTGGACCCGGTGGCGCCCACGGTGGACGACGGGTTCGGTCACCGTAACAGCGTCGTCGCGGTGGCCGCCGAAGACGGCGGCGGACGGGCCCTGTGAGAGCGGCCGGGCTGAGCGGGCTGCTGCTCGCCGTCACCGTCGCCGCGGGGTTGCCGGCACAGACACCCGGCGCTCGCCGGCTCGGTGATCGCGTGCCTCCCGAGGTCGCCGTGGCCGTGGGGCGGCTTGCGGACAGCGCGGCTGCCCGCGGGCTGCCCGTCGGGCCCCTGCTCGACAAGGCGATCGAGGGTGGCGCGAAAGGGGTGCCGGCGGAGCGCGTGCTGGCGGCCGTGCGCGCGCTCGTGAGCCGGTTGGAGGAGGCGGCTGCGGCCGTGCGCGCGGCCGGCCTCGCCCGCTCGGACTCGGACGCCGTCGAAGCGGGGGCCTTCGCCCTCAATGCGGGACTGGACCGCCGCGCCGTGGAGCAGCTCGCGCGGCGCAGCCGCCCGCCCTATACACCCGCCGCCACCCTCCGTGTGGCGGGTACGCTTGCCGCCTTGGGCGTGCCGGCGGATGAAACGGTGCAGCTGATACAGCAGACGATCGATGCCGGCGCCGCCCCAGGCGATCTGCTCGATCTGCCACAGCAGGTGCAGCGGGGCGTGGCCCACGGCGCTTCACCGGCAGCGGCGGCGGCCGGGCTGGGACAGGGCCCGGCGCACGCCGCCTCGCCCGATCAGTCCCGCGGCGCCGGGCAGGGGAAAAGCCAGTCCCACAAACCCTAGCGCGCGGACCATAGGGACCTCCCAAGGGAGTGGTTCACGCGCGACGCGCCGGGCCGGCAGCAACGGTCCGGCGCGCTGTTTTTTTGGGTACATTCCGTCCTCGTATGCCCATCGCCCACACCCTCGGCTTCCCTCCGATCGGCGCGCACCGGGAGCTCAAGCGCGCGACGGAAGGCTATTGGAGCGGGAAGATCACTCAGGCGGAGCTGCTCAAGACGGGTGCCGAGCTCCGCGCGACGCATTGGCGGTTGCAGCACAGCGCTGGGATGGCTCTCATCCCGTCGAACGACTTCTCCTACTACGACCGCGTGCTCGACATGTGCGCCCTGGTCGGCGCGGTGCCCGACCGGTACGGCTGGGCTGCGCCGACAGTGGACCTGGACACCTACTTCGCGATGGCCCGGGGAGGGGGCGGGGGCGGGGGCGGGCGTCGCGAGGTCACGGCGATGGAGATGACCAAGTGGTTTGACACCAACTACCACTACATCGTCCCCGAGTTCGACCGCGGCCAGACGTTTCGGCTGGCCTCGACGAAGGCGGTCGAGGAGTTCCAGGAGGCGAAGGCCCTGGGCATCCCCGCGAAGCCGGTGCTCATCGGGCCCGTGACGTTCTTGCTGCTCGGCAAGACGCGGGCCGCGCGCTTCGATCGTCTCGAGCTCCTGGACCGGCTGCTCCCCGTGTATGCGCAGGTCTTGAGCCGCCTGGTCGCGGCGGGCGCGACGTGGGTCCAGCTCGATGAGCCGTGCCTGGCACTCGACCGGACGGAGCAGGAGCGGGACGCGTACGCCCGGGCGTACCGCTTCCTCGCGCAACACGTGCCGGAGGCGAAGCTGCTCCTCGCCACGTATTTCGCCGGCCTGGACGAGAATGTCGGGCTCGCCCTGTCGCTCCCCGTGCAGGGGTTGCACGTGGACTTGGTGCGGGCGCCGCGGCAGCTGGACCGGCTGCTCGAGGCGTGGCCTGCGGGGGCTGGTCGCGTGCTGTCCCTCGGGGTGATCGATGGGCGGAACATTTGGAAGGCGGACCTGGCGGGTGCGCTGGCGCTGCTCGAGCGCACGGGGCCCCGCGTCGGGGGCGACAACCTCTGGATCGCGCCCTCTTGCTCGCTGTTGCACGTGCCCATCGACCTCGACCTCGAGCAGCGGCTCGACGTCGAGCTGAAGGGGTGGCTGGCATTCGCCACGCAGAAGCTCGCCGAGGTGGCCGTGTTGGCGCGCGCGTTCGGCGGGGGCCGGGAGCGTGTGGCGGCCGAGCTCGACGCCAACGCGCGGTCGCTCGCCAGTCGGCGGGCGTCGCAGAGGATTCACAACCGCGACGTGCTGCGTCGCGCCGCGGCGGTGACGGAGCGCGAGCTGCGCCGCAGCTCGCCTTTCGGCGCGCGCCGTCCGAAGCAGCTGTCCCTCCCGCCCTATCCGACGACGACGATCGGCTCGTTCCCGCAGACCGCAGAGGTGCGGGCCGCGCGCCGCCAGCTGCACGACGGCACCCTTACGCCGGCCGCCTACGAGGCCTTTATCGAGGAGCAGATCCGGAAGACCCTCCGTCTCCAGGAGGAGATCGGCCTCGACGTGCTGGTGCACGGGGAGTTCGAGCGGAACGACATGGTCGAATACTTCGGCGAGCAGCTGGAGGGGTTTGCCTTCACGGAGCACGGCTGGGTCCAGTCGTACGGGACGCGTTACGTGAAGCCGCCGATCATCTTCGGGGACGTGTCCCGTCCGCGGCCGATGACGGTGCGCTGGAGCACGTTCGCGCAGTCGGCCACCAAGAAGCCCGTGAAGGGGATGTTGACGGGTCCGGTGACCATTCTGCAGTGGTCGTTCGTGCGCGACGACCAGCCGCGCTCGGAGACGGCGAAGCAGCTGGCGCTCGCGATCCGGGACGAGGTGCGCGACCTGGAGGCTGCGGGTATCCGGGTGATCCAGATCGACGAGCCGGCGCTGCGCGAGGGGCTGCCGTTGCGGCGCGGCGACTGGGCGGCGTACCAGGAGTGGGCCGTCAACGCGTTCCGCCTGGCGACCGCCGGCGTGAAGGACGAGACGCAGATCCACACGCACATGTGCTACAGCGAATTCAACGACGTCATCCGCGTGATCGAGCGCATGGACGCCGACGCCATCTCGATCGAGAACGCGCGGTCGGGGTCGGAGCTGCTGGAGGCGTTCCGGGAGTACAGCTATCCCAACGAGATCGGACCGGGCGTCTACGACATCCACTCGCCCCGCGTGCCGAGCACCGAGGAAATCGTGGCCGCGCTGAATCGCATGCGCGAAGTGCTCGACGAGCGCCAGATCTGGGTCAACCCCGACTGCGGCCTCAAGACGCGGGGCTGGACCGAGACCCTGGCATCGCTCCGCAACATGGTGCGCGCCGCCCAGCAGCTGCGCGCGGCCGCGCCCGCGGTGGTGGCGCGCGGTTGACCGCCGCGCGCAGCCTGGGCATACTTGGCTCGTGAACCCGACCGACGTCCGCATCACCGCGGAGCCGATCGACAGCGATCGCTGCAAGTTCCTCGTGAGCGTGCCCGTGCACGCGGGCGGGGTGCGACGCTTTGCGTCGCCCGATGAAGCCAAGGGGTCGCCCCTGGCCGAGGCGCTGTTCGCCATTCCCGGCATCAGCGAGATCATCGTGTCGGGCAATCTGGTCACGGTGGTGAAGCGCAGCCCGACGCCCTGGACCGCCCTGGGGCGCCCGGTCGGCACGGCGATTCGGACGACGCTCGCGGCGGGCGTGCCCGCGGTCGCCCCCCCTGCCCCCCTCCCCCCCTCCTCCCGCGAGGCCGCGGCCGGCGCGCCGCCGGACGACGACGCTCTGTACGAGCGGGTGTTCCAGCTGTTCGACACGCAGGTCAATCCGATGGTCGCCCGGCACGGCGGCAAGGTGGAGCTGATCGACGTGCAGGATGGGGTGGTGATGCTGCGCATGGGCGGCGGGTGCCAGGGGTGCGGGATGGCCGATGTGACGCTGCGCCAGGGGATTGAGGCCATGCTGCGCCAGCATGTGCCCGAAGTGAGCGGCATCGTGGACATCACCGACCATACGGCAGGCTCGAACCCCTACTTCGCGGCCGCCAAGAAGTAAGCCTGCCCCCCCCCGCTCCCAGATTGCTGTTGCTCCTGCCGTCCACCACTTATCGGGCGACGGCGTTCGTGGAGGCCGCCCGGCGGCTCGAGGTGTCGCTCAGCGTCGCATCGGAGCGACCCAGCGCGTTCGAGCAGGCCCAACCGGCCGGACTCCTCACGCTCGACTTCGCCGACCCGGCGCAGGCCGCCGCGCAAGCAGCCGCGTTCGCGCGAACGCATCCGCTGGCGGGCGTGGTCGGCGTAGACGACGACACGGCCGTCGTGGCCGCGGCGGCGGCGCAACGCCTGGCGCTGCGCGGCAACCCGGTCGCGGCGGCGCTCGCCGCGCGCGACAAGCAGCGCCAGCGCGAGCTCCTGGCCGGGGCCGCCGTGCCCGTACCGCGCTTCACGCCGTGCGCGAGCGATGCGGATCCGGTGGAGCTCGCGCGCCGGTTCGAATACCCCTGCGTCCTCAAGCCCCTCCGGTTGTCGGCCTCGCGCGGTGTCATCCGCGCCGACGACGCCCCCGGGTTCGTCGCGGCCTTCCGGCGGCTCGGCGCGATCCTCGCGGAGCCCGAGGTCGCCGCGTGCGGTGAACCCGCCCGCCGGGTTCTCGTCGAAGAGTTCGTCGCCGGCCCGGAATTCGCGCTCGAGGGGTTGCTCGTAGGCGGGCGGCTCACCGCGCTGGCCTTGTTCGACAAGCCCGATCCGCTGGACGGTCCGTTCTTCGAGGAGACGATCTACGTCACGCCCTCGCGGCTCGCGCCCGCCGCCCAGCGCGAGCTGGTCGCGACCGCGCAAGCGGCCACCGCCGCGCTAGGCCTGCGGGAGGGCCCGGTGCACGCCGAGCTGCGCTACAACGCGCGGGGCCCTTGGCTCATCGAGCTCGCCGCGCGCCCGATCGGGGGGCGCTGCAGCGCGGCGCTGCGGTTCGAAAGCGGGGAAAGGGGAACGGGAAAAGGGGAAGGGTGGGTGTCGCTCGAGGAGCTGATCGTCCGGCACGCCTTGGGAATGGAGCTGCCGGCGCTCGAGCGGGAGGCGCAGGCGTCAGGCGTGATGATGATTCCGGTACCGGGATCGGGCGAGCTCCACGAGGTGCGAGGGGTGGACCAAGCCCGCGCGGTGCCGTTGGTGGAGGACGTGGTGATCACCGCGCACCGGGGGCAGCGCCTGATGCCGCTGCCGGAGGGGGCGCGCTATCCCGGCTTCATCTTCGCGCGCGGTCCCACCCCCGGCGCGGTGGAAGGAGCGCTGCGCGAAGCGCACCGGCGCTTGCAGTTCGTTCTACAGTAGGGTCTTCAGGACGCGACGGCCACGCATTCGAGCCAGTTGCGCGGCACGGTCGCCAACCCGGTCTCGGCGAGCGCCCGTCCCAGGCCTTCCCGCAACGCCTCCGCTCCCTGCTCGAGCGGCACCCCCGGCAGCGCGCCCTCGATGAAGAGTGAGAAGCGCCCGATGTCCTCGAGACTTTCGGGGGTCATCTCCACGCGCACGAGCTCCACCGTCGGGCGCCCGAACCCTTCCTGCATGCACAGCGTCGCGTATTCTTCGGCCGAGAGGAACGCCCGCGCCGTGGCCTTGCCCTGGTGTTGCACGTCGAGACCGCGCTCGCGCAGCGCCTGGACCGCCCGCACCACCCAGCGGCGCCAGAAGCCGGTCGTTCCTTCGACGTACGCCCCGTTGAAGAAGGTCGTGTTGAACGCCAGGACGCCGCCGCGCTTCAGCACTTTGCGGATCTCCGCGATGACCTTGGCCTTGTCGGGGACGAGATGGATGGCGTTGCAGAAGATGACCGCGTCCGCCGAGGGCACGAGGCGGGAGAGCCATTCGGCGCTCCCCTCTACGAATTCGGCGACCCGGGACTTGATTGCGCGGCGCGCCCGCTCGAGCGCCGTCACGGACGGATCGACACCGATCACGTGACCGTCACCGGATGCGGCGAGCCGCTCGACGATGAGCTGGGTGACGGCCCCCGGACCGCAGCCCAAGTCCACGATCGTGCGACGGCTCGGGCAGATCACCCGCTCCACGATCCAGCGGTTGACCTCGGTAAAGAAGGGGTGCCGCGAAAACGGCGCGAAGGAAAAGCGTTCTTCATCAACGTCGGCGTGACATGCCATACGATCCCCCCGGTGTTCGCCCGAGCCCTCGAGGCGAGCCCTGGATGCGGATAACTCTAAGTGACACGATGAATTGGCTTCGTCAAGTGGGTGCGCGGCCGCACCAGGGGCGGCTACTCCGGCGTTCCAGCGGCCAAGTCGTGCACCGTCACCACTTGCACGATCTTGAGACGGCGTTTGCCCGCCGGCAAGGCCAGGGTCACGATCTGGCCCTTCTTGCAACCGCGCAGCGCCTGCCCGAGCGGGGCGGCGATCGACACGGGGATCTCGTCCCCGTCGTCCTCGCCGCCTTCGATGAACTCGCCGAGGGTGAGCGCGTACGTCTCCTGCTTCTTGGTCTCCAAATCCTGGACGGTCACGCGCGAGCCGAACCCGACCCGGTCGCGTGGCAGGTCCTGCTCCGAGACGTTCGACAGCTTCGCCAACCGGAGGCGGAGGTGGGACAGGCGCGCCTGCGCGAACTGCTGGCGCTCGAGCGCGGCCTTGTACTCGGAGTTCTCGCGCAGGTCGCCATGCGCGCGCGCCTTCTCGATCTCCTTCGGCAGGACGAAGTTGATCTCGTGGTTCAGCCGCTCGACCTCGGCTTGCAGCTTGCCCTTCAGTTCGTCGATCATAGAAGCTCTTGAAGATAGCGCCACGACGCCCCGACGCCACGTTGCAGGATTGCGAGGCTTGGCGTACCGGCCTCCCGTGTCGCATCTTTACCGTGTGCCACTCAATATCCGCACATATCACGACCTGACCGACGCCGACGTCTCGGGGCTCCCCGAGCAGATCGGCGCGCAGCGCCGCCGGGTGGCGGGGCGCCTGGCGCGGGTCGACCGGGTGATCGCCGTGATGAGCGGCAAGGGCGGCGTGGGGAAGAGCTTCGTCACCGCACACTTGGCTCGCGCCCTCGGACGCAGCGGCCGGCCTGCAGGCGTACTGGATGCGGACCTGAACGGGCCGACGGTGGCGCGACTGCTCGGCGCCCGGGGCGGCCCGCTCACGCTCCAGGGAGACGCCGTCCTGCCGGCCGTCGGCGCGGACGGGGTGAAGGTCGTGTCGATGGACCAGCTGCTCGAAGACGGCCGCCCGCTCGCGTTTCGAGGGCCCCAGAACGAGAGTTTCGTGTGGCGCGGGGCCATGGAAGCCGCAGCGCTGCGCGAGTTTCTCTCCGATGTCGCGTGGGGGCCACTCGAGCTGCTGCTGGTCGACCTGCCCCCTGGCCTCGCGCGTTTCGCTGAGCTGGCCGATCTGTTGCCCACACCGCCGGCGGTGCTCACCGTGACGATCCCGACTCCCGAGTCGCGGGACGCGGTGCGACGCGCGCTGCGCGCCGCAGTGGAACGGGGAGCGACCGCGCTCGGCATCGTCGAGAACATGGTGGGGGGCCCGTTTCCGGGTGACGCCGGCGACGCGTTGGCGGCGGAGTTCGGCGTCCCGGTGTTGGCCCGCGTCCCGTTCCACCCTCCGGCCGAGGTCTGGGCGGAGCTCGCCACCCGCCTATGAAGTTCCTCTGCATCGAATGTGACCGGCAAATGGCCTTCGAGGAGCGCCAGCTCCCGGGTGACGGTACCCTCGCCGTGGCGTTCACCTGCCCGAGCTGCGGCCGGAAGATCGGACTGCTCACCAACCCCTTCGAGACGCAGTTGGTGAGCTCGCTCGGCGTCGTGATCGGCGGCCGCACCGTGCCCGAGCAGCCGCTCGAGATGGTGCGGGGAACGGTCGCCACCGGGAAGGACGACGCTTTCGCGGAGGGGAAAGGGGAAACGGCGACCGGGAGGGGTGCGTCGTGGTCGCCAGAGGCCCAGGAGCGGCTGGCCCGGGTGCCGGGATTTGTGCGGGGGATGGTGAAGCGGATCTACGCCGAATATGCCCGGGACCGCGGCATCGACGTGATCACGCCGGGCGTGATGGACACGGCGCGCGCCGAGCTCGGTCTCGAGGGGATGTGAGTCGAGTCCTCGAGCGCGTCGTCCACGGCCTGCGCGTGGCCATCGACCGCGACCAGTGCGTCGGGTTCGGCGACTGTGTGACGGCCGCGCCCGAGGGTTTCAAGTTGGACGAAGACTCGATCGCCGTGTTCGTCGCGCCGGAGGCGGTGGAGCGGGCGCGGCTGGTGCGCGCCTGCGACGCTTGTCCGGTCGACGCGATCACCGTGTGGGACGAAACGGGCCACCAAATCGTCCCCGGCGACGTCGGGAGCTGATACTTGACAGCGTTCGTCGCGAGGTCCATACTCGCGGCACGTTTTTCGAAACTTCGATAATCTTGCTGCGGCCTACGCACCGCCGCAGTCGAGCGACCACCAGCCGTCACGTCGGAGGACCGAGTTCGTGAGTGGGCTCGGCGACGCGTCGGTGTGCGCACGGCATGCACTCTAGCGCCAGAGGTGCCGGTGTATCGTGAGATCTTCGCTCCCGTCGACAACTCGCCGCACTCCGACTGGACCGTGGATCGGGCGATCGAGCTGTCCCGCAAATCCAGCGGCCGCATCACCGGCAACCACGTCTACGCCGCCCGCCTCCACGACGTCCGCTTCCGCCAGCTCGAGACCGGTCTTCCCGCGCAATTCCAGACGCCGGAGGAGATTAAGAAGCAGCGCAAGATCCACGACAAGCTGATAGAAAAAGGCCTTCAGCTGATAGCTGACAGCTTTCTGGACCAACTCGGCAAGCGCTGCGAAGCCGCGGGGGTGGCTCTCACCCGCCAGCTCCTCGAAGGCATCAACTACGAAGAGATCGTGAACGAGGTGAACCGCGGGGCCGGCCGGCTTCCGGGGCTGATTGGGTTCGATCCGAATCGGGCGGCCGGCTACGACGGCGGCGACAAGGTGCGCGGCGACGTACAGGTGGGAGCCAACGGACGCCTCGTCGCGGAGGACGAGGACGCCGCGGCGCGGCTCGTGGGCTCGTCGGGCCGCCAATACGACTTGCTCGCGATCGGCGCACACGGCCTCGGGCGCCAGCCGATGTCCCAGCTCGGCGGGGTGGTGGCGCGAGTGCTGCGCGGGGTGGAGAAGGACGTGTTGATCGTGCGCGACGACCGGCCGCTCGCCGAGGGGCGCTACCTGGTCTGCGTCGACGGCTCGTCCTACAGCTACAAGGCGATGCGGGTCGCGCTCGAGCTGGCCCAGGAATTCGGGGGCGCCCTGTACGTGTGCAGCGCGTTCGACGTAGAGTACCACCACGTCGTCTTTCACAACATCAAGGACGTGCTCTCGTATCAGGCCTCGAAGGTCTTCAAGTTCGAGGAGCAGGAGGAGCTCCACAACAACATCATCGACAAGGGGCTGCTGAAGCTGTGCCAGGCGAACCTCAAGCGCGCCGAGGTCATGGCCCAGGAGTTTCCGGACGTCCCCCTCAAAACCCAGATCCTGATCGGCAAGCCGTTCCAGGTGATCATGCAGTGGGCGGAGGAGGTCAAGCCCTCGCTCCTCGTCGTGGCGCGCCACGGGGCGCACCGCATCGAGGGCACCGCACTGGGCTCGCAGGCTGAGAATCTCGTGCGCATCGCCCCCTGCAACACGCTGGTCGTGGGCACCCTGGGCATCCGGCCCGAGGATATCCCCTGGATCGAGGAGGACGGGCAGGCGGGGCTGCCGTGGGCGCCCGACGCCGAAGTGCGGATCCTGCGCGTCCCGCCCTTCGCCCAAGGGATCGCGCGCCGCGCGGTGGAAGAGTACGTCACCGAGCAGACGGGAGGCGCGGAGGCGACGGTCACGAACAAGTGGCTCGACGAGGCGATCCGCAAGCTCCTGCCGACGCACATGCAGCTGATCATGGGGATCGGGACCGCGGAGGAGATCGCGCTCGCGGAAGTGAAGGCCACGGAGCAGCTCCGCGCCACCAAGGTGCAGGGTCACGACGCCGACGAGAGCCCGCTCGGGGCCGAGGTGGAGACGAAGTGTCCCGTGACGGGCGTCGTGAGCCGGCGCCCGCGTGTCGCGAGCGACCCGATCGTATGGACGGAGGAAGCGTGGCAGCGCCTGCACCTCGTGCCGCTGGTGGCGCGGCCACTCGCCCGCAACACCGTCGAGCGGTTCGCGCGGGGCCACGACATCTGGCGCGTGACCACGCGGGTGATGGACGACAACAAGCAGCAGATGATCGAGGCCGACGAGTTCGACGTCGAGACGATGATGGTGATGTTCACGGAGCTGCGCGCCAAGCAGATCCGCGCCGAAGCCGAGGGAGGAGAGGGAGGGCTGACGCCCGAAATGCGGGCGTTCATCGAGGACGCGAAGGCGCAGGGCATCACGCGCTGCCCGATCCGGGACATCGAGGAGAAAATGGGGCAGTGCCCGGTGGACTTCCGAGGCGTGACACCCGAGCAAGCGAAGGAGGCCGTGGAGCGGCTGTTGCAGGAGCAGGCGGGCGACTGACGTGGACTACCTGCCTCACGTCGTCGCGTGGAACCTCACTCGGCGGTGCAACCTCGAGTGTGCGCACTGCTACATCTCGGCGGGCCCCACGGCGGCGCCCGCGTCCGAGCTCGACACGACGGGCGCCCTGCGCATCGTGGACGAGCTCCTGGCGGTCAACCCCGCGCCGCTCCTCATCCTGTCGGGCGGGGAGCCGTTGCTGCGCGAGGACTTGACGGAGATCGCGGACTACGCGTCGGGCCGGGGCGCGACCGTCGTGGTGGGGACGAATGGCACGCTGCTCACGGCCGCGCGCATCGCCGCGCTCAAGGCGGCCGGCGTACGCGGCGTCGCGGTGAGCGTGGATTCGCTGCGCCCCTCCTACCACGACAATTTCCGGCGCGGCCGCGGCTCGCTGGCGGAGACGCAAGGCGCGCTCGGGCTGCTGCGGGAGCAGCGCCTCGATTTCATCATCCAGACCACGGCGACGAAGGGCAATCGCGCGGAGCTCGGGCGGCTCGTGGAATGGGCGGCCGAGCAGGGGGCGGTGGCGTTCAACTGCTACTTCCTGGTGCCGACGGGCCGGGGTGCCGGCCTGAGCGATCTGTCGCCGGCGGAGTACGAAGCGGTGCTCGCCGACCTGGCGCGCTGGCAGCGCGACTATCGCGGCACGATGCTGGTGCGCTCGAAGTGCGCGCCGCACTTCATGCGGCACGTGCACGCCGCCGACCCCGACTCGCCCATCCGCAACTACGAGACGCGCTGCCCGTGCGCCACGCAGTACTGTCGCATCACGCCCGACGG
>WNGR01011638.1_pt1 | contig 15576 bp, 18 predicted proteins | sample 5407581 | NCBI WGS metagenome assembly WNGR01 (sample SAMN13153383, study PRJNA577476) | soil metagenome | isolation source: 80 cm soil or saprolite under Garry oak tree replicate 2 | place: USA:California | collected 2016-06-15
CCGACATAGCCGTCGCCGTTCAATTGGCCCCACGCAAAACCTTCGCCATTGCGGTCATAAATCGTGACGCGTTCGCCCATCAGCGCCTGCGTCAACAGCATGGCATCGGAGCACGCCGCGCTGCGCAATGGCGCGATGGAATCCGATATCTCGAACGTCTCGCCGCTGACAAAGCGCCTGGCCTCGATCCTGCCTTTGAGATATTTCGCGGCGAGGTCGGGTCGCGCCGGGGTTAGCCGCGGATCATCCATAGCGTTCGCTCAGCAGTTTGTAGATCGCGCGCGCGGCCTGGCATTCGCCTCCCTCGGGCCGCGCCGGCTTCGCCGATGGCGTCCAGCCGTAGATATCGACATGCAGCCAGCTCTTTGCGTTCTCGACGAAACGCTGCAGGAACAAGGCGCAGGTGATGGAGCCGGCGAACCCGCCCGACGGCGCGTTGTTGATGTTGGCGACTTTCGAGTCGAGCCAGGCGTCGTAGGGTGGCCACAGCGGCAATCGCCACAACGGATCGTTCTCCTCTTTGGCGCAACGCGCGACATCCAGTGCCAGTGTCTCATCGTTGGTGTAAAAGGGCGGCAAATCGGGGCCCAGCGCCACCCGTGCCGCGCCGGTCAGGGTGCCCATATCGATCAGCAGATCGGGTTTCTCCTCGTCGGCGAGTGCAAGCGCGTCGGCCAGCACCAGCCGGCCTTCGGCGTCGGTATTGCCGATTTCCACGCTAAGGCCCTTGCGCGAGGCGAAGATATCGAGCGGACGGAAGGCGTTGCCGGCGACCGCGTTCTCGACCGCCGGAATCAGGACTCTCAAGCGCACCTTGAGCTTGGCATCCATCACCATCAGCGCCAGCGCCAGCACGTTGGCGGCGCCGCCCATATCCTTCTTCATGATCAGCATGCCGCTGGATGGTTTCAGATCCAGCCCGCCGGTATCGAAACAGACCCCCTTGCCAACCAGGGTCACCTTGGGGTGAGCGGGATCGCCCCAGCTCAAATCGATTAGCCGCGGCGCGCGCGACGACGCCATCCCCACCGCATGAATCAGCGGAAAGTTCTGTCGGGTCAGATCGTCGCCGACGATGCAGTCGAACTTGGCACCGAAGCGCTCGGCAAGCTGCTGCGCGGCCGACGCCAGCTCCTCCGGGCCCATGTCGTTCGCCGGCGTGTTGATGAGATCGCGGGCAAGTCCTGCCGCTTCCGCCATTCGCGCGATGGCCGCAACGTCAATGCCGTCGGGCGGCACCAGCTTGACACCAGGAGCATCCGCCTTGCGATAGCGACGGAAGCGATAACTGCCGAGCGCAAACGCAAGCGCGGCAAGACGGGTGTCGTGCGGCGCATTGGCGAAGCGATAGACGCCGGCCGGCAACAGGCCCGGCAACGAGCCGGGCCGGAACAGGTCGCGGGTTTTGCTGGTGTCGTCCTCCAGGCCGAACACGACCTGCGCGATTTGGCCATCCGAGGCGGGCAGCGTCAGACACGCCCCGGGCTTGGCCGCAAAGCGATTGGCCAGCGCGAACTGCCGGGCCTGCGCCGGAAGATCGGCGCAGATCGCGTCCCATGTCGCCTTGGTCGCAAATGTGATGGGAACCGCTGATGGATCTGGCGCGGTCTCGAACACGGAGTGCATGCTTCCTAAGGCCTTCCATTGAAACCGGACAGCGGCAGAGGCGCCGGAGTGGTTATTGGCCAGACGCTGGGCTCTTTTTGCTTCTACAATGGCTTGCCATGTCAAACCAGTCTGAACGCGGCGAAACCCGCGGCGTTTGGCGGGACCGGTTGAGCGCCGCTTAGAACTTTGCGACGATGACGGCGAGGTGATTTGACCGGAAGCGTGGCTCAAACTTACGTTTTTAATAACGGGTTTTGTCTGTGTGAACAGGATGGCGAGGGAGGGAACCATGGCCAACAACCGAACGAGTTACCGCAATATCCTGACGCGCGGTTTGGCGGTGATGGCGTTGCTCTGCATTTATGGCCTCAGCATCATCGGCGCGTCGGCGCTGTTGTTGGGCGCCTCCACCACGTCCGCCCTTGCTCGGGGCGGCGGAGGCTTCCGTGGTGGCGGTTTCCGCGGCGGCGGCTTTCGCGGTGCGGGATTGGGGTTTGGCCTGGGTCTGGGCCTGGGCGGCCTTTACGGACCGTATGGCTACGGTGGCTATCCCTACGGCGGCTACTATCCCTATTATGGCGACGCGGGCGCTTGCTATGCGGTTCGGCGACGCGTCTGGACAGCCTACGGTTGGCGAATACGCCGCGTTTCGGTTTGCGAGTGATCGCGGCTGTGCGGCGCTCAACCTGAACGGTCGCGGCCGAATTGCAGGTGTAACATCGATCCCAGGACCACCCGGCCTCAGTGTCATCAACTGAAGGCCGTTTGGTATTGGGGCGGCGATCCACTATCGACCGCAATTCCACACATTGCCGATCGGGGTCTGGGTCCAGCACGGGCCGAACCCGCCGCCGTTCCAGCGCCCCCGATAAAAGCCGGGGCCGCCATACCAATAGACTCGCCGGCGATTCCGAGCCTCGTCCCATTCGATCCGTTCGGGTGTGCGGTAGCCGGGCAAGAAACCATACCCGCGCCAGTGCCGCGCCACGTGCGCCTTGCCCTGCACCGGTGCCGCAAATGTGGCCGTGGCTGTCAGCAGGAAAGCTGCAATCGCGATCCGGCCGAAGAGGTTTTGTAGCATTGAGGGCGTCCTGTTCCGCCTGTTCGACTATCACACATCGCAGAAGTTAAGGAGCGATTTGCTTCGGAGCCGGCATTATGATTTCACGCCTGATTTTCGCCAGCATCGCAACCGATCGGATGCTGGGGCCAACACCCCGCCCATCGGCTACAGTCTTCCAAAATTAGCAAAATTAGAATGTCAATTTCTCGAAAGTGGGGAACGCGATGGACGTCTTGTGGGAAATTGTTGTTACCGTCGGTCACACGATAGAGCAGGTGCTGGCCTACGTGGAAACTCACCACTGGATTTTCGGGTTTCTGGTCGTGGGATATATCTTCTACCTTCACGACAGAAGCCTTCACGCACGCTTCGACGCACTCGACAAACGGATCGATGAAATCAGGAAGCGTCTCGCCATCGAGTATTGATGGGGCGGGCTGAACTCGGCAGCTGCAACTTTCATTTGGAAGCTTTGGTCGCGAACGACACGCATCCGGATGCAAAATTCCGGCACAACCGGATGGCGCGGCCCTCGCGTGCGGCCGCTCGCCTTGCGCGCAGGCGGCAATTTTAACCCAGTATTAGGGTTAACAGCCTATTGCTGAGGGCATTCGGCCGCAACCATCCGCTTGATATCGTGAGTTAAAGCTCCATGCGCCAGCAGTCCAGTGTCGCCCGGCTTCTTGTATCCACCGCCATGGCGGCGATTTTGGCCGTTGGCCTTGGCGGCTGCCAGACCATGTCCGACATCACCGGATCGATATCGTCAAAGTCCGACGCCAGCCCCGACCCCGACCCGCGGCGTTCGGCAGAGACCTACGGCGAACGCTATCGCGCCAATCCCAAGGACGCCGACGCGGCCCTCAAGTATGGCCAGGCGCTGCGCGCCACGGGGCAGCGCACCCAGGCCGTCGCCGTGCTCGAACAGGCCACCATCGCTCATCCCGGCAACAAGCCGCTGCTCGCCGCTTATGGCCGGGCGCTTGCCGACAACGGCAATTTCCAACAGGCGTTCGATGTTCTCACCCGCGCCCATTCGCCCGATAATCCCGATTGGCGAATCCTTTCGGTGCAAGGAACCGCGCTCGACCAACTGGGCCGGCACGACGAAGCGCGCGGCTATTACGCCAGCGCCCTGAAGATCGCGCCCGAGGAGCCCTCGGTCCTGTCCAATCTCGGTCTTTCCTACGTGCTTTCCAGGGATCTGCCGAAGGCGGAGGAAATACTTCGCCGGGCCTTCGCGAACACCCGAGCCGACGCGCGGGTACGGCAGAATCTGGGCCTGGTGGTTGGCCTGCAGGGCCGCTTTGCCGAAGCTGAAACCATCGTGAAGGCCGATCTGCCGGCCGACGAGGCGGCGGCGAATGTCGCCTACCTGAAGCAGATGCTGAGCCGCAAGGACAATCCGCGCGTAGGTGCCGGCACGGTGCCGGTGGCCGCTCTCTCAGCCGTCCCGACTGGTCGCTAACATCCAGGATATCGTCGGGATCAACGCTGGGCGTAATTCCGCCCGGTGCAGCACTCGCGTCGAAGATCACGCGAGGTCCGCAAAGCGCCCGGAAGTCACGAACCTCACTCGATCACCTCGTCGGCGCGCAGCAGGAATGCTTCCGAAATCTTCAGTGCCAGCGCCTTGGCGGTCTTGAGGTTGACCGACAGCACCATCTTGTTCGGGAATTCCACCGGCAGGTCGCCCGGCGGGGTGCCTTGCAGTATCTTTTGCACGAAATAAGCGCTGCGACGGTAGCACCAACTCAAATCGACGCCGTAGCTGATCAGCCCGCCGGCCACCACATGCTCGCGATATCCGTAGATGGTTGGCAACCGTTTCGCCAACGCCAATTCGGCAATCCGCCGACCCAGGCTCAGCAGCAGCGTGGTCTGCAGCACGATGACGACGTCGACGCGCTGGCTTGCTAGTGCCTCCATCGCGCCGTCAATCTCCTGGGGGCTGTTGACGTCGGCCGAATAGATCGTCACTTCCAGGACCTTGGCCGCGGCTTCCAACTCTTGCGCCTGCGGCGGAGCTTTCGGATCCCGCAGGTTGGTAAGCAGTCCGACCTGGTGAGCGCCCGGCGCAATCTCATGCACGAGCTCCATCTGTTTGGCAGGCAATCCCGCCACGTAAGGTTCGATCCCGGTTACGTTCCCGCCCGGCCGCGCTTCACTCGCGATCAAGCCGAGATGCACGGCGTCGGCGAGCGCCGGGCACACGATCGGGATCGCCGATGTCGCCATTCGCGCCGGGACCGCGGCGCTGACGGCGGCAGCCAGGATGACGTCGGGCTTGAGCCGAACGATCTCCTCTGCAAACGCAGGCAACCGGTCCAGAACGCCCTCGGCATAGCGGTAAGCCATATCGAAGTCGCGGCCCTCAGCGTATCCGAGCTCACGCATGCCATCCAGGAAACTGGCGGCGAAAGGTCCGGCCACTTCAGTTGTTCCCCCAGACAGCCAGGTGATGAGCGGCCGCCTCCTGGGTGAAACCTGCGCCTGCGCCACAAGCGGCCAGGCAACCGCACTACCAAGCAGGATGAAATCGCGCCGTCTCATGGAGCGCTCCCTGGCCGGGGCAGGGCCGGGCGCAATCCTATGCAAACTCTTGCCTTCGCGCCATGGCAAATAGCCTCTACCGCGGTGTGGGGCGGCGTTGCGACACCCGATCTCCCTCCCATATTGACGGGAAAGTTTGATAGCATTCCCTCTTGCCGCAGGAATTGCCCCATGAGACGGCGGGACTTCATCGCTTTCGGCGGCGCAGCGATCGCTTGGCCGCGCGCTGCGCAAGCCAGCGAAATGCGCCGGATAGCCGTGCTGACGACGTTCGGCGACAGCGACGCTCTGGCATAGGGTTGGGATGCCGCGTTTCGGAAGGGACTTGACGAGTTGGGCTGGCACGACGGCCGCAACGTCAAGATCGACTATCGCTGGGCCGCCGGCGATGCCGGTAGATCCTACCTCACGGCCGCGTTGATTAGAGAGGCGACGTGATCGACATTATAATGGGTGTCGGACCCACACATTTGGTTCCACGTAAACGCCGTAGTTCTGCTCGATTGAAACAAGCACTGGCACCAGCGCGCTCGTGACCTCTGCCTCACCTGGACACTCGAACACCGTCCCCGTCCATTGTGACCACTCGGCGAGTGTGCCAACGATCGTCATGGAATAGGGAGCGATCCTCACAATTCTTCCGCCGACCCTGATGTGGGTTCGCAACCACGCATCCATTGGCAAGCCGTCAGCACGTTCCAAGTTGATATAATCGCGCATCGGGGTCCGCGGCTGGAGATGCTTTTGGCTGGGCCGAACAGGGGCGAACATTTCTGCAAAGCCCATCTTCTTCGCGCATGCCTTCAACGCATCCAGCATCGCCAACGAATTGCCGATGCCTCTCGCTTTGGGAACAAAGGCAATTTCGAGTGCGCTCATCGTCGTTGGGGTGCGCCCAACAATCCTGTCTTCATGAGCCCAGCGGATGACCTGGTCCCAACCGCCGTCTGGCAATTCGGAACGGCCCTTAACGTTAAATGCAAATGGAACACCGAACGCGCGTCCGACGACTTCGCCATCGACCAGGCCTGCAAAAGCGTAGTCCAGGTAGTTGTTAAATATAGATCGGCCAAAATATAGCTTTGCCGTCGCGTCGTGCTGCATGAACTCGGGCCATACGGCCTGCAAATGCTCCGAAAAGACCAAGGGGATCAGATCCGGCCTTTCTTGCAATGAGAATATCTCCAGGTTCATTCTTCGTGTCCCTATTGCAGCGAAGCAGCCAGCCCTTCTTTAAACACCCCGAGGGCATCTTCGGACAAGAGAGATCGAAGCCCTCATTCAAGTGGAAAAACTGTTCCCATTCTTTCCGGTGTCCGGCACGCCAGCCCTGCTTGCGACCAACCGCCGTTTTCGGCGCAACTCGGCCGTCTGCCGCGCCGGTCAGGATCATTGCATTGCCGCGACCTTGATGTAGGTCGGGCCCAGGATGACGACGAACAACACCGGCAGGAAGAACAGGATCATCGGCACGGTCAGTTTCGGCGGCAGCGCGGCCGCCTTCTTCTCGGCTTCGTTCATGCGCATGTCGCGATTCTCCTGCGCCATGACGCGCAGGCTCTGGCCGAGCGGCGTGCCGTAACGTTCGGACTGCTGCAAGGCCAGACAGACCGACTTCACGCCCTCGAGGCCGGTGCGCTTCGCCAGATTTTCGTAGGCTACCTTGCGATCCTGGAGATAGGAGAGCTCGGCCGTGGTCAGCGTGAATTCCTCGGAGAGCGCAACCGACTGCGTCACGATCTCCGTGCTGACCTTGCGGAAGGCCACTTCGATCGACATGCCGGATTCGATGCAGATCAGCAGCAGGTCGAGCGCGTCGGGAAATGCGCGCTTGATCGAGAGCTGGCGCTTTGAGATGGCGTTTTTCAGGAACATCATCGGCGCCTGCAGCCCGAGATAGGCCGCGCCGATGCACATGCCGATCTTCACCGGCATCGACTTCTGCATGTGCGAGATCACGAAAACATACAGTATCGACCCAATGAAAAACACCACAGGCGTGACCAGCCGGAAGAACAGGAATGTGACGTAGGGCGCTTGCCCGCGATAGCCGGCCATGGTGAGCTTCTGGCGTGCGGCCTCCTGCGCCAGCCACTTTCCGAGGTTGAAGTCTTCCACCACCTTGGATACGAGTTGCCTCGGCGACTGCCGCAGCGATACCTTTTCGGACTTGGAAAGACGATCGCGCTCCCGTTGCCGGATCCGCTCGCGTTCGCTCGCAACCGCCTTCATGCGTTTCGCCAGTCCTTCGCCTGCAAACAGCGGCATGATCAGCGTATACGCGGTCGCGCTGGCGGCGATTGCCGCCAGCAGCATGGTCATGAAGCGTGCATCGTGAAGCTTGTCGACCAGAAAACTAATCATGCTGCACCATCAGAAGTCGAAGTTGATCATTTTTTTCATGACGAATATGCCGATGGACATCCAGACCACGCAGCCAACCAGCATCAATTGACCGGTCGGATGGGTCCACAGCAGCGAGATGTATTCGGGGGTCGACAGGTAGACCAGCAGCATGACGATCGGCGGCAATGAACCGATGATGCCCGCGGAGGCCTTGGCTTCCATCGACATGGCCTGAATCTTCTCCGCCATTTTCTTGCGATCGCGCAGCACCTTGGACAGGTTGCCCAAGGCCTCCGACAGGTTACCGCCGGACTTCTGCTGGATCGCGATCACGATGCCGAAGAAGTTCGCCTCCGGCACCGGCATCCGTTCGAACAGGCGGGCACATGCGTCGCCAAGCGGCATGCCGATCGCCTGGGTTTCGATGATGGCGAGGAATTCGCCCTTGAGCGGCTCCGGCGCGTCGGATGCGACGACCTTGATGGATTCAAACAGCGGCAGACCCGCCTTGATGCCGCGAACGATCACGTCAACGGCGTCCGGGAGCGCCTTGAGGAACGCCTTTTCCCGGCGCGTCTTGAGATAGCTCAAGCTCCAGCGCGGCAGACCGAAACCCGCAGCGAATGCCAGGCCGACGGCCGCGAGCAATCCGCCCCCGGCCAGCATCGCGATCGCCAAGCTGACGGCGGCGAGAACGCCGGAAATCACCATGAACTTCTTAACCGTCCAGGTCAGGCCGGCCTGGGTCAGGCGGCTGCTGAGCGGGATCTTCTTTTCCTTCTGGCGGCGCGCCTCGAGGTCCTTCAGCGATCCTTCGACCTGTTCGCGGCGCGAGCGCTGGGTCTTATCGGCCTGACGAGCGGCCGGCTCCGACTTCGCGACCGCCGCCCGGCGATGCTCGGCCTTTCGCTCTCCCGAAAGTGCAGGATAGAGAAATACCCATGCCAGACCGCCGACGGTGGTGGTGGCGAGAAAGGCCAGTGCGAGCGCTTGCATGTTGATGGTCCCGCTTATACGTCGGTAATGACTTCAGCGGCATCGAGTGCCGCGGCAAGCCGCTTCTCTTCGCCGTAATATCGTGCGCGATCCCAGAAGCGCGGCCGTCCGATGCCGGTCGAGCGATGTCGGCCGATGATATTCCCGTTCGCGTCCTCGCCGATCATGTCGTAAAGGAACAGGTCCTGGGTGATGATGGTATCGCCTTCCATGCCCATCACCTCGGTGACGTGCGTGATGCGCCGGGAGCCGTCGCGCAAGCGGGCGGCCTGGATGATCACGTCGATCGAGGCGCAGATCATCTCGCGAATGGTCCGCGACGGAAGCGAGAAGCCACCCATCGTGATCATCGATTCGCAACGCGACAGCGCTTCGCGGGGATTGTTGGCGTGCAGCGTCCCCATCGATCCGTCGTGGCCGGTATTCATGGCCTGCAGGAGGTCGAATGCTTCGGGTCCGCGGACTTCGCCGACGATGATGCGTTCGGGACGCATGCGGAGGCAGTTTCGGACCAGTTCGCGCATGGTGACCTGGCCCTCGCCCTCGATGTTGGGCGGACGGGTTTCCAGATGAACTGGGTGAGGCAGTTGAGCAGCGTCGTCTTGCCGGAGCCGGTACCGCCCGAGATCAGAACGTTGCAACGGACGCGGCCGATGATCTGCAGAATCTCCGCGCCGTCCGGCGAGATCGCTCCAAACTTGACCAGCTGGTCCAGGGTCAGCTTGTCTTTCTTGAATTTGCGGATCGTCAATGCGGGGCCGTCGATCGCCAGCGGCGGAACGATGGCGTTGACGCGCGAACCGTCGGCGAGCCGCGCGTCGCAGATCGGCGAGGATTCGTCGACCCGCCGGCCGACCTGGCTGACGATGCGCTGACAGATATTCAGCAATTGCTGATTGTCGCGGAAACGGATTCCGGTGCGCTGAATGCGGCCGGCGACTTCGATGAATACCGTTCCGGCGCCATTGACCATGATGTCGGAGATGTCGTCGCGCGACAAAAGCGGTTCAAGCGGGCCATATCCGAGAACGTCGTTACAGATGTCGTCGAGCAGTTCCTCCTGCTCGGCGATCGACATCACGATGTTCTTGATCGCGATGATCTCGTTGACGATGTCGCGGATTTCTTCCCGCGCCGACTCGCCGTCGAGTTTGGCGAGCTGGGCAAGGTCGATCGCTTCGATCAAGGCGCCGAAGATTGTCGCTTTGACCTGATAATAGGTATCGGACCGCCGCGCGTCGACGGCGGGCGCAGGTGCCGCGGGTTTTGCAGGCGAGAGCGGCGGCGAGGAAACACTGGGCGGCGGCGTCTCACGCGAAGCAACAGCCGGCGCGCCGGAAGCTGGCTCCAGCACGCCGACGGCGGATTTCATTGGCCGCGAATCGTTTTCTGTTCCGCTACGCTTACCAAACACGACGGTACTCCATGCGGGTGCTTACTTTGCCCGCAGCTTATCGATGAGGGGTGACAGGAACGACCCCCGCGGCTTTTTGGTTTCGCCACGGCCTGTCAGCCGTTGCGCGATCTGCAGAAACATCTCGGTGGTGCGATGATTCGCTGAAATTTCCGCGATCATCTGGCCGTTGTTGGCCGCCGAACCGAACATTTGCGGGTCGAATGGAATCGTCGCGATCGGCGGGCTCTCGATGGCTTTGGCGAACTCGCTTGCGTTGATTTCGGGCCGCTTCGGGATGCCGACCTGATTGAGACAGTATAGCGGCGCCCGGTCGTTGGGCCGCGATGCCTTCAGCAGGTCGAAGATGTTCTTGGTGTTGCGCAGGTTGGCGAGATCCGGCGCGGCGACGATCAGAATATCGTCCGCACCTATCAGGGCACGCCTGGTCCATCCGGACCATTGATGAGGAACGTCGAGCACGATGCACGGCATCGTGGTGCGGAGCGTGTCGAAGATCGAGTCGAAGGCATCGGCGCCAAAATCGTAGATCCGCTCGAGCGTCGCCGGCGCCGCCAGCAGGCTGAGGTGGTCGGTACATTTCGACAGCAGGCGGTCGATAAACGCCGTATCGACACGATCGGGCGAAAATACCGCGTCGGCGATCCCCTGCGGGGGATCCTGATTGTAGTCGAGGCCGGCGGTGCCGAACGCGAGGTCGAGATCGGCGACGACGGAGTCCAATGCGAGATCGCGCGCGATCGCCCAGGCGACGTTGTGCGCGATGGTGGACGCGCCGACGCCGCCTTTGGCCCCGACGATGGCGATGATCCGGCCAACCGCCTTGGCCTCCGGCGCCGAGAACAGGCCGCAGACCGAACGCACCACGTCGATGGTGTTGACCGGCGCGATCACGTAGTCGCTGACGCCGCGGCGCACCAGCTCGCGATAAAGCGTGACATCGTTGACACGGCCGATCACGAGGACGCGGGATCCGGAATCGCACACGGTCGCGAGCTGATCGAGGCCGGTGAGGATATCGCTGCGGCCTTCGGTCTCCAGGATGATCACGTTGGGAGTAGGCGCGGTACGATAAGCTTCGATGGCGGCTGCCATGCCCCCCATCTGGATCTTCAGATGGGCCTTGCCGAGGCGGCGGTCTTCGCCCGCCGATTGCACGGCCGCGGCGGTTTCCACCGTCTCGCAAAAGGCCTGCACAGACACACGTGGCGCCGGGGCGATGTGATCGTCCGCGGCCGGGGAAGTGACGTCCGGCTGGTCTTCGGGATTTTTTTGCGCGTAGCTGATCATTTGGCTGTATCGCTGAGTTTGGCCTTGTCGGCATCGGAATAGACGACCGTGGTCGGGGTACCCTTGCGATACTTCTCGAAAGCGGTCGTGCGTTGCGTCGTATAGGTGGGCGTTTCAGGCCGCGGCTGCACGAGGTCCGCCGGATTGTCGACCATCGCCGCCATGTTGCGCTGATAGGCGCAGCCGAAATTGTAATAGGATTTGTTTTCGCTGTAGCTCGGGTTCTTGATCGAGGGTCCGATGTCCTCCGGCCACAGGCCGCAGGGCCCGGCAACCGCGGATATTTTCGGATAGTTCAGCCGGATCGCTGCCATCTGGCGCGGGTCTTCCGGATGATAGCGGCGGATAATAATCCCGCGTGGCGGCACCCCGGCCGCCGCGAGCAGCGACTGAATTTCCCGGAACGAATCCGCGGCGGCCCGCGCGTTCGGTGTGTCGACCGGCACATCGGCATTGATGGCGCCGGTTCCTTCCCGCAGCCAGACTTGCGCCAGCCCGATCACGTCGGCGCGCTGCGAAGCGGAAAGGCCGCCACGCGCGTGGCCGACGAAGATGACAATCGACCGGTCGGCTTCCTGAATGACGATCGGATGACGCTGACGATAATCGTTAGGGTAGCCCGCGACCGTCACGGCTTCCTCGGTATGCGTGCAGGCTCCCAGCGCGACTGCAAGACCAACAAGCGCTCCCGCCGTGCGGCAGGCGCGAATGCGGTCGACGGGTATTTTCACTGTCATCGTTTTCGTCCTCGTCCCGTCTCAGTCGGTGATAAATCCATAGGTGCCGCGATAATTCCGGGCGGGCTCTACCCGGCCTGGAACGCCATAGATACGATTGATGTTGCCGAGCAGATCGGCTTGCGGATCAGCCGCCGCCGCGAATCCGTCATCGGGGCGCGACAGGTCCTTTTGAGCAACCGCGCGAACGATGAAGGGCGTCACGATCACCATCAGTTCGGTCTGGCTGTTGACGAAGTCACGGCTGCGGAACAGCGCCCCAAGCACCGGCAATTGCGTCAGACCCGGCAAACCGTTGATGGCCTGCTTGGTCTGGTCCTGAATCAAGCCTGCCATCGCCATCGCGCCGCCCGACGGAATTTCCAGCGTCGTTTCGGCGCGCCGGGTCTTGACTGAGGGAATGGTCAGCGAGCTGCCGGCCTGATTCAACGTAATGGAGTTGTCGTTGGACAGTTCGGAGACCTCGGTCATCACCCGCAGGCTGATCCGCCCCTCGGTCATCACGACCGGGGTAAAGTTGAGCGAAATACCGAATTTCTTGAAGCTGATCTGGGTGGTACAGGCACGCGTGATCGGGTCGCAGGAATAGCCGGCGGGAATCGGAAATTCGCCGCCGGCAATGAACGTCGCCGACTCTCCGGAAATCGCCGTCAGGTTTGGTTCGGCCAGCGTTCGTATCACGCCGGCGCCTTCCATGGCGCGTATGGTAGCCTGGATCGAGGGCACAGGGACGCCGTTACGTGTCGCCGAACCAAAGCCCGCTACCGCCGAATTGCCGGCAAGCGAGTGACCAAGGGCGGTGAAGGGATTGTTGTTGTCGAACGTCACGGCGGTCGTGCCGTAATTCATGGTGGCGGAGAGGTCGATGCCCAACTGCTTGATGATGCTGCGCTGGACCTCGGCCACCGTGACCTTCAGCATCACCTGATCGCGGCCCCGGACCGAGATCGAGTTGACGACCTTGTCGACCCCGCCCACCAGCCGCGCCGCCAGTTCGCCCGCCTGTTGCGCTTCGATCGGGCTTGCCGCCGAGCCGGACAGCATCACGCCGTCGCCGACGCCCTCGATCTGGATGTCGGCGTTCGGCAGCGTCTGCTTCAGCGCGGCGCGCACGCCGTTGAGGTCGCGCTTGACGGCGATGTCGTAGGCCGCAATCTGCTGGCCCGCGGAATCGAAGAACACGATGTTGGTCTGGCCGACCGCCGCGCCGATGATGTAGGCACGCTGCGCCGAGCGAACGACAGCGTTCGCGATTTTCGGGTCGGCGACCAGCACATCCTTGATGTCACGCGGCAGATCGATCACGATGGATTTCCCGATGCCAAGCGCAAGAAAGCGCGCGTTCATCGGTGCGTCGGCGGTAGCCGGCGCCACGGCGCGGTAGTCGCTCGCCACCACCGGCGTCAAGGCCGGATTGAGCGTCAGCGCCGCGACGGCCGAGAACGACAGCGCGCGGACCATGAGGGTCCGGGTCGATCGCTGATTTCCCCTGCATTTCATATCGGCCGTCCTCTTTATCACTTCTGAGTCATCATCGGGATTGCGATGCCGTAGCGAACGACGTTGATGCTGTCGCCACGCCTGGGAGCGTCGTCGGATTTGGTGTCGACCGCATTGACGTCGGCAATGCTGCGCAACGAAAGCGACAGCGTGCCGCTCTGGCGCGCCCGGGCGAGCGTCTCGGTTTGCTCCGGCTTCAGCTCGAGCGTTACGGTCTTGCCGACCACGGCGTTCTGACCTTCTTTTTCCTTCGGGGCCTGATCGATCGCGAGAACGCGAACGTTTGCCAGGATGATTTCCGAGTGGACGATGTCTCCACTGCCGGAGCGGTCTGGATTCTTCTCGCGCTTCGAAAGAATGACGTCGACCCGGTCATTCGGCAGAATGAAGCCGCCGGCGCCGGTCTCCGGCGAGATTTCGGTCGAAACGGCGCGCATGCCGGAGGGCAGGATCGCCGCCATGAAGCCTGACCCATTGGCCTTGATCAGCTTCGGGTCGCGGATCGGCTCGCCGGCGATGAACGGCGCGCGCGCGATCGAGCCGACGACCTCCTTGGCGGCTTCAGGCCGGTCGCTGCGGCGAATGAAGCTGCTGCTTGCCGTCGCCGCCGGCCAGGTCTGCCACTGCATATCCTCAGGCTTGACCGACTGGCCAAGGCCGATGTCGGCCTTCGCCACGAGCACGTCCACCGTCTGCATTTGCGCAACCGGCTCGGGCGTCGGCAGAGGCTTGTCGGACCCACTCGCAAGATAAGCGGCAATGCCGCCGGCACCGACAGCGATGGTCAGGACGACAATGCGTGCGGTATTCATACGCTTCACTTTCCACATTACGCCGCGACGCTTCCGCCGCAGTGATTGGGAGTTGACCAGCTATTCGTCAAAGCATGGTTAATGAGGCGTATCTAAATCGTCTTAACGAGCGTTTACTCTGGCCGGTCAGTGGATGGCGAAGCGGGCGAGGTCGACCGCCTTGATCCATTCCGTCTCCGGATAAATCATCAGTGCGCCGATCGCCAGCGCGATGCCGTAGGGAATTCCGCTGTTCTTGGCGTGCAGCTTGAGCAGCCAATCCTGGCCGGCGAGCCGCCGAACAGCGAGGCATAGAGCAGATAATCCAGCAGATGGCCAAAGCCGAACCAAAGTGCTGCGGCTGCCGCCACCTTGGCATCGCCGCCGCCGATCCAGCCCATCGCAAAACAGGCAAACGCCACCGCGAGAACGGCGGCGCCGGCGCCGATATGCGCGAGGGTGTCGTAAAGTCCCATGCCGCTCAGCAGGGCGAGAGCCAAAAAGCCCGCCGCCAGCGCCAGCGATACCCGGTTCGAAATCGTCATGGTAAGAAGATCGCTCGCCGCCGCGAACGCCATCAGGGCAGGAAACAGCATGAGGCGGGCTATATCGAGGATCATGGGTTCAGGTAGCCCGTGCGAGCGCGAGGTCGGAGCATCGCCCCAAGTCTAGCGGCGAGAGGTGAACAATCGGGAAACGTTGCGCCGGTCACCAGACCATTGCGATCCGGAAGGCGAGAACGAAAAGCGCCAGCACCAGCGCCATACACACCACTTCCACGGGCGCAGCGTCATTGCTGCCGGCCGGCGGGGACGCTTTTCTCGCCGCGACAGAGGCGGCAGCGGGCTTACGCATGTTTACACCATCACCATCCGCGCAGACAACAAAGGCCTCGGGGTGACCCGAGGCCTTTGCTGCTTGCCTGCAACAGTCGCTTACTTCAGCGAGCTGTTGATGTCGGTGAACTTTTTGTTCAGGTTGGTGCCGAGGCCGTTGACCACGGCGATGATCGCGAGCGAAATGCCGGCGGCAATCAGGCCGTATTCGATCGCGGTGGCGCCGGACTCGTCCTTCACGAAACGCGAAATCAGGTTCTTCATGAGTAACTCCATATGTACACGTGGCTGATCAACTAACGTTTGGTCTCGCCGGCGTTCTCAGCACCGTGACCATAGCCAACCCTAAGATCGGAGAATTGCAGCGCGGTTAATTCGCCTGCGTAAACATCCGTTCAGTTGGCTCTTCTTGAGCAGAGTAAATTTGGAATTAAAGCAATCC
>WNGR01004197.1_pt1 | contig 15566 bp, 17 predicted proteins | sample 5407581 | NCBI WGS metagenome assembly WNGR01 (sample SAMN13153383, study PRJNA577476) | soil metagenome | isolation source: 80 cm soil or saprolite under Garry oak tree replicate 2 | place: USA:California | collected 2016-06-15
CGCACACGGCTCCGGAGGCGGTTGGCGATCGGACCTATGACCTGCGAAAACTTGCACGTAACTGGGCGCGTGGGCCACGTATGGACCGCGCCGCCGTCCTCATCGCGCACTATCAGCATGTGCCTAACTGCTCAGAGAGTGCGTGTGCTCTATCGGAAACGCGCGTCATCACGTCGCCAAGGCGACTTGAACCGGAGGCCAGTGGTCAGCTCCTGAGAATCTGAGTGCAGGCTAACCAGCCGTCCAATTGGGTTGCGATAGTACCCCACCTCGTCGTCCGGGATGGAAGCAGGATCTTGAACCTGCGGAGCGGAAGCGCCGGTGGTCTTAAAGCTACGAAATGCCCGCTTGTTAGCTTCCTGAATACGATCGAACTGATGCGGCGAATGTCCTGGAAACCATAGGTAGCTGATCTTGTTCCAAGCTTCAAGGCAAAGGCTTTCTGTCGTCTCCCATCCTCTGACACCTACGGATGGGTATCGTTGTGTCATCTCACGGAAGTTCCACATTTCTTTTACCGCGAAAGCCACGGTGTACAAGAGAGCCAGCTCGCTACTATAGTGATCATAGATTGGAATAGCGAAGGCATTTCTGCCATAGATGTCTTCCGTCCTGTCACTTATCGGATGTACAAATGCGCTCAGGAATCTATAATGCACCTCGAGTTTGGCAATGATTGTTTCATCCGCGAAGTCGTTTGACAGGAGACTTCTCTTGATGCTAGGCCAGTTCAGGTAGGCATGATAGATCAGTATGTTCTCCTCGGCGAAGCGCCTTTCATCTTCTTCGTCACTGAGACCACTATTAAACTGAGCTTGCGCACTGGCAGGTCCCCAATATGGCTGATACTGTTTCAGCAGGAAATAGTAAGGACTAAAGATGTAACTCTCGCCATCCGCGTCCGGCTCTGATCGCAAGCCTTCGTAAGTAATCTCAACAGTACTTTTCCTTCGACGCCAGTCGAGTGCTAGGGTAAAAGCTTCCCCGGAGGATCGTTGCCGCTGCCAGTTTGCCCATGTTGCGGCATCGACTCCTACGATGATTTGGATGTAGCGCTGACCCGAAAAAAGAAGGTGATCAACTAGAATATGTTCCAGTGCTGTTCGCAGATTCGCGAAGGCTGGCGCGTACGTGTCGGCTCTGGTCAGAAGGACTGCCGAATGTAGATAGTCTGCGAGGCTCCGGGCCCGATTCGCGAAGTCACTATGCTGCGCGTATTCAGTGTCGTTAGCATGTTGGAGCCTTCCTCGCAACCCACGAAGTTCGCCAACCAAACGCTCGGCAGTAGAAAGCAGCTCATTGTGTTCCGTAGCTCCTGCCCATGTCACCAAGGCATGCTACTCGATCGTCCTGGCCTCCTGCCCGATCGAGGCAGTGCCGCAGGCGGCAGCCTTCAGGCAGTGCACGCTCGCGTCTCTGGATGACCCTCATGGGCTCGCGATGTGATCCGGGGTCCGTCCAGATCAGATCAGGCCAGCCCACACGAAGAATTGGCGACCATGATCCCCTCGATGCGAACTAGCGCCAGACCGGTCGTAAGCGGTCATCCGGGGAGGTCGTTCCGCGATGACGGCCACCGTGCGCCGCCTCCGGGCGAGAGCGTTGCTGTACTCGACTGCTGTACTTGAGGCGAGCCCGGCCAGTTCCGTCAGATACCCGACCGGCCTGTTGCTGCCCGCATCCGGCGCGTAGACGCGAGCGTGGGCATACACTGGCATTGTTCCCTAAAAGGCTTGCTCGGCAATAAGGCTGGCGCAAGCATGGGCGCATACCTCATTCTGGCGATCGTCACCGTAGTGGCCCTTTTCATCCTCGCCCTGGTTGCGCTTGTGCGCTGCCGACCAGAGGACATACCCAAGATCGTGAAGGCCCTGGCGAGGTGGTGGCGGAAGTAGCTCGGGCCGTCGCCGGATCGTGCCACGGCTTGTACCGAGCCGACCAGCAGGCAGCGTTGCTGGACTAAGGCGCCGTACGGTTGATTCCGCGGCGGACGAGGCCTGACCCCTCGCTTGTAAGACACGCCTAGGTTGTCGGGCACGCGCGCTCACCTGGGCTTGCGGCCACGGCGCATCCGCTGGGATCCGGCCCGCTCAGCCAGCCAGCTGGCCAACTGCCGCCTAGCGTGCTCATCCCCGGCGTTGGCTCGCTCGCCAAGCTCCCCGGCCTGGTCGTTTTCGGCCAGCTGGTAGGCCTGCCACCACCGCTCCGCGTCTTCCGCAGTGTCGCCCAACGGACGGGTCATTGCAATCACCTCGTCAAAGTGAGCGCGAATTGCCGACGGTCGCTAGCGTTTCTGCCAGTCCTCCGATTTGAGTAGTGCCGACAGGCGCGGACCGAACTCAAGGACATAAGGCACTGCTTTCAGCTGCTCCGGCGTGACCGCCACCCCCTGGTTGCGGAGCAGCGAAGCAAGCCACTCCCACGGGTGATCCTCGCCAGTGACCTCGGCATCGTCTGGAAGGACTGTCGTGAACACGCTGCTCTCGACGTGATCGGCAGTCGGGTGTGTCGCGCTGGTGCTGAAGCCACGCTCTTGGTGCAACGTGAGGCGGCGACCGTCATCCAGGACAGCGAACTCGTGCACGTCGATGTCCATGCCTCGCTGGTCCCTGCGTGCCAGCTCCGACCACGCGCCCAGTCCAACGACCGTGACAGCCACAAGGTGAACGATAACTCCGCCTCACCAACAGGCCGAGCGGGCCGGTGCCACGCCGCCAGGCTCTGAAATGGCCGGCTCATGGCTGATCGGCAGCGTCGCTCGTTGACCCCCGCCGCGGCCCCGGCGTTGACTGTCACTCAGCCGGGAACCGGCCACCGCCTCTGCAGCTGAGGCTTGACAGAAATAGGAGCGGAGGAGGAGGAGCAGGAGCAAGCAAGGCACGGCACGAGGCGCCGGACCGCGGCAAGGTCAGCATAAGATCGTCACGGCAGGCTGAAGAGCCTTGCCTCGTGCATGCACCTCATGGGGTCAGCAGTTCGACCGTCGGCGGCCTCTTGGGAATCTGTCCAGTTCCGCGAACGCAACTACGGAGCCAGCAGCTTCCGGGTGCTGCTCAGCCGCCTGCCGGACCTGGTCGAGGTCAAGAAAGACCGGTCATCCTCAGACATGCTGGTCACCCTCGTCGCCGCCCGGCCGCCCAAGGCGGCCGCGAAGCGCAGGACGGCGGCGAAGGACAGCACGGGCGCCTCCGCGCGGCGGCAGAAGAGCGCGGCCAAGCCGACCGCGACGCCCTGACCGCCCCGGACAGCCCGGGCGCCATCCAGGACAGCCGGCCGCCGCCCCGGACAACCCGCCATCCAGGACAGCCGGCCGCCGCCCCGGACAGCCCGCCCGCGGCCGGACAGCCCGGCCGCAGGCCGGGCAGGCTGACCGCTCGTCCCCCGACGCTGTTTGAACGTTCATTTCATAAATGGCCGTTCTGCCGTTATTCTCGGAATTGTGACGGCCGAGCTCTCGCAGGTCCCTCCCGGCGTTGACCCCACCAGGCCTAGCCCGGCCCGCATGTACGACTACGTGCTGGGCGGCCAGCACAACCTGCCGGTCGACCGCGAGGCTGTGGACCGGATCCGCGCCCAGACACCCGACCTGGATGACGCGGCGTGGGTAAACCGCGGGTTCCACCGCCGCGCGGCCCGCTGGATGGCCGCGGACAAGGGCATCAGCCAGTTCATCGACATCGGTTCCGGGCTGCCCACCATGGGCAACACGCACGAGGTGGTGCAGCGCATCGTGCCCAAGGCGCGCGTCGCCTATGTCGACAACGACCCGATGGTTGACGCCTACGCCAGCGACTTGCTGGCTGACGACGGGACGACCACCGTCATCACGGCGGACCTGCGCGAACCCGACGTGGTGCTGAACGAGCTGCGGGCGGTGATCGACGTCGATGAGCCCGCGGGGCTGCTGATGACCGCGGTGCTGCATTTCGTAGACGACGCTTCGGACCCGTGGGGCCTGGTGCAGCGGTATGTCGCCGCGCTGGCCCCGGGCAGCTACCTGGCGCTGTCCCATGCCACCTACGATCGGCTGCCGACCCGTCTGGTGCGGGCCAGCACGGAGGTGTACTCGCAGGCGACGCAGAACATGCATCCGCGGTCGCGGGCCCAGGTCGAGCGGTTCTTCGCGGGCCTGGAGCTCGTGCCGCCGTACGAGGGGGCCGAGCCCGCGGTAGCGCACGTCGGCCTGTGGGGCGCCGAAGACCCCGAGCTGGCCGACAGTGACGGTTCTCACTGGTGGTACGGCGGGGTGGCCCGCTGGCCCGGCTAGCCGCCCGGCGCTTCGTCGTCGTCGGCGAGGCGCTGGTAAGCGGGCGCGAGCAGGGTCCGCAGGTCCTGGCCACGGATCAGGGCCGGCGGCGGCTCGAATGTTCTGAGCAGCAGGTCAGGGGCGGTGGCCGGGGCAGGCGGCAGGGCGCGCAGCCGGGCCAGGCTCATTCCCGGTGACCAGAAATCCTCCAGGCACTGGGCCAGCGGACGGTCGGTGACGTCGATGAGCGGGCGGGGCGCCTCGGCCGTTCCCGGGGTCAGCCGCAGCGAAGCGAGCAGGTCCTCCCGGCCCCGGCCGCGCCAGGCGAGGATGCCGAACGGGTCAATATCGAACGCCTCGGCCAGCACGTAGCAGACCGCGGCCAGGTGCTTGCACGGCACCTCCCAGTCCGGGCAGGAGCAGGACATCTCCAGGTCCCTGGCCGAGCGCGGGAACAGCGGGGTGCCGCAGTCGGCGAACACATCTTCTATCTCCCGCGGCATCTCGCCGGCCAGCAGCTTGGCCCGGAACAGCGCTTGCCCGGCCAGGGCCTGCTCCACCCGCCGCCACTGCGGCGTGGTGAGCGGGGTTACCTGGATCCGCACCCGGTACGGCCTGGGCCGCGATCCCTGCACCTGGGCGGTGACGTAGCCGCACGAGATCTCGAAGCCGAGCACCTGACCACGGCGGGCATAGTTGCGGCCCCGGGCCAGCCTGCCGCTCATGCCGAACGACTCCAGCACATCGATGAACCGCCGCGACCACCACTGCTCGCCGATGGCACCGCGCTTGCTGCGGGCCCGGATGCCGTTCTCGACCCGCACCGGCCGGCCGGGCGGCCAGTCCGCGCTCCAGCGCCGGAAGCCCCGGCCGCCGCTTCCGGCCTGGCCTCCGTTCGTTCCTGCGCCGTTCTCGCTCACTCCGACACCGCCTCCGGGGACAGGGCCACGACCTCGCGCAGGTCGGCCGTGGACAGCTCGGTGAGCCAGCTTTCGCCGGTCCCGACGATCCGCTCGGCCAGCGCCTTCTTCTCCTCGATCATCGCGTCGATCCGCTCCTCGAGCGTGCCCACGCAGACGAACTTCCGCACCTGGACGTCCTTGCGCTGCCCGATCCGGAACGCCCGGTCGGTGGCCTGGTCCTCCACCGCCGGGTTCCACCAGCGGTCGACGTGAATCACGTGGCTGGCCGCGGTCAGATTCAGCCCGGTTCCGCCGGCCTTGAGCGAGAGAATCAGCAGCGCGGGTTCCGTTCGGCCCTGAAATTCGTTTACGAGGGCGTCACGCTGCTTCTTCGGGGTGCCGCCGTGCAGGTAGAGAACGGGGCAGCCGAGCCTGCTGGTCAGGTACGGCTGCAGCATCCGGCCGAATTCGGCGTACTGGGTGAAGCAGAGGGCCTTGTCACCCTCGGCCATGATCTCGTCGCAGATCTCCTCGAGCCGGGCCAGCTTGCCCGACCGGCCGTCCAGCCGGGAGCCGTCGCCGAGCAGGTGCGCGGGATGGTTGCAGGCCTGCTTGAGCTTGGTCATCGTGGCCAGCACCAGGCCGCGGCGCTCGATGCCGTCGGCCGCCTCGATCTTGGCCATCATGTCAGTGACCGTGGCCTGGTACAGCGACGCCTGCTCCGGCGTGAGGTTGCACCAGATCTTCATCTCCAGCTTGTCCGGCAGATCGGAGATGATCGCTTTGTCGGTCTTCAGCCTGCGCAGGATGAACGGGCCGGTGATCCGCTTCAGCCGGCCCGCGGCGTCCTCGTCACCGTTGCGCTCGATCGGGACCGCGTACGTGGTGCGGAACCGCTCCGCCGGGCCGAGCAGCCCGGGGCTGGTGAACTGCATGATCGACCACAGGTCGGACAGCCGGTTCTCCACCGGGGTGCCGGTCAGCGCGACCCTCGAGGCCGCGGGCAGGGCGCGCACCGCCTGGGCCTGGCGGGTGGCCGCGTTCTTGATGTTCTGGGCCTCGTCGCAGACCACCCGGGCCCACTGGATCTGGCCCAGTGCCTCGCGGTCGCGCACGGCCAGGCCGTAGGTGGTGATGACCAGGTCGGCCGCGTTCAGCGCGCTGGTCAGCTCCTCGCCGGCGAGCCGGTCCCCGCCGTGGTGCACGTGCACAGTGAGATTGGGGGTGAACCGCTCGGCCTCCCGCTGCCAGTTGCCGACCAGCGACATCGGGCACACCAGCAGCGTCGGACCAGATGCGGTGTTTGCACCTTTTACGAGCAATGCTAGTGTTTGTGGAGTTTTGCCCAATCCCATGTCGTCGGCCAGGACGGCGCCCAGGCCGAGGTCGCCGAGGAAGGACAGCCAGGCGAGGCCGCGTTCCTGGTAGGGGCGGAGTTCCCCGCGGAACGAGGCCGGGGTGCCGACCGGCGCGAGCCTGCGGTCGGCCTGGCCGGACAGCAGGTCGGCGAGCCAGCCGTCGGCGTCGACCTCGGTGACCGGGATGTCGCCGCCGGTGCCAGGAAACTCAGGCCCGTGCAGCCCGGCGGTCAGCGCATCGGCGGCGGTCATGGTCCCGGTCCGGCCCCGCTCGAGGAACTTCAGCGCGGCCTGCAGGTGCCGGTCGTCGAGCTCGACCCACTGGCCGCGCAGCCGCACCAGCGGAACCTTAAGCCTGGCCAGCTCGGCCAGCTCGTCCGGATCCAGCGTCTCGCCACCGACCGCGAGGTCGTACCGGAAGTCGACCAGGTCCCCCAGCCCGAACTTCGGCTCGGCCGCGCTGCCGCCCGCCGTGCGCTTCGTCCGGGTGGTGATCTTCAGGCCCAGCCGCGATTTGCGCACCCAGTCCGGCAGCAGCACGCCGAAGCCGGCGCTGGACAGCAGCGGGCCGGTCTGGCGGAGGAACCGGAACGCCCCTTCGGTGTCGAGCGTGACCGCTGCCGGGGCCGGGTCCCGCAGTCCGTGATCGAGCTCGGGGAAGAGCCTGGAAGCCGCGCCGAGCCCGGCGAGCAGGTCCTCCTCCGGGTGCCTGATCCCGGCTGCGGCCCAGCCGCCCGCCGTCGCGCCGGACCAGATGTCGGCCGCGGAGAGCAGCAGGCTCGGATCGTCCGTCGACTGCAGCGCGAACTCGACCTCCCAGGCCTGCCACGCCTGCGCGGCCTCTGCCTCGCGGGGCTCTGCCTCGCGGGGCTCTGCCTCACCAGCCTCTGCCTCGCGGGGCTCTGCCTCGCGGGGCTCTGCCTCACCAGCTTCTCTCTCGCCGGCTTCTGCCTCGAGGGGCTCTGCCTCGCCGGCTTCTGCCTGCGGCTCGATCAGCCGGAAGCAGGTGCGGACCGGGCCGACGGGAACCTGCGCCGTGTTACGCCACGCCGCCAGGGCCGCGGCGAGTTCGGCCGCATCGGCCTCGTCCTCTGGCGTCGCGACGGATACCTGCGCGTCGGCGCCGGTCAGCGCCGCCGCCCAGCGCTCGGCGACAGGGACCCGGCCCGGGCGGCGTCCGCGCCGCGCGGGCAGCAGCGCAAAGCCGGGTTCGCGGCCGAGCCTGGCCCGCGCCGCGGCATCGGCCAGCACGTCGAGGGCGCCGGTCAGCACCCGCGCCGACGGCTCCCCTTCGGCGTCGGTGGCGCGGCACAACGGCGGCATCGCCGCGGCCAGATCGCGGGCCCGCTGTGCGTCCGCGCCGGACAGCACGGGCCGCCACCTGGCGGCATAGCCGCCGTCTTCGGACGCCTCGAGGGCGGGCAGCACACGGCCGCGGGCGGCCAGATCCCCGGCCAGCCGGGCCAGGGCGGACAGGTACGCGACGGATCCCCCGAGAATGGCCGGCGACGGCCGCGAGCCGGGGTCGCCGAGCGCTTCGAGCAGATCAAGCGCGGTGCCGGGCTCGAAGGTCAGCACGGGCACGCGCCACGCCGCGAGCACCGGGCGCCCGGCCGGCTTCCCGGGCTTGGCGGCAGGCTCCCTGATCACCGCGGGTGAGGCCAGCGGCCCGTCCGGCGCGCTGGGCAGGCGCAGGGTCAGCTCGTCCCCGACTGCCTTGCGGGCCAGGTCGGACGCGGGACCGGCGAGCTCGGCGACCGCGTCGGCGAGGACGTCGAGGTCACCGGCGAACGGATGCGGCCGGGGCGCACGCGAGGGACGGCCTGGCCGCGGTTTGGCCTGAGCCGGGCCAGCGGAATCCTCAGCCCACAGGCTCAGCGTCCCGTAGGCCCAGATTCCGTGGATCACCAGCACGACCGACGCTCCAGCAACTACCAGGGCCACCTGCTCAGCACGCTAGTGCACCTGCCCGGTACGTTGGCCGGCCTTCGCCGGCGGGCTTGCGGGTCCTCGCTGTGGCCGAGCGACTCCCCGGGCAGCCCGTGTGCGCCGGGGCGGGCCGACGCCGGCCAGCGGCGAGCCAGTACCCCGGCATAAAGCCACCATCCCACCACCCACCGACAAAACCCCCAGACAAAGGCGCCACCCGCACGCGGTCACGCCACGAACGGCGCGGCGCCCGAATCCGTGGCCATCGGGCGGCCCGCTGCCGCCCAGTCCTGCATGCCGCCGGCGACGTTGATCGCTTCCCAGCCGGCGCCGGCGAGGGCCTGCGCCGCGCGCGCGGAGCGCCGCCCGGACCGGCAGATCACGTAGATCGCCTCGTCCTGCGGAATCTCCCCGCTTCGGGCCCCTAGCTCGCCCAGCGGGATGTGCCGCGCACCAGGCGCGTAGCCCGCGGCCCACTCCTCGTCCTCACGCACATCAAGCAGCCACGCACCATCTGGCACATCTGCCGCCGGGACCTCGTGAAACTGCACCCCCACCGTTATCAGTGCTCCTCGAGTCCTCTGTTCACATGTGCCAGGTAACTATCTGACCAGCCTAAGGCCATTTGTGCCGTAGCGCCGCAGCCGAGGGACGTGGGCCCGTCGCTGAGGCGCGCGGCCGTGTCACCACTGGCCCGGGTGCTCACCATTGCCGGTCGCGGTTCCATTCGTCCGGCAGTCCGTGCGGCGTGGTCAGCGGCGGCGGCCGTCGCGGGCCCCGGGCGGCGGGAAGTCCATGACGTCGGCGAGCGGGGGCTCAGGCTGAACGGCCTCGGGCTGGCCGACGACGGTAAGCATCGGGACATGACGGCTCTCAGCGGCCAGGAACTCCTCGAGCGCGGTCACGGCGCGCTCGAGCCGAGCGGTTAGCTCGCGGGTCTCCGGGTCGGGACTGGTCGTGTGGCCGGTCATCGTCGGCGATCCTGTCCTGTGCGGAAATGGGGGTCTCCCTGTCTGACGTGCCACGCGGGATGGTGGTTGACGCGCGTTAGCGCTGTGACCCGATTGCGTGCGTTGTCCGGGCCCGGCGGCCTGCTGCATTCTCGCGATCAGGAATTAAGCGCCAGATCGCCCGGTTAGATCACGCCGTGATCATTCGCGACGCGTTGCCGGGCGAGCTTGACCAGGTCGGCGAGATCCGGGTGACCGCCTACCAGACTGGCGGCTTTATGTCACCGGAGTCTGGATACGCGCCAGTGCTGCGCGCCCTGGGTTCCGGCGGCGACGGCACGGTTCTGGTCGCGGTGGACAACGAGGACCTCAGCCGGATCCTCGGGACCGTCATGCTGCAGCCGTGGCCACATGCGGGCCAGGTCGTTGTCGGTCCCGGCGAGGCCGAGATCAGGGCCCTCGCGGTGGCACCGGAGGGACAGGGCCAGGGGACGGGCAGCGCGCTGCTCCAGGCCGCCATCGAGCGGGGCACACAGGATGGCGTCCGCTACCTCGTCCTGCTGACCCAGCCAGACATGCTGGCTGCGCAGCACATGTACCTGAGGGCGGGCTTTCACCGGCTGCCCGATCGCGACTGGTCACCGGCCCCCGGCCAGATGCTGCTGGCCTACGGAATGAGGCTGGCGGGCGACGCCGAGACCGGCCGGGTCTAGCCGACAGCCAGACCCGGCCATTGGCCGTCAGGAGTCCCGGCGCTGGTTCCCCGAGCCGGTTGATGCGGTGTCGGTCGCGGCGCCGCCCGGCTCCGACGGAGGATTCACCGCCGGCGCGGCGGACGCGCCAGGCACGCCATCCTGCTCGTCCTCGCGCGCGGCCCGGTTGACCTTGCGCAGGTGCTTGCTCATCGAGCGGAACAGCAGGGTCAGCACGATGGCCATGCCGAAGACGACGAGAAACCCGAGCGTGCCGGGCGCCACGGAGTTGCCAGACACCGCTGCCAGCGTCGTCACCGGCTCACCTGCCTCACGCTGTCCCTTATCCCGGCGAACAGGTCGTCTTCCGGCTTCTCAGTATCCACCACTGACCTGGCCAGGTGGAAATCCTCCGTCGGCCATGCCGCACGCTGCACATCCCGCGGGCAGGCGAACCAGCCGCCGTCGGGGTCGATCTGGGTGGCATGGGCGATCAGCGCTTGGTCACGGATGTCAAAGAAGTCAGCACAGGGCACCCGCGTGGTGATCTCAAGCTCCGGGTGGTCTACCCACTCCTCCAGTCGCCCCCCGTACGGCGACTCGAGGCCGCGCCGCAGCATCTCCTCGTGCAGGGCAGAGAACCGCGCCCGGTGGAACGTAGCGAAGTAGTAGAGCTTGAGCGGCTGCCAGGGCTCGCCGCAGCCCGGGTAGCGGTCCGGGTCCGCAGCTGCCTCGAACGCCTCAACGGTCACCTGGTGGCACTTGACGTGATCTGGATGCGGATAGCCCCCGTTCTCGTCGTAGCCGAGAATCACCTGCGGGCGGAACTCCCTGACGGCCTGCACCAGCGGCCGCGCCGCTACCTCGAGCGGCTCCAGGGCGAAGCATCCTTCAGGGAGCGGGGGCAGCGGGTCGCCCTCGGGCAGCCCGGAGTCGGTGAATCCGAGGAACTGCTGCCGCACGCCCAGGATCTCGCGCGCCCTGGCCATTTCCGCACGCCGGACGGCGGCGAGGTCGGCCCGGATCTCGGGCCGCTCCATCGCCTTGTTCAGGATGTCGCCGCGCTCGCCCCCGGTGAGCGTACAGACGAGAACGTCCACACCTTCCCTGACATAGCGGGCCATCGTCGCGGCGCCCTTGCTTGACTCGTCATCCGGATGCGCGTGCACGGCCATCAGCCGCAGCGGCGCGGTGCCCGGCTGGCCGAGGGCCGGGTGGGCGGGGCGAACAGCCTCGGTCTTTGGACCCGCGGGCGCTCCCGCAGGATCGGTGGTCACGGCAGGCAAGAGGATCCCCTTCGTGCATGATTGGCTGGACAAGCCCGGCACGACGTCACAGCTCTCCCCGGGCTCGAGCGTCTGCATTGTGGCGGCGCCGACAGGCCATTGTGCATCACAACAAGCCCACTCCGTGGAGGCATTCCCGGTGGTGCCGCGCCTGGGCTGGGCGGCGGGTGCCGGATTCGGGGCCATTGACACGCGCGACGTAGTTGCGGAGCCTTGTTAACCTCGAATGATTACCCCCAGGGCCCAGCCGGGGCCCGGCGGACGTCTGTTCCGCTTCCACGCTAGGAGTTCTCGTGACCGAAACCCGCGATGACAACGTCACCTGGCTGACCCAGGAGGCGTATGACCGGCTGAAGGCAGAGCTGGATTACCTCTCGGGGACTGGGCGCATCGAGATCGCCAAGAGAATCGAGGCCGCCCGGGATGAGGGCGACCTGCGCGAAAACGGCGGCTACCACGCTGCCAAGGAGGAGCAGGGTAAGCGGGAGGGCCGCATTCTCCAGCTCATGCACATCTTGGACAGCTCCCGGGTCGGCGAGCCCCCGCGCACCGACGGGGTCGTAGGCCCGGGCATGACCGTTACGATCCGCTTCGCAAGAGACGAGGATGAGGTCACCTTCCTGCTCGCCTCACGGGAGGAGAGCGGCTCACCGATCGACGTGTACTCGCCCAAGTCCCCGCTGGGCAGCGCGATCACCGGAAAGAAGGTCGGGGAGACGGCAACGTACACCCTCCCGAACGGGCGCAACACCACGGTTGAGATTCTCGAGGCGGTCCCGTACGGCGGAATGTAGGCCTAACCCGGATCGCGGTGGCTTTGACGTCAAAGCCACCGCGATCCTGCTTTGTTTCGCAGCGGAATTACGCGGCGAACTCGGGCTCGCTAGCCGGAGCCTCGGACGGGGGCGGCGGCACGCTGCTGCGCAGCGGCACCTCCTTGATGAACCAGGCGAGCACGAACACCGCGATGGCCGCGGGCGCCGCCCAGAAGAACACGCCCTGGATCGCGTGCGCGATGGCGTAGAACACGTCGCCCCGGACCGGGGCGGGCAGGTGGTTCACCGTGACCGGGTTGAGCTGGCCGCCCGCCGCGTTCAGGTGCCTACCGGGCAGTCGCGCGCTGAGCGTCTCGACCAGCCGCCTGGCGAAGATCGCGCCGAACAGCGCCACCCCGATCGAGCCGCCGATCTGCTGGAAGAACGTGCGCGAGCTGCTGGCCACGCCGATGTCGCGGGGCTCCACGCTGTTCTGCACGATCACCGAGGTGATCTGCATCAGGAAACCCATGCCGATGCCGAGCACCACGTAGTAGATGCCCGCGTGGAGAAGGCTGGTGCTCACGCCGAGGCCGGTCAGCAGGATCATGGCGACCGACATGATCGCGCCGCCGATGATCGGCATCGCTTTGTACCGGCCGGTGCGGGTCATCACGAGCCCGCCGATCAGCGACGTGGCGGTCACGCCGAGCATCATCGGGATCAGCATCAGCCCGCTGCCCACCGCGGACAGGTGCTGCACGGTCTGCTGGTAAAGCGGCAGGAACGTGAGCGCGCCCAGCATCGCCATGCCAAGCAGGAAGCTCATCCCGCTAGCCACCGAGAAGTTGCGGTTCTTGAACACGTGCAGCGGCAGCACCGGCTCTGCGGCCCGCGTCTCGATGAACAAGAACGCCACGGTCGAGATGACAGCCACCACGCCCAGGCCGATGATCTGCGCGGACCTCCAGGCGTACTGGGTGCCGCCCCAGGTGGTCAGCAGGACGATCGCAGTGGCCGCGATCGCGAGCGCTCCCGCGCCCAGGTAGTCGATCTTGTGCTGGATCTTCTTGTACGGCAGGTGCAACGTGGCCCAGAGGTAGATAAGCGCCGCGCCGCCGACCGGCATGTTGATGTAGAAAATCCAGCGCCAGGAGAGGCTGTCGGTGATGTAGCCGCCGACCAGCGGACCGGCGATCATGGCCAGCATCATCGAGGCCATCATGTAGCCCATGTACTGGCCCCGCTCCCGCGGCGAGACCATGTCGCCGATGGTCGCGATCACACCGACCATCAGGCCCCCCGCGCCAAGGCCCTGCAGCGCCCGGAACACGATCAGCTGGTCCATCGAATGCGACAGCCCGGACAGCGCAGATCCGATCAGGAAGATGACGACCGCGGTCATCAGCCAGCGCTTGCGGCCGTACAGGTCGCCGAGCTTGCCGTAGAGCGGCGTGGTAACCGTGGAGGCCAGCACGTAGGAGGTCACCACCCAGGACAGGTGCGTGACCCCGCCCAGATCGCCGACGATGCGCGGCAACGCGGTGGAGACGACCGTCTGGTCGAGCATGGCGAGGATCAGCGCAAGCAGCAGTCCCGGCAGCACGATCAGGATCTCGCGCTTTGGTCCGCTGGGCACCGCAGTCCCAGTTGCCCCTGTCGACTGGGCGTCTGCCATGCTCGGCTCCCTCCGAGGTCGTACACGCGGCCGGCGCTTCTCAACCTACTTGCCGACCGGCTAGCATTCACGGCAACAGCTAGGCTAAGCTGTTCACTAACCGGCCGTCAAGTTAGTTTGGCGGCAACACCTGGCTGGGACGCGAGGCGATGAATAAGCAGGTACGCGACGACGTGGTGGTGGCCGCTCAGACGGCACCCGCCGGGGCGGCGCCTGCGGATGCCGGGACCCTGCCGGCAGCGGCCCAGTCGCCATCGGCCCCATCGGCGGCGGCCCCGGACACCGGTGAGCACGACGCGCGCCACCGCAGCGACACCAGGGCGCGCATCCAGCAAGTCGCCCTGGAACTGTTCGCCGAGCACGGATACGACAAGACCTCGCTGCGTGAGATCGCCGAGCGGCTCGACGTCACCAAGGCCGCCCTCTACTACCACTTCAAGTCGAAAGAGGACATCGTCACCAGCCTGGTCGAGGACTACTTCGGCCAGATCGACGCGCTGATCGCCTGGGCGAGCGCCCAACCGAGAACCGCTGAGACCCGCCACGAGATCATCAGCCGCTATGTGACGATCGTCGCCAACGGAAGCGACGTGTTCCGGATGCTGCATCAGAATCAGGCGGCGGTGAACACCCTGGCCTCGGCCAAGTCTCGGGGCGAGGTGTTCAGGGAACGGATGGGCGGCCTGGTCGATGCCCTCACCGAGCCCGGCGCCGGCCTGCGGGAGCGCATGCGCGCCGCCATGACGCTGGGCGGCGTGAGCGTGGGCTGGATGTTCTTCTCCGATGAGGTGAAGGACCGCAGCAAGCTGCGCGCTGCCATCCTCGAGATCGCCTCCGACCTGGCCCAGGCCAGCCCCCGGGACCAGCCGAGCTAAGACCGGCTGCACCGTCCCGCTGCCGATGCCACGGGCGGTGACGGCTCTACGACAACTGAACTGGACGGTCCGGGTTGGCGGCCGCGCGGACCAGGGGCAGGACCCGGTAGCTGACCGGCGCGGCCAGCGCGATCACCGTGGACGTCCGCACCACCCCGGGCACCTCGACGATCGCGTCGATGACGCGCTGCAGGTCGGCGTTGGTCCTGGCGACGACCCGGCACAGCATGTCGCCCGGCCCGGTGATGGTGTGCGCCTCCAGGATCTCGCCGATGCCCGCCAGCCGCGCCGCCACCTCGTCCCGCCCTCCCGACTGCCTGAGCTCGACGGTGACGAACGCGGTCACCGCGTGGCCGAGCGCGGCCGGCTCGATATCGGGACCGAAGCCGGTGATCACGCCGCGCGCCTGCATCCGGTCGAGCCTGGCCTGCACGGTGCCGCGCGCGACACCGAGCCGCCGCGACGCCTCGAGCACGCCGACCCTCGGCTCACCGGTGAGCAGCTCGATCAGGCGAGCATCGAGCTCGTCGATCACGAGTCTTCAGCCATCCGCGTCATCCTGCCCAGCAATGCGGCCCGGTGCGGCCAGTAACTTAACAACTTGTCTAGCATAACAAGGCACAGTTGCACATGTTGTCCGCCGGGTCGATGCTGCGAGGGAGGCTGCGAACCAGCCGGCCCGCGGCAGACAGGAGCGAGACAATGACGCAGACCGAGGCTCATTACCCGCCTCCAGCCCGCGCGCCAGCCCGCGCGCCAGCCCGCGCGCCAGCCCGCGCGCCAGGCCGCGCCGATGAGTTCCCCGTCACCGGCATGGACGCCGTCGTCTTCGCGGTCGGGAACGCCAGGCAGGCGGCCCACTACTACTCAACCGCCTTTGGCATGCGGGTCGTGG
>WNGR01004198.1_pt1 | contig 15566 bp, 11 predicted proteins | sample 5407581 | NCBI WGS metagenome assembly WNGR01 (sample SAMN13153383, study PRJNA577476) | soil metagenome | isolation source: 80 cm soil or saprolite under Garry oak tree replicate 2 | place: USA:California | collected 2016-06-15
ACCTGCCCCGACCGTTGCTCGCCCTGTTCTCGAACAACTTCAACAGCAACAGCAAACCCAAGAGCGCCATCCCTGCTACTTGACACGGTCACTCCATATCAGAGCGGTTCCATAGTAGATGTGTCTGCTCTTTGCTGAGAGGGGTCATCCTGAGCGCAAGCGAAGGACCCCGGCAATGCCCAAGTCTCCCGTGCGGCCTCAAGCTTTTCAGCCCGCCATCGGTTCTTCTTTGTCCTCGCACTGGGACATACCTTCCTTGAAACCGCCGTACGTGAGCTGCTTTACTCCGCCGACTGTCGTGCCGGCATCCACTTTCCTCGCGGCTCAGGAGCCACATAGCATTTCATCGCCTTCAGAAGCGACCTGGGCTCCCGCTCGCTGAGCAGCATCTGCCGGTCCACCTCTGCAAGAAAGCCTTCTTGAACCACCATATCCAGAAAAGACGCGAGTCCATCATAAAAGCCCTCGCAGTTTAACAGCGCGCACGGCTTCGTATGATGACCCAGTTTAGCCCACGTCCAAATTTCGAATGTCTCCTCGAACGTACCAATGCCTCCGGGCAGTGCGATGAATCCATCGGAAAGCTCTGCCATAAGCGCTTTGCGTTCATGCATCGACGAGGTAATACGGAGATCACTGAGTCCCTGATGAGCGACTTCCTTCTCCACCATGAATTGCGGGATCACCCCAATTACTTCGCCGCCAGCCTTCAGAACGGCATCGGCCACGGCTCCCATCAGCCCAACCGAAGACCCGCCGTATACCAGTCCGATCCCCTCTGCCGCAAGCTGTTCCCCGAGATCGGCTGCCGACTTTGCGTACTCGCAGCGCACTCCCAGGCTCGATCCCGAGAACACGCAGTAACGCTTTCGCTTGTTCATCTCTTCTCCCATACGGCAATCAGCACTCCATTGCGCACACAACAAAAGAAAAGGGCTGCATCCGAAGACGCAGCCCTTTCGCTTTTAACGTTCGCTCGTTCAAGCTGCAACGAACAGTTTAGCCTTCGGCCGTGAGTTCTTCCGCTTCGTTCTCGCCTTCGGTCCGCATGAGTTCGAGGTTGCGTTCGAACTCCTCTTGCTCCTTGCGAATCTCTTCCTGAACGTTTTCGGCAGCGGCTTCCAGTTCCGGAGCCAGTTGCACGTTGCGGTAGTACTCCATGCCGGTTCCCGCAGGGATCAGGCGTCCGACGATGACGTTTTCCTTCAGACCGCGCAGGCCGTCGATGGAGCCGGTGATGGCTGCCTCGGTAAGCACGCGCGTGGTCTCCTGGAACGACGCCGCTGAGATGAAACTGTCGGTGGAGAGCGATGCCTTCGTAATGCCCAGCAGCAGCGCACGGCCCGTGCAGGGCTTGCCGCCTTGAGCGATCACGCGCTCGTTCTCCTCGCGGAAGCGGAACTTATCAATCTGCTGTTCCAGAAGGAAGTTCGTATCTCCCACATCTTCAATCTTCACCCAGCGCAACATCTGACGCACGATCACTTCAATATGCTTGTCGCTGATGGCCACGCCCTGCAGACGATAGACTTCCTGGATCTCGTTCACCAGGTATGCCTGTAGTTCCTTTTCGCCAAGTACCGCAAGAATGTCATGCGGGTTCAGCGGCCCATCCATCAGCTGTTCGCCGGCGCGGATGCGTTCGCCTTCCTGCATATTGATGTGGATACCGCGGGGAACCGAGTATTCCTTTTCGGTGCCGTCGTCGGCGACCACATAGATCTTGCGCTGACCCTTGGCAACTTCACCGAACTTAACCACACCATCGATCTCGCTGATGATCGCGGTTTCGCGCGGCTTGCGGGCTTCGAACAGTTCGACAACCCTCGGCAGACCACCGGTGATGTCTTTCGTCTTCGTGGTTTCGCGAGGAATCTTCGCCAGCACATCGCCCGGTGAAACCTCGTCTCCGTCCTGCACCATGAGGTGAGCGCGCGAGGGCATCAGGTAACGCTTGTTGCCCTTCGCTCCCTTAATGACCAACGCCGGTTGGCGCTTTTCATCCGGGGAATCGACCACAACGTGACGCGACAGACCGGTGACTTCATCCACTTCTTCCTGCAGCGTCAGGCCATCAATCAAATCCTTGAAGGCCACCGTGCCGCCGATTTCCGTGATGATCGAGAAGGTGTAGGGATCCCACTCGAGCAGCGTCTGTCCGAGCTTCACCGCATCGCCTTCGTTCACCTTGAGGTGAGCGCCGTACACAACCGCGTAGCGTTCTTTTTCGCGACCCTTGTCGCCCAACACAACGATCGATCCGTTGCGGTTCATCACTACCAGGCCGCCGTCCTTGCTGCGAACGGTCTGCAGGTTGATGAAGCGCACGGTGCCGTTGTTCTTGGCTTCCTGGCGCGACTGTTCGCTGACTCGCGATGCCGTACCACCGACGTGGAAGGTACGCATCGTCAACTGCGTTCCCGGTTCGCCGATGGACTGCGCAGCGATTACGCCCACAGCCTCGCCCAGTTCCACCAGGCGTCCCGAAGCGAGGTTACGTCCGTAGCACTTGACGCAAACACCGCGCTTGGATTCGCAGGTCAGCACCGAGCGAATCTTGACCCGCTCAATACCTGCCGCCTGAATGCTCACCGACAAATCTTCGGTGATTTCCTGGTTGATATCGACAATGACGTTGCCTTCGTAGTCCTTGATCTTCTCCAGCGAGACACGGCCTACAATGCGGTCGCGCAGCGCTTCGATCACGTCTCCGGCTTCGACGATCGAGCCAACGTAAATGCCGTCGGCCGTGCCGCAGTCGTACTCGCTGATGATCACATCCTGCGAAACGTCCACAAGGCGGCGGGTCAGGTAGCCCGAGTCGGCGGTCTTCAATGCCGTATCGGCCAGGCCCTTACGTGCGCCGTGCGTCGAGATGAAGTACTGCAACACGGTCAACCCTTCGCGGAAGTTCGCCGTAATCGGGGTCTCGATGATTTCGCCCGAAGGCTTTGCCATCAAGCCGCGCATACCGGACAACTGACGGATCTGCTGTTTCGAACCGCGGGCGCCCGAGTCGGCCATGACGTAAATCGGATTGATCACGCCTGCCTTGTCGCGTTTCTGCATGTCGCCGAACATCTCGTCGGCCACTTTTTCCGTGATGCCCGACCAGATTTCAACGACCTTGTTATAGCGTTCGCCCTGCGTAATGGCACCGTCCAGGTACTGGCGCTGTACGGCAATCACCTGGTTCTGCGCATCGCCAACCACGGTCTTCTTCGATTCCGGAATGACCATGTCGTCAATGCCGATCGACAGCCCCGAACGGGTCGCCGACTGGAAGCCCAGCGTCTTAACTTCGTCCAGCATGCGGACCGTGGTCTCAAGCCCGAACTGCAGATAGCAGAAGTTCACCAACTGGCTGATGCCCTTCTTCTTGAGCAGGCCGTTGATGTAAGGCATCTCCGGAGCAGCTACGCGCAGACGGTCATTCAGAATCGCGCGGCCGACCGTCGTGTTAATGAACTGACGGTTAAGGGTCACGGGTTCGGTGTGAATGATTTCCTGATCGTCATAGGCCGTAGTCAAATCGACCACGGTACCCGTGTAGCGCAGGCGGATCGGGGTCAGCGTTTCGACCTCGCCAGCCTCGCGTGCCAGCAACACTTCTTCGATGTTCGCAAACGCACGGCCTTCGCCCTTCGCATCCACCTTCGCCTTCGTCAGGTAGTAAATGCCGAGCACCATGTCCTGCGTAGGAACGGTGATAGGCTGACCCGACGCGGGGGACAGGATGTTATGCGACGCCAGCATCAGAACGCTGGCTTCCACCTGCGCCTCAGGCGACAGCGGAATGTGAACCGCCATCTGATCGCCGTCGAAATCGGCGTTGAATGCGGTGCAGACCAGCGGGTGAATCTTGATCGCCTTGCCTTCCACCAGCACCGGCTCAAAGGCCTGAATGCCGAGGCGGTGAAGCGTTGGAGCGCGGTTCAACATCACCGGATGGTCCTTGATGACCTCTTCCAGAATGTCCCAAACAATCGGCTCCTGCTGTTCCACCATCTCTTTGGCCTGCTTGATCGTGCTGCAGTGTCCGGTCTGTTCCAGCCGGTGATAGATGAACGGCTTGAACAACTCGAGCGCCATCTTCTTAGGCAAGCCGCACTGGTGCAGCTTCAAATCCGGGCCAACCACGATGACCGAACGGCCAGAGTAGTCAACGCGCTTTCCGAGCAGGTTCTGACGGAAGCGGCCCTGCTTGCCCTTGAGGGTGTCGCTGAGCGATTTCAGCGGACGGTTGTTGGCGCCGCGCAGTACGCGACCACGACGGCCGTTATCAAACAGCGCGTCCACCGCTTCCTGCAGCATGCGCTTTTCGTTCCGCACAATGACTTCAGGAGCGTGCAAATCCATCAGCTTCTTCAAGCGATTGTTGCGGTTAATCACGCGACGATACAGATCGTTTAAATCCGAAGTCGCAAAACGTCCGCCGTCCAATGGAACCAAAGGACGCAGTTCCGGAGGAATGACCGGGATCACGTCGAGAATCATCCACTGCGGCTTGTTGCCGCTCTTGCGAAATGCCTCGACCACCTTCAGACGCTTGGCATACTTCAGCCGCTTCTGCAGAGAGGTCTCGGTGCGCATCTTCTCGCGCAACTCCACCGAGGCGGTCTCCACGTCCACGCGCTTCAGCAATTCCTTGATCGCCTCAGCGCCCATCATGGCTTTGAAGCCCGTGGCGCGGAACTGCAGATCAAGTTCGCGGAACTTTACTTCGTCCTTGATGATCTCGCGCTCTTTGACCGGAGCTTCGCCGGGTTCGACGACCACATAGGCCTCGAAGTACAGCACCGACTCCAGGTCGCGAAGAGAAATATCCAGGATGTGCCCAATGCGGCTGGGCAATCCCTTGAAGAACCACACGTGCGAACAGGGCGAAGCCAGCTCAATGTGGCCGAGACGTTCGCGGCGCACCTTACTGAGCGTAACTTCCACGCCGCACTTGTCGCAGATGACGCCGCGGTGCTTCATGCGCTTGTACTTGCCGCACAGGCACTCCCAGTCCGTGACTGGGCCAAAAATACGGGCGCAGAACAATCCGTCGCGCTCCGGCTTGAAGGTTCGATAGTTGATCGTCTCCGGCTTGGTTACTTCACCGTGCGACCAGCTGCGAATTTTCTCCGGCGAGGCGAGCTGAATCTTAATGGCGTCGAAATCCGCAATGTTGTTTCCGAGATCGAATGGGCTCGAGCGGTACAAATTGCCTCCTCACCTGGACGTTCGGTAAGCGTCCAGGACTTGCGGCCTTGCGCGGCCGCCTACGTCTTCCGGTCGTCGGTTCCCAATCCGTTGGCCGTCAGAGCCAACTATGTGAGAACCGTAATTTCTTCCCCGCTTGCTGCCGGAAGCGCAGCCTGCAGGTTCAACTCATGAGAGCGAGAGAGCGGTGGACGTCGGCTGACGACCAGCGGCCACCGTCTAAATCGCTAGTCGGCTGCCGCCGGAACGGGCTCGACCGGAACGCGCGGCTTAACCTTGACCAGTTCCACATCAAGACACAGCGCTTGCAATTCGCGGATCAGCACGTTGAACGACTCTGGCACGCCCGGCTCGATGGCAGCTTCGCCCTTGACGATGGCCTCGTAAATCTTCGTACGGCCATACACGTCATCGGACTTCGCCGTCAACAGCTCCTGGAGGATGTACGCTGCGCCATAGGCTTCCAGCGCCCACACTTCCATTTCGCCGAATCGCTGACCACCAAACTGCGCCTTGCCGCCCAGCGGTTGCTGGGTAATCAGCGAGTACGGTCCGATGGATCGCGCGTGGATCTTGTCGTCGACCAGGTGAGACAGCTTGAGCATGTAGATGTAGCCAACCGTTACCGGCTGTTCGAAACGTTCTCCAGTCATGCCGTCATAAAGGAACGTCTTGCCCGAAGTCGGCAGCCCCGCACGCTCTAGCAGCGCCTTGATTTCAAACTCCTTCGATCCGTCGAATACCGGCGAAGCGAAGTAGCAGCGCTCCTGCATATCGCGTGCAATCTTGATCAGCTTGTCGTCGTCGATGCCGTCGAAGTCAGGAAGGAACGGCATGCCCGTGAAGACTTCGCGAATCGTTTTGCGGGCCTCCTCGACGCCGTTGCCATACTCGGCCAGCAGCTCCGTCATCTTCTTTCCGATCTCGGCTCCGGCCCATCCCAGGTGCGTTTCCAGAATCTGACCGACATTCATACGAGAAGGCACGCCGAGCGGATTCAAAACAATTTCCATCGGCGTTCCATCTTCGAGGTACGGCATATCCTCTTCCGGCAGAATGCGCGCAATGACACCCTTGTTACCGTGGCGTCCGGCCATCTTGTCACCGACGGAAAGCTTGCGCTTCATCGCGACATAGACCTTCACCAGCTTGATGACGCCCGGCGGCAGTTCGTCGCCCTTTTGCAGCTTTTCGATCTTTTCGCGAATGATCTTGCGCAGAACATCGATCTGGCGCGAGGTCATTTCTTCGATTTCGTCGATCTGCTCGTTGACGCGCGGGTCCTTATCATTCAGCTTGATGCGTTTCAAATTGCGCGTCGAGATAAGTTCGATCGTCGAGCGGTCGAGAACCACGTCCTTGGTCAGCAGGCGTTTGTTGGTGCGCTCGTCGTGCAAATCAGCCTGCACAGCCTTGCCGCCCAACAATCCTTCCAATCGCTTCAGCCGCTCGTCGGTAAGGATTCGGATTTCATCCGAAAGGTTCTTTTCCAACCGTGCAACCTGCATGGACTCGATGGTCTTAGCGCGCTCGTCCTTTTCCTGGCCCTTGCGCGAGAAGATCTTCACGTCCACCACCGTGCCTTCAATACCCGGAGGGCACGTCAGCGAAGCGTCGCGAACATCACCGGCCTTTTCGCCGAAGATGGCGCGCAGCAGCTTTTCTTCCGGCGTAAGCTGAGTCTCGCCCTTGGGCGTTACCTTGCCGACCAGAATGTCGCCTGCCTTGACGCTGGCTCCAATGCGGATCACGCCGCTCTCGTCCAGATCGCGCAACGCGCTCTCACTCACGTTGGGGATGTCGCGGGTTACTTCTTCAGGCCCCAGCTTCGTGTCGCGCGCTTCAATCTCAAACTCCTCGATGTGGACGGACGTGTAGTAATCGTCCTTCACCATTTTTTCGGAGACGAGAATTGCGTCCTCAAAGTTGTAACCGCGCCAGGGCATGAAGGCCACCAGCACATTGCGTCCCAGCGCCAGTTCGCCGTTGTCCGTGCAAGGACCGTCGGCAATCACCTGACCCTTGATCACTCGGTCGCCCTTTTTCACGATCGGACGCTGATTGATACAAGTGTTCTGGTTCGAGCGCTTGAACTTTGTGAGCTGATAGATGTCGCTGCCCACTTCGCGCGAAAGCTGCATCGGATGATGTTCGCCTTCCACGCGCACAATGATGCGTTCCGAGTCCACCGAGTCGATGATGCCCGAGCGCCGTGCGAGGATCACCGCGCCCGAGTCGCGCGCAGTAACGCCTTCCATACCGGTGCCCACAATCGGAGCCTGTGCGCGAAGCAAAGGAACCGACTGGCGTTGCATGTTCGCGCCCATCAGTGCGCGGTTTGCGTCATCGTGTTCGAGGAAGGGCACCAGCGACGCGGCCACCGAAACAAGCTGCTTCGGGCTGACGTCGATGTAGTCCACCTCGGTGCGGCTGACCAGGACAAAATTGCCGGCCTTACGCGCGTTCACCAGTTCGGTGACAATGTTGCCGCGTTCGTCCAGTTCGGCGTTTGCCTGTGCGATCACCCACTTATCTTCCTCCCACGCGGAGAGGTAGAAGGAGAACGGCTCGTGGTCGATAACCTTCTTGCCCTTGGCCTTCAGTTCGGCGTTCGTCTTGATCAAGTCGTCCTTGTCGAGATGGTCGCCAACCTTCAGTCCACTGTCCCCGGCGTTGAGCACGGTCACGTGATCGAGCACGCGGCCATCTTTCACGCGGCGGTACGGCGACTCGATGAAGCCGTAGTCGTTGATCCGCGCATAGCAGCTCAACGACGAAATCAGTCCAATGTTCGGACCTTCCGGCGTTTCAATCGGGCAGATACGGCCGTAGTGCGTGGGGTGAACGTCGCGAACTTCGAAGCCCGCGCGCTCACGCGACAAACCACCCGGTCCAAGAGCCGAAAGACGACGCTTGTGCGTGATCTCCGACAGCGGGTTGGTCTGATCCATGAACTGCGACAACTGCGACGAACCGAAGAATTCGCGGATCGCTGCCATTACCGGCTTGGCGTTCACCAAGTCGTGCGGCATCGCCGTGGACATCTCCTGGTACACGCTCATCTTCTCCTTGATGGCGCGTTCCATGCGGACGAGGCCGATACGGAACTGGTTCTCCATCAACTCGCCCACCGCGCGTACGCGACGGTTGCCAAGGTGATCGATGTCGTCCACCGAACCGATGTTCTTGCGCAGCTTCAGCAGGTAACCGATCGTTGCGTAGAAATCGTCAGGCTCCAGCGTGCGAACCTTGCGATCGGTTGCGTCTTCGTTGTCAAACAGCTTGATATTGAACTTCAACCGGCCCACAGCCGAGAAATCGTACTTGCGGGGATCGAAGAACATGCCATGGAACAGCGCCGTCGCCGTATCCAGCGTCGGCGGATCGCCTGGACGCAGTTTGCGGTAGATTTCGATCAGCGCTTCCTGCGGAGTTTTCACGGAATCACGGCGCAGCGTGCCTGCAATCACCGTGCCCACGTCGTCGCGCTCAGGGAAGAACAGATGAACTTCGGCAACACCGGCGTCAATCATTTTCGCCAGTTTGTCGGCCGTCAGCTCATTGTTCGCTTCCAGCAGTACTTCGCCCGTGTTCGTGTCCACCACATCAGCTGCGGTGAATGCGCCTTCCAGGTCGCCCAGATCAATTTCAATCTCGCTGATCTGGTTCGCGTGAAAATTCTTCAGAATGCTGCCGGTCACCTTGCGTCCCGAGTGGCCAATTTCTTCGCCAGTCCGGTTCTTGACCGAGTGCGACAGCTTCATTCCAAGCAGATTCGTCGGACGCTCTGTGCCTGGCTCAAGAGTCCAGAACAGCTTCTTGTCTTTCAGCGCAATGCGATCGACGGTGTAGAACGTGCGAAGAATTTCTTCGTCCGTGCGCAATCCGAGCGCGCGCAGGAAGATCGTTCCCAAAAACTTGCGCTTGCGATCTATGCGGACATACAGAACGTTCTTCTGGTCATACTCGAATTCGACCCACGAGCCGCGGTAAGGAATAATCTTGCCGAGGAAGTAGGTGCGATTGTTGGCCGTCTCAAAAAACACGCCCGGCGAGCGATGCAACTGCGAAACGATTACACGCTCCGTGCCGTTGATGATAAACGTGCCGTTGTCGGTCATCAGCGGGATATCGCCGAAGAAGACTTCCTGCTCCTTGATGTCGCGGATCGTCTTGTTGCCGGTCTCTGCGTCCTTATCGAAAATCGTAAGGCGCATCGTGACCTTCAGCGGAGCGCTGTAGGTCATGCCGCGTTCTTCGCACTCCGGCACGTCATACTTCAACTGCATGCCAACCGGATCGCCGCACTTCGAGCAGAAGTCAGGTGTATTCGCGTTGTAGGTGCCGCACTTGGTGCAAAGCACTTCGCCGGGATGGAACGGATCGGTTACGACTGTGGATCCGCAATTACGGCACGTGGTTCGCAGGTGATTCAGCCCTTTAAGGTGGCCGCACTTGCACTCCCAGTTGCCGATTGCAAAATCTACAAATTCAAGTTGCGAAACGTTTCGAAAATCCGTGATCGGAAACACAGACTGAAACACTGCCTGCAACCCAGCATCGTCGCGCTCGCTGGGTAACTTATCCATCTGCAGGAAGCGGTCATAACTGCGCTTCTGAACTTCAATCAGGTTAGGGATCTGAATGGTCGCCGGGATCTTGGAAAAATCGAGTCGTTTACGGTTGGCGATTTTCTTCTCTGCCATTTGAACTCCTCAGGGTTGCCGAACCCGTGTTTTGCGGGCCCCGGCGCCGCGCTTGCCGGGAGGCATTTCGTGCGGCTGTTTTACCGCACTCGGAGATGCCGGATCATGCACGGCAACTCGCACAAAATATTTCGCCATCCAGCCGCGAACCGGACAGCGAAGAACTTCGTTAAACAGAACTGGACTGCAATCGTGAATCTACGAAATCGTGAACATACAGGCGTTGCGGATGGGCAAGACCTTTTGCGGCATTTGCCGCCACGGTCGCTGCGCAACATATTTGCAAGCATGGCACGGCTGAGACGGGAAAATCCCCAGGGACAGAGAGCCCCTCGGGCGCCGATAATGGCGTCAACCACGTTTGCCCCGCGTGCTGGGGCTTCCAGTGGATTACACCGGTACAGAATTTGTAAGTTTCCCGCGCCAGTTCTTCAGAGCCTGTTCTTCAGCTCACCACATCCAGGAGCTGGAAGATGATGGTGGCTGCCGCCGTTCTTCTCTAGACCGTACAGCCCCTTCCGCGTGGGGCCGCACACGTTTTATACCTAGGAATTCTGCGGTTCACAGAGATGTGATACCCGCTCCGCTTCCTGGGCTACATTCAATTGGTGCGCCCGCTCCAACGCACCAAATTCTGAATCCATTGCACAGACACATGGTTCAGTCTGCACAAAATTCGATATCTCTTGATTCTACAACAGAAATGTGCCGCTCGGGACCAACGAGAGGCATCCAGAGAGTACATAATCCGAAACAGGGATAAGCGCCGGGGCACATTCGTGCCCCAGCGCCCTCTCGAATGCGGCCTGTCGAGACCGCAAAAACTACTTAACTTCGACCGTCGCGCCAGCGTCGACGAACTTCTTCTTGATCGTCTCGGCTTCTTCCTTCGTAACGCCTTCCTTGATCGGCTTCGGTGCGCCGTCAACCAGGTCCTTAGCTTCTTTCAAGCCTAGGCTGGTAACTTCACGAACGGCCTTGATCACATTGATCTTGTTGGCGCCAGCAGCGGTCAGGATGACCGTGAATTCAGTCTGTACTTCGGCAACCGGAGCAGCAGCAGCTCCACCGCCAGCAACCATCACCGGAGCAGCCGCCGCAGCGGACACACCAAGGGTTTCTTCCAGTTCCTTCACCAGCTGCGCAGCATCCAGCAGCGACAATCCAACGATCTGTTCCTTCAAAGCAGCTAAATCAGCCATGACCTTATCTCCAATTAGATTCGAAATTCGTTGTGGTTCGGCTGTCTCCGGCAGAAATCACGATTCCGGAGTTTTCGAGTGGCCGCCACGCAATCCCTGCGTTGCTTAAACCCGCGCCCCGGAATCCCGGAACTCTCCTGCCGCTGCCCCAGACAAGGCGGCGGACTGAACCTGTTTCACACAACAGACAACACAAGCCGTTGATTCACCGGAGGGCCGACAACGGGCGGCCGCCCGGCGTGGTGCTGGCCGAAATAGATCCGCCAGCTCCGAACTCTAGTAAACCTGGTGGCCCACATATGCCCTCTTTTGGCATGTGTGGGGTGTAGACCGAGCGATTTAGGCCGAAGCCGCTTCGTCGCCCTTGAACTTGTTTTCCTTGACGCCCTGGTCGATCACGACAGCCATCTTGCGTCCCACGCCAGCCAACGCCGTAGCCAAACGGGTTGCCGGAGCGTTGATCAGGAACAGCAGCTTGCTGTACAGCTCTTCCTTCGACGGCAGGCTCGCCAAAGCATCAATCTGCTTCACGTCGACAACCTTGCCTTCGACGACACCAGCCTTGAAGCTCAGCTCAGGATTGTCCTTCGCATATTTGGTCAGAGCCTTGGCCAGGGCCACAATGTCTCCCTGGGTGTAGGCGATCGAGGTGCGCCCCTTCAGCGACTTGGCGACCTCTTCGAACGCTGTGCCAACCGTCGCACGGACGGCCAGAGTGTTCTTCACCACGCGATACTTGGCCCCCGCCGCGCGAATCGACTTGCGAAGCTGGTCGTCCTGCGCCACGGTCAGTTTGCCGTATTCGGCGATGAACCCATTGCTCACGTCCTTCAACTCGACGGCGAGCGTTTCTACTTGCGCGATCTTCTTTGCCTTAGTAACAGCCATTGCCAGTCCTTCTCAATCTTGTCTGGGGCGGGAAGAATCCCGCCGGCAGCCTCGCGGCCACTCAAACTTCTACGCCTTAACCTTCAACGCCGCTTCCAAAGCGACCGTGTCGAGCGCTACTCCAGGACCCATCGTCGAACTGATGAAGCAGCCCTTGATGTACTTGCCCTTGGCAGCAACCGGCTTGGCCTTGATCACACTGCTGATCACCGTCCGCGCATTGTCCACCAGCTTGTCGGAAGTAAACGAAATCTTGCCCACCGGAACGTGAACCAGGGCGGTCTTGTCGGTACGGAATTCAACCTTACCGGCCTTCACTTCGGCGACTGCCTTCGCAATGTCCAGGGTGACCGTACCGGTCTTCGGATTCGGCATCAAGCCGCGGGGACCCAGCACTTTGCCCAGACGTCCTACCGAACGCATCATGTCCGGAGTGGCGATGACGGCATCGTAATCGGTCCAGCTTTCCTTCTGAATCTTTTCGACCAGCTCTTCGCCGCCGAAGATGTCTGCGCCAGCCGCTTCGGCCTCGCGCAGCTTTTCGCCCGTGGCGAGCACAAGAACCTTCTTGCTCTTGCCAAGTCCGTGCGGCAGAACGACCGTACCGCGAACCATCTGATCGGCGTGCTTGGGGTCAACGCCCAGGCGCATCGTCACGTCCACCGTCTCATCGAACTTGGCGAACTTGATCTTCTGCAACAGGACGACTGCATCTTCCAGCGAGTACGAGCGCGCTTCCACCTGCGCACGCGCCTTCACAACATTCTTTCCAGATTTCTGTGCCATTCCTACTACTCCTGTCTTCCACCGCCTCCAACTTGCCGACTCTCCCGCCGATGTTCCGGCGATCTTCGAGTCCCCCGTGACCAAATTTCGGACGGGGCTGAGGACCGTGGTATTGCGACCGGGGACCTGTGTGATCCACGGAAGAACTTCCACGAACACTTCCAATACTTCGAGTACTTCGAGCTACCAAACTTTAGCGCAAAACGGTTTAGCGCAAAACGGTTTGAGGTGTCATCCTGAGCGAAGCGAAGGACCTCGGGGTTGCCAGTGAGCTGAGCCCTTGCCTGCGCTCTTGAACCTAACAACCTTGCGAAACCTCTACACCTTGCCAACCTTGCCGTTTTAATTCTACGCGATAACGTCCAAACCCATCGAGCGCGCAGTTCCTTTTACGCTCTTTACAGCGGCTTCCAGCGAGGCGGCGTTCAGATCCGGCATCTTCTGCTTGGCGATTTCCAGCACCTGCTTTTCAGTCACCTTGCCGACCTTGTCCTTATTCGGCGTACCCGAGCCCTTGGCGATGCCTGCGATCTTCTTCAGCAGTACGGCGACCGGAGGAGTCTTGGTGATAAAGGTGAAAGTGCGGTCGCTGTAAACGGTGATGACCACCGGAACAACCAGTCCAGCCAGTTCCTTGTTCTGCGTGCGTGCGTTGAACTGCTTGCAGAACTCCATGATATTGACCTGCGCCTGACCAAGCGCGGGACCAACCGGGGGAGCTGGGGTTGCTTTCGCTGCTTCAATCTGCAGCTTAACGGATCCTGTGACTTTCTTTGCCATTGCGGTAAACCTTCCTTATCGCTTGCGCCACTCCGGGTCTAGGTTTTTCGGCCCGGCTGTACTTGTAGTGCCAGCTGAAATCGTTTCGTTAATTCAGAACCTTCTCGACCTGACCAAATTCCAGTTCTACCGGAGTCGGGCGGCCAAAAATGCTAACCATCACCCTCAGTGTCTCGCTGTCTTCGTTAACTCCGTCCACCACACCGGAAAGGTCTTGGAACGGCCCATCTGTGATCCGTACTGTCTCGTTCTTTTTGTACTTGATCACGTTCGGCCTGCTTCGTTAACTCAGAACCTTCTCGACCTGGCCAAACTCCAGTTCCACCGGAGTCGAGCGGCCAAAGATGGTCACCATGACTTTCAACGTCTCGCGGTCTTCGTTGACCTCGTCCACCACGCCCGTAAAGCTGGCGAATGGGCCTTCGGTAATCCGTACCGTTTCGTTCTTTTCGTACTTGATCTTGAGCTTCGGCTTTTCCTTGCTGTCGGCAACGCGGTAAACGATCTGCTTCACCTCGTCGTCGGAGAGCGGCGTCGGCTGCTGGCCGGTTCCCACAAACCCTGTAACCCGGGGCGTGGACTTCACCATGTGCCAGACTTCGTCGTCCATGTCCATCTCAATCAGGACGTAGCCGGGGTAGAACATGCTCTCGCGCGTGTATTTCTTGTTATTGCGAATTTCCGTAACCGTCTCGGTCGGAATCAGAACCCGGCCCATCCGGCCTTCCAGACCAAACGCGCGAATGCGCGATTCCAGAGATTCCCGGACCTTCCGCTCAAATCCCGAGTAAGCGTGGATGATGTACCACTTCATCCGCGGGTTCCCTTGGGGTTCCTGCGATTCCGATGCAGCCGGAGTCGTGGGCGCACCGATTTCCGGTGTTCCCTCAGGCGCCTTCTCAGGCGTCCCCTCCGACGCTCCTTCGGGTGTCCGCTCAGGCACTCCTGCGGGCGATTCTTCCGACCCGTTGCTCTCGTTTTTTAGAATGTCTTCCATAGTTTCCCTGGCCGCCGGCCGTTTGGGCGTAGCGGCGGGCCCTCGTTAATGTGTGCTGAAATACTTGAAAACGCCATCCAGCGATTTTCCGATCACGCCGTCAACCGCCCAGAAATAGACGCCGAAGATGAAGACCGTGACGATCACCACCATCGTCGTCGCTTCCACTTCCTTACGCGTCGGCGTTGTCACCTTGCGCATCTCGTTACGGACGTCTCCGTAGAAAGCCTTCACGCGATCGGGCAAGCTCTTCACCTGTTCGACAAAACCGGGTTGCGCGGTTACCGCTACTGTCTTCGCCATTACAATCCTGCTTTCGCTCCGGGAACCCTACGGAATCCGCTGAGCCGCTTACTTCCAAATTCTATGTGCCATCACAAAAGAATGGCAGGGGCGGAGGGATTCGAACCCCCAAAAACGGTTTTGGAGACCGTCGGTTTACCGTTGAGCCTACGCCCCTAAGTTGCCACCGAACTTTGCGAGGAACCCTGATCTTCCAGGGAGGCTACCGCGGGCAGCCAAAACTGGCCCGCGACCCACGCCTACTTCACTTCGCGATGGTCCGTGTGCTTGCGGCACTTACGGCAAAACTTGCTGAACTCGAGACGTTCGGTAGTGGTCTTGCGGTTCTTGGTCGTCGAGTAGTTCTTATTCTTGCACACAGTGCACTGGAGCTGACAAATTTCACGTGCCATTTAGGTGTTCCTTTCGAATGCCCGGCAGCATCTCTGCCGAGCCTTGCCCGGGTCAGAGCCCGGATATCGGCCATCTGGCTTTTGGCCAAATCGCCGAAGTACAAAAACAACCAGAAACCAGGTGGCCCACATATGCCTGTCTTGGGGCATATGTGGGGGTCTGGAGATTTCTTACAGGATTTCCGAGATCGTACCGGCGCCCACGGTGCGGCCGCCTTCGCGAATCGCGAAGCGCAGACCCTTTTCCATGGCCACGGGGGTAATCAGCTCGATTTCCAGCGTAACGTTATCGCCAGGCATCACC
>WNGR01004200.1_pt1 | contig 15565 bp, 23 predicted proteins | sample 5407581 | NCBI WGS metagenome assembly WNGR01 (sample SAMN13153383, study PRJNA577476) | soil metagenome | isolation source: 80 cm soil or saprolite under Garry oak tree replicate 2 | place: USA:California | collected 2016-06-15
ACGCCGGTGCCCTGGCCCGGTTCTGGGCCAACGTCCTCGGGCGGCAGGTTGCGGAAGCGTCCACTTCCGAGCACGCGGTACTGCTCGCCCGCGGCGGGGACACCTGCGAGCCATGCATCGTATTCAACAAGGTCCCGGATGCCAAGCGGTTGGAATACGTAACCAGGTGAGACTGACCCAGAAACCGAAATGGACATAACCGGCACGCGCTGACCTGCGGAAACGTCATAGCCGACGCGCTGAGAGCGCCCTGAGAGCGATTCTCAGGTGGGGGTGGCGTGATCGGGTAGGCCCGGCAGGCCGGGCTTCACAGGCGCTCTCAGGGCCGCTGATCCTCCGGCACGACGAATGTCCCCTTGCCGCTGACGACCTTGACCAGGCCGCGCTCGCGCAGCTCTCGTATCGCGCGCCGGACCGTCATCCGCGCCACCACGTAGTGGGCCGCGAGGTCGGCCTCTCCGGGCAGGCGCTGATCGGGGCGCAGGTCCCCGCGGCCGATCTGGCCGGCGATGTCGTCGGCGATCAGCATGTAGACCAGCCCCGGCCCGTGCGGGTCGAACATCTTGCCGTCATCCCGGTCCGTCATGATGGTCACTGTAGGCACCCCCTGACGTGCGCAAACACATAGCTAACCCTACAGGGTTCTGTAGCGCGCTGTAGACGGCTAGATACTGCACGGGTACGCTCAGGCTGGAGAAACAAGCGGGTCCGGCCAGCGGATGAGGCCGACCGGACCCTAGGCACAGCCCTAACGAGGAGGGCCGCACCATGGCACCAAACCCTACCGACGAGAAGATCGCTGAACTAGAGGAGTCGTCGCGGTGAGCAGGCCGAGCCTGCCCGCGCTGAAGCGGCTCATCGCCTACAGCGAGACGTGGGCCATCGAGTACCACCTTGACGGCCAGTTCTGGAGCGCCGAACGCCGTGAGGGCAGCACGATCCGCTACTTGGCCGGTATCGACACGGCCGAGTTGGCCGCCCTCATCGATCAGGCCGAGCGAGGCGGGTCATGAACCCCGGCGACCGGGTAGAGCTGACCGCCGTCCCCGACGACTACCTGAGGTTCGCGCTCGCCGCGGGCGAGACCGGCACCGTCGAGTTCACCGACTCGCTCGGCACGGTCCACGTCGCCTGGGACAACGGCGTCAGGGTCGGCATCATCGCCGAGCTGGCCGGGTGCCTGCGGAGGATCGGCGGGCGCTGGGTCACCCGGCAATCCGGGCCCGACTACTTTGACCCCGGCGGCGGCCGGTGAGCTGCTACAAGCGGGCCGACCGCGGCCCGCGCGACCCGGTGCCGTGGACCTTCCGCGTAGAGCTGACCGTCCCCTGCCCGCGCGGCCACGCGCTGATGGCGTTCCACCGGCTGACCCTGCCCGGTTACGAGCACGAGGGCGTCATGTTCGACGGCGGCAGGGTCGGCAAGTCCGTCATCATGACCGCCGACGGCGACGACTGGGCGAAGATCCGCCTGCACTGCATGCGCTGCCCCGCCAGCGTTGAAGTCCGCCGCGACCGGCTTGAGGCCGAGCTGGCCGCCATGTGGGCGCCGCTGGCGACACGCCGGGAGCGCAAGGTCTGGGATGCCCCGCGTTGAACGCGGATTCGCTAGTCTGTCACGTGGACTAGTTCCCGTGGCCCGTGTGGCACGTCTCCGCACGCTTCCGGTCCTTCTCAGCGGTTGGACTTCGCGTAAGCGTGTCCAGCGGAGAATGCCGTGCCGACAGTCCGGAACCTTGCCACCTATGAGGAACGTCTAGCCCTCACCGAACCCGGCCGGATCGGCGCGCGGTTCAAGCATGCCAAGACCAGGGTCACCAAGATCGCGGACGGCGCCCCGGCGCTCAGCCGGTCGCAGTTAGTCGAGCTGGCCGAGATCCTGCTCACCGCGGCCGGTGACCCTGGTGAGTGACCCGGCCGCCGCGACCGCCGAGCTTGCCCTGAACGACCCGGCTGCGCTCGCCAAGGGCGCTGCGATCGTCCGGGCCGCGCTCGCCCGCCAGCGGCTGAGACTGGCCGACCTCGCCCCGCCTGACGGCGGCGACCATGCCCCCTGATGCAGAACGCCGCCCCCCGGCAGGAGGCGGCGCCCAGGACGATGGCAACGTCAGCACCATCGTAAGCGTCACCAGGCCCGGATGCGCGTGGTGCCGCGGGCCGCTGGCCGGCAAAAGGCGCCGGTTCTGCTCGGACCTGTGCAGGCGACGCGGCCAGCGGGCAGAGCGGAAGACTGAGAACGACGACTACGCGAAGTCGGTCGTCCGCCAGATCGACCGCATGGGAGCCCGAGCAGCTGACGACCTTGACGCGCTCGGCTGGCTAGCCGAGGCCACCACCCGCGCTCGCGTGGCACTGTCGATCGCAGTTGACGGCTGCCGTGCCCGTGGCTACTCAGACGCCGACATCGGGACCGCCCTGGGCATCACCCGCCAAGCCGTCTGGAAACGATTTCCCCGCCAACCAAAGGTTGGCGCCGAAACGACGGGAACGGCGGTCCCGGCATGAGCCGCTACGGGCTGCATATCTTCCCGCAGCATGCCGCGCTGCTCAAGGACTCGGCTATCTCACCAGAGGTGAGCCGCGCCAGAGGCTACGTGTCGGTGGACACCGGGACGCGGCTCGAACCGGCCGGGTTCGCCAAGTCGCAGCGGCGCAACACACCCGGCCTGCTGATCCCGCTGCACGGCACCGACGGCACGGTGCGGCTGCACCAGTACCGCCCGGACAACCCGCGGCTCGGCAGCGACGGCAGGCCGCGCAAGTACGAGACGCCGTTCCGGTCGGTGCTGTGCGTGGACGTGCCGCCCGGCGCGCTGCCATGGATCGACCACCCGACCGTGCCGCTGTGGGTCACCGAGGGCGCGCGCAAGGCCGACGCCGCGGTCACAGCCGGGCTGTGCTGTGTGGCGCTGCTCGGTGTCGAGGGCTGGCAGTCCAAGCGCGTCGCGCTGCCGGACTGGAGAGACATCCGGCTGCAGGACCGGGAGGTGGTCGTCGCGTTCGACTCCGACGTGATGACCAAGCCATCGGTGGCGGGTGCTCTCGGCAGGCTGACCGCGTGGCTGGACTACCGCGGTGCCAGGGTCCGGCACGTGATTCTGCCGGACGGCGAGCACGGCGCCAAGGTCGGCCTGGACGACTACCTGTTCGGGCACGACATAGGCGAGCTGCGGGCGCTGGCGGCCGAGCCCCCGGCCGGTCCTGCGCGGCCGGGCAGCAATGCCACGGCAACCACACAGAAAGTCCTGCCGGTCCTGCCGAAGCAGGACGGCGCTGTGCTGCTCGGTGAGGTACATGAGTTCATCGGCCGCTACGTGGCGTTCCCGTCCGAGGCCGCCGCGTACGCCGTGACGCTGTGGGCCGCGCACTGCCACGCGCCGGACTCGTTCGAGTCCACGCCGCGCATCGCGCTCCTGTCACCCGAGCCGGGCTCGGGCAAGACACGCACGCTGGAAGTGCTGGAGCTGCTCACGCCGCGGCCGATGCACGCGCTCAATGCGTCCACCGCAGCGATATTCCGCAGCATCGAGAAGAACCGGCCGACCCTGCTCATTGACGAGTGCGACGCGATTTTCACCAAGCGCGGGAAGGACGAAACCAACGAGGACTTGCGGGCGCTGCTCAACGCCGGGCACCGCAAGGGCGCGAAGATCCCGCGGTGCACCGGCCTGCAGCACGACGTGACGCTGTTCCCGGTGTACGCGGCGGTCGCGCTCGCCGGGCTCGGCGACCTGCCCGCAACGCTCATGTCCCGCTCGGTGGTCATCCGCATGCGGCGCCGCGCGCCGGGGGAGACCGTCGAACCGTTCCGCGCCCGCCCGGCCGCCGCGGGCGGCGGGCCGCTGCGCGACCGCCTGGCCGCGTGGATGGGACAGGTGGCGCCGCAGCTTGCGGGCAGCTACCCGGTGATGCCGCCCGGCATCACCGACCGGCCCGCCGATGTGTGGGAGCCGCTGATTGCCGTGGCCGACGTTGCTGGCGGGGACTGGCCGAAGCTGGCTCGCGCCGCGTGCACGGAGCTGGCCGCCGCCGCCGAGACCGGCGAGGCGTCGCTCGGCGTGCGGCTGCTCGCCGACCTGGCCGACGTGTTCGCCGTCCGCGACGGCGACGGCGAGCCGACCGGCGACGTCGAGCCCGTGCTGTCCACCGCAGTCATCCTGGCCCGGCTGCACGCACTCGACGAGGCGCCATGGGACAGCATCGGCAAGCCGCCCAAGCCGCTCGACGCACGCGGGCTCGCTACCCGGCTGCGCGGCTACGGCATCAAGTCGGACAACCTGCCGCGCGACCGCGGCGGCGCCCGGCTCAAGGGGTACTACGCCGCGAGTCTCGCTGACGCGTGGACGCGTTACGTGCCTGGTTCCCGCATAGCCGCTCCATCCGCTCCACCTGCAAAACCGCAGGCAGACGACCTGTTCGGCGGAGCGGACATCGGGACTGGAGCGGATGCATCCGCTCCACCGGTTCTATCCGCTCCGCCTGACGACGCTCTGACCTGCACTGACGCGGATGGAGCGGATGGAGCGGACTTGCGGGAACCCGAGCCGCTGTGCGAGTGCGGCTGGCCGCCCGGCTCCATCGGATGCAACGAGAACAGGAGACACCACCATGACCGCTAAGAAGAACCGCCCGGCACCGCGCACCGCGCACGACGACCCGTGGGCGCCCGACCCGCGGCCAGACATCCCGGTCGCCTACACGGCGGCAATCGCCGCGGCCGTCATCCGCTGCCAGCACTGCGAGCGGCCCGTCGGACTGGCCGACGCACCCGCGCCGCCAATGACGTGCACATGGTGCGTCAAGAACGCCGTAGTCCGGATGCTCGGACCCGATGAGCCGCCGTTCTGATGACCGGCCGCCGCCCGCCCATGCCCGAGCCGCCGCCACGGCGCCGCAGACGCAGCACGCGAGGCGAGCGATTCAAGATGTGGCGCGTCAAAGGACCAGTCGGCCCGGTCACCATCACGCAACTCGCAGCGGCGCATAGCGACGGCGACGGCATGGCAGGAGACGGCATGGCAGGCGAGCGGAGGGCCGGTGACCACCTGCTTACGCCCCAGTAGGCTCGCGGGGGCGGGCGCGTGAGCCTACTGACCATCCCCGCACGGTGAACCGGACAGAACGGACGTCGAGTCGCTCCTGGCGCTGGGCTCTCCCGCAGCGACTCCGCAGCGACTCGCGTAAATCTCGTGACGGCCTCGTCACGTCGCGGGTGGGATGCTTGGCGGTATGGCCGACTCGCCCGCGGTGCGGAGCCGCCGGTACCGGGCGCACCGGGCAGGTGCGCACCATCTCTGCCATCACCGGGCTGAGCCGGGAGTGAACGTCTTTGCTGCCACGCCGCCGTTGCCGGATGGCGAGTTCGACGCGGCCGGGGAGCTGGCGCTGCTGGCGGGCAGGCTGCGTGACGCGTACGCGGCCGACCCGCTCAACGCCCCGCTGGCGCGGGAGCTGCGCCTCACGTTGCAGGCGATGATGGGGCCGTCTGGGCTGGACGCCGAGGTGACGGAGTTCCTCGCCGGGTTCGGCGGTGCCTAGGCGTTCGCATGACGTACTCTGGTGCGCATGGCGGATACGCAGGCGACTGCGGCCGGGCAGGCGCTGGCGAGGTCGCGCTGGGGCAACCGCGTTGCCGTCCGCGCGGCCGAGCTGGTCATCGAACGTGCGGCCGAGCTGCCGCGCGAGGTGGCCGACGAGGTGCACGAGGCGACCGGGCGGAAGGACAGCGATGAGTGACGAGCTGGCGGGGTTCGGTGTCCCGTCGTGGCTGCCCGCGTCGGTGCAGCGGTCGATGGCGCTGGAGGAGATCGCCGAGGCGAAGGCTGCCCGCGATGCTGAGCGCGAGCGGGAGGCAAGCCGGGAAGCTGCTCACGATCGTGCGCTGCTGGCTTACCGGAGCCAGGCTGAGGCGCGCGGCGAGCACATCGGCGCCTTGTCACTGGCGACAGGCGAGGGCGTCGGCCGTTCCCTTCAGGACGTGCTCGCCGATGCCCAGGCCCAGGCCGACATGGCCGACGCCAGGGAGGCCGGGCGGCTGGCCAGGGAGGCCAGGAACGGCGGCCCGCTGCCGCACGTCGAGTTCGGCGAGGCGAGGATCGGCCGCTCCGGTGATGGCTGGCCTGCGAGCGGGTATGAGGCTGACCGGCTGATCCGGATGGCAGGCGACAACCGCCGCTGGCTGGCGGCCTACGAGACACGGCTGGCGTCGCGGCAGGGCCGCTACGGGGAGCGCGTGGCCGCGGTCCGGTCAGCGGCCGGGGCGGGTGCGGGCGTGGTGAGCCGTGACCGCAACTGCTACGACGCCGGTCAGGGCCTGATGGTCCGCGGCTGCTCGAACGCGGTCGTGAGCGTGCGGTGAGCTTCGTCTATGCCGTGGAGCAGTTCACGTTCGGCGACCGGGAGGTCGTCATCCTCGGCGCGCAGCGGAACGACACTGACCCGGTCGTGGTGACGTGCCCGGCGAAGTTCACTTCGGTGCCGCTGGGCGTGCCGCCGCTGGTCTCGGCCACGGCCGGGTACCTGGCGGACCGGCCGCGGGGTCCGGGCTGATGGACCTGTACCCGCTGGTGCCGCCGGACCTGCCGCGGCTGGCCGCGCAGGGCAACGCCCGGCTGGTGACCCGCGGGCCGCGGACGGTCGCCGAGGTGCTCGAGCGGGCCAGGGCCGAGATGGCCGAGGAAGACCGGCTCGAGGCGTACCGGAATGACCCGCTGGCCTACCTCGGGGTTCACCGGCCGCGGAGGCGGCTGATCGACGTAATTCGAGGGAGACGATGACCGATGGCGGTCACGAAGGACAGTTCCGCATATCCCGAGTTCTCCCATCCGGGGATCGGCGGCTACCCGGACCGCGGCACGCAGACGGGCGAGCCGGTCGTCGGCAGGGTCCCGCCCACCCACGACGCGCCCGAGTCGCCGGACCCGGTCCTGAGCGGCGGGGTGGCGCAGGACGCGGAGGGCACCGACACGGTCGCGGGCGGCGGCGCGCCCGCCCCCTATGACCTCGTGGGCATCGGCCAGATCATGACGCCCGCGTCGTCGGTCACGGTCATGGGCAACTCGGTCGCGCAGTCGGTGAGCAACGCGCAGGCCAGATACCGCAGCCATGAGGCCGACACCCATCCGCAGGGATCCCAGATCGGGACGCCCATGAATTTGCCGCCCGTGGTCTCCGACTGGTCCAAGCACGCGGGCGGCTCCGACGCGACCGCCTACGACCCGGCGGGCTGAGCGTCCCTGCGGGGGCCGTCAAAGTCACCGGTCCTGGTGCTCTCCTCGGTCACCGGGGGGCCGGAACCAACACGCAGGAGGCCTCCTTCACCCGTTGATAGCGCGTGCGGCGCCGCGGGGACATGGGGAGCGGCCCGCCCCGGGGAGACCAGGGGCGGGCCGCTTCGCGTTCTCTGTCAGCGCTTGCGCCACTCGATGCCGACGCGGCCCTCATCGAATCCCTTGGTGCCCGGCACGGCGCGGCTGACCGTCACCTTGGCGATGAAGATGCGCAGGAATTCGCGTTGCTCGCCGAGTTCCATGTCGGGCCACGACGCGCGGGCCTGCTCGATGCTGACCTTGGTGGCCGGGGGCGGCACGGCGGCGAGGTCGGCGCGCAATGCCTGCTCGGCTTCGGCGCGGGCGCGGCGCGCGGTCTGCCACTCGGTGTCGGTGAGCTCACCGGAGTCCCACAACGCGGCCAGCTTGGCGCGCTTGGAGTCGGAGTCCTTCAGCGCGTGCTTGATCTGCTCGCGGCGCTCCTCATGGTTGTCGGCGGCGACCTCGGCCAGGAACTCGGGCTTGTCCAGCTCGGCGAACAGCCGGCCGGCGACGTTGCGCTCGGTCCGCTCAAGCATGATGCCGGTGCAGCCCTTCCCGACGCGCTGCCCGCGGATCCGGGCGTTGCACAGCAGGTACGGCTTGACCTCGGGAGTGTCGGCGCCCTTCTTGCGCTTGAGCTGCTTGAGGCTGCCGACCATCGGGTTGCCGCAGACGCCGCAGACCGCGAGCCCGCCGGTCAGCGTGTACGCCCGGCCGCTGTAGCCGGTGTGCCGCTCGCTGACGGGGTAGGTCCCGCCGTCGCTGCGCTTGACGGTGCGCGGGCCGTCAAGCTTCGCCCGGCATGCCTGCCACGTGTCGTCGTCGAGAATCGCTGGCCAGTTGCCGCGGCCCACGGTCCGGCCGCCGTGGACGCGCCACCCGGCGATCGTCGGCTTGGTCAGCATCGACCGCACCGACGTCGCGGTGAGCCGGGTAGCCATCGTGACCGGATCGCCGAGGTCGTCCAGCACGATGTTGCCGTCCGGGTCCCGGACCACGACCGGCTTGCCGCCGCGGTCCTTCACCTTGGCCCGGTGCGGCCCGCGGTGTCCCTGCTCGCGGAGCCCGGCGGCGACGTTCGCCAGCGACCAGCCCGAGAGCACCTTCTCAGCGGCCCAGCGGATAGCGTCGGCCTCTGCCTCCACCACGACATAGGTTTTCTCGCCCTTGTCATTGGTGCCGTGCCGGTAGCCGAACGGGACCGACCCCGGCGGCTCGCCCTTCGCGGCGTTCTCGGCCAGCCGGTCGTTGATCCGGCGGGTCAGCTTGCGGATTTCACCCGCGTTCAGCACGGCCTTGATGCCCGCGATGTCGTCACCCACGCGGACAATGCCGTCGCGGTTGGTGTGCAGCTCGGTGATGCCGGCGGCGACCAGCTCGGCGGCGAGCATGAACCAGCCGACCTCGCGGCGCTCCAGCCGCGACTGCTCCACGCACCAGACGTGCGCCACGTCGCCTCGCCGGATGGCCTCGCGCAGCGCCTCATAGCCGGGCCGGTGGTCGCCGTTGGAAGCGCTGATGTCGTTGTCGACGTACACCACGACCGGCACGTCCGCCCAGGCCGATGCGCAGTAGTCGCGACCCCACCGCTCCTGTGCCCCGACGCCTTCGGCGCGCCCGTTTTTGTCCTTGCTGATCCGGCAGTAGACCGCGGCGTGCCTGGCCATGCTGACCTCCGAAGTAGGTTGTTACTTCGGAGTGTATCGCTGAGGCGAAGATCGCCAAGAACCGTCTCCACCTCGACCTCATCAGCGACACCTTCGATGGCGAGAGCGAGCGCCTGCTTAGCCTGGGCGCTCGCAGGCTCCGCGACCGCCGTTTCCCGCCTCGAAGGTCACCACCGGCTGACAAGGAACACGAGCGAGGGGCGGCCTCTGCCGCGTGCCGGGCCGCCCCTCATCTCCTCATGGAAGCCAAGTTCCGCCATGAAGTGATGACCCGGACGCGCCAGCCCCGGCCGACGACAGGCTGCGGGGTGCCAGAAGTCTGCGTGCCTGGTGAGCTGCACTGGCGAGCGTGAGCCGTAGGGCATCATGATCATCCGCGTCTTTGCGCCTCCTCTATCTCATCTTCGTCCGGGTCTGCGGCTGGCTTGTCCTGCTCGGCCGGTCATCGGCCTCCAAGGACGCCGAGCTGCTCGTGCTGCGGCACGAGGTCGCAGTGCTGCGCCGCGCTAATCCGCGGCCCCGGCTCGACTGGGCCGACCGCGCAGTCCTCGCCACACTGATCCGACTCTTGCCGGCAAGGCCGGACGCACCGGCTGGTCACCCCCGGCACCGTCCTGCGCTGGCACCGCCGCCTGATTGCCCGCAAGTGGACCTACCCCAACCGGACGGGACGGCCGCCGGTCAGCGCCGAGATCGCCGCCCTGATCGAGCGGCTCGCCACCGAGAACAACGGCTGGGGATACCAGCGGATCCAAGGCGAGCTGCTCAAGCTCGGCCACCGGGTCAGCGCGTCCACGATCCGCCGGGTCCTCAAGGCGCTGAAGATCCCCCCGCACCGCAGCGGCGCTCCGACACGATGTGGCGGCAGTTCCTGCACACGCAAGCCGCGACGATGCTCGCCACCGACTTCTTCCACGTGGACTGCGCGGTGACCCTGCGGCGCCTGTACTGCCTGTTCGTCGTGGAGGTCGGCTCCCGCTACGTGCACATCCTCGGGATCACCGCGAACCCGGACGGCCCGTGGACCCTACAGCAGATCCGCAACCTGATGATGGACCTGGGTGATCGCGCCGCTGGCTTCCGGTTCCTGGTCCGGGACCGGGCCGGGCAGTTCACCGAGGCGTTTGACGCGGTGCTTGCAGGGCCTGGTATCGCGGCGGTGAAGATCCCGCCCCGGAGCCCGCGAGCGAACGCTTATGCAGAAAGGTTCGTACTCACCGTCGGGACGGAGGTCACTGACCGGATGCTCATCTTCGGCGAACGCCATCTCCGGCTGGTCCTAGCTGAGTATGAGGCCCACTACAACGGACGGCGACCCCATCGCAGCCGCCGACTCCACCCGCCTCGGCCAGATCACCCGGTGACGGACCTGTCTCTGAAACGCATCCAGCGTCGGCCCGTCCTCGGCAGCCTCATCCACGAATACGAACGAGCCGCATAGAAGCCCAGGCCAGGACCGGTGGCTGAGTTCTGGGACCCCACACGCTGATGTCCTTGCCGCGCAGTTCTCCTGCCGGAGCACGAGCAGCTCGGCATCCTTCGCCCGGTCTCCCCGGAACACCAGGACGGCCAGCCCGGGCAAGCGGGCCCGGAACTCACCCTCAGAGCCACCCCACGGGCTATTCTTCCGCGGCGGCCAGCAGCCCGCGGACGCCATCGGCGTCAGGGACGACATGATGGATGGCCGCAATGCCGGAGAACCCGATGTCTGCCGACACGAGCGCCTCAGCTCCTGCCGCGTGGGCCGCTGCGGCCAGGACCGCGTCGAACGAGCCGAAGCCCGTTCCTTCCTCGAACAGGCGTAGCCCTTCGCGCAGGTCAGTCTCCTCGACGCTAAGAAGCGGCGACAGCAACTCGATGTAGTCACGGGCAAGTTCCGCAGCGTCTTTGCGGTCACGACGGCGAGCGCGGACGTGAGTGAACTCCTGGATGACTTCGATAGTGGTGGTCGCCAGGATCGTCCCCCCTGCTATTGCGCGGATCAGCTGCTGGCATGGCTCGCGCAACGGGCGATCGGCGCCGACCGCATAGACCAGGACCGTCGTGTCAAGGACGATCACGCGTGACGTCCGCGGAGTTCATCTAGTTCGGCGAGCAGATCGCCAACCTCCATCGGTGCCGCATCGAGGATGCGCCGGGCAGCGGCGGCTCGCCTCCGTTGCGTCGCGGGCAGGCCACGGTCGAGCGCCTCCCGGATTACGGTAGCGACGGATGTACCGCGCTGCCGCGCCAGAGCGCGAACCCGCTCATAGCGCTCATCGTCGATGAGAATCTGCAGCCGGTGCGTCAGCATGCACATACATTAGCATGCGTATACGGCCGGGGACTGGGTTCCCCTGTGCGGGCTGGCCCCTCAAGGAGCTTGGATCGGCCGGGTGGGGTGTACCTTCCCGGTGACCGAGTCGAGTCTCAAGCAATGACCGGCGCTGGCGCGCCTGCCGTGGCGATGCTCAACGCCACCGAAACCTGGCGCACCGACCGGCCGCGGCCATGACACCAGCCCCGATCCCCTGCCCCTGACGAGCCATCGACTCGCGTCGCCCGCCGGGGTTCGTCCTGACCGCTGGCGGCGGGGATGCCTGGCTGGGCGGCGTGCTCGCCGTCGGGGCCTGGTTCGGGCTGGCCTGTGACCTGGCCGGGTGGGGCCAGGGTCCAGGTGTCGGGGATGCCGGGCTTGCCGCCCCCGGCGCGGGTGACGGTGCCGGCGGTCTCCATCCCGGTCAGGGCGTCGCAGGCGGCGGGCCGGCCGATCCCGGCGGCGTCGGCGATGGCGGTGGTGGTGCCGCCGGGGTGGGCGGTCAGCCCGGGGTGGACGGCCGCTGCCGGGCTGCCGGGGGCGGGGCCAGTACCTGGTGCCGGGGCCGTGGCCGGCGCGCTGTGCGCGGCGCTGCGGACGGTGGCCGAGCGGGCGGTTGCAGGTTCCTCCTGCGTGCCATTTCGGTGACTCCATTTCGTTTCCGGCGGCAATTTTGTTTAATGCCTGCGTGCGGTGTCTTCTGGACGACGTTCGCTCTGTGCAACGGACGCCGGCCCGCCACGAACTCACCTCGAGGACGCTGCGGTAGGGCAGCGGGCTGGGGCCAACACCACGGACTTTAGGTGTTTGAAGCATTCCGGGCGTTATCAGCCAGGCTCACTCATCACGCTGACCACTGCTGCACGGGGCCGTCTTCCTCGCCGCTCAATTGACACCAGCTCGCGGCCACCGCGTCAATGGCGGCCATGCGGGGAAGACGGACCAGACCAGGACGCACCTGTCACACAGCCGGATCGGTTCGGAGCAGGCTGTAGATCACCCCGTCCCGCCAAGCGCCATCGCGCCACCCCGTAGCACGGGTGATCCCATCCCCTCCCGGGTGAACCCTGCTTTCCCCTCCCGGGTGAACCCTGCTTTCTCCAGCGCTCTTTGCTCGGCGATGTTGTCCACCTCGGTCCCCGCCCAGATGCGGTGCACTGTGGTATGCGCGAATAGGTAGCGAGCGAGCAGGCGCTGCGCCTGCGCGCCGTAACCGCGGCCCCGGGCCTCCGGCAGCAGCATGACGCCGATTTCCCAGCAGTATGAGCTGGGCACTGTGACTGGCTGGCGGCGCCAGTTGACCAAGCCCAGCCGCTGGTCGCCACAGGTGACGATCAGCGTTCCGCCCTCCGGGCTGATCAGGCCATTTTCGTCCCAGCCCCGGCGCCAGTGCCGCAGATCAGACCATCCGAACCACTCAAACTCACCCGTCTTTTCCGGGTCCTGCGTCAGCTCCTCCAGCATCGGCAGGTCATCTTCGCGAGCCGGACGCAGTGCTATCTCCTCGGTCATGCCCAAATCATGCATGTATGGCACCAAGCGCGTGCCCGCTGCGTGCCTGATGGGGCGGTGAACCACGGGGACTCACGGCCACCGCGGAGCCGCAGCATCTCGGACGGCTGCGGGGTCGATCTGAGGGGTTTTGCCGGTGACGGGGGCTCCTGGTAGGCGTTTGGGTGTCGAATCCATGCCCGTCCAGGAGCCCTTGTGCTTTCTTATCGGCCTGACGCTGCTGATGCAAGCCGGACATCGGAGTTCCTTGATACCGGGGCCTCTGCGGGAACGATCGTGGTACAGCTCTCTGAACTGCGGGTTCGCGGCGGGGGGACGGTCACGGCGGGGAATGCGGTGCCGTCGGCGGGCGAGCTGGCTGTGTTCTGCCGCCCGGTGGTGACCGCGCCGGCGCTGCCGCGGAGGGACGGCACGGTGAGGGCGGACGGGTGGCTGCCGGATTTCGTGCGGCTGGGTGAGCTGGAGCGCCACCTCGGTGACGGCGTGATCGAGGAGATCGTGGCCGCGGCTGTGGAGCGGGGCCGGCTGAAGCGCCGACAGCGGCGGCGGATCATGTCCTATCCGCTGGTCATCCGGCTGATGATCGCGATGGCCCTGATGCCGGGCGCCTCGTACTGTGAGTCGCTGGCCCGGCTGGCCGGGCTGCTCGCGGATATCCCGTTCGGCCTGGAATGGCACGTCCCCACGGAGAAAGTCGTCACAGCCTGGCGGGTGCTGGTGCCGGCGGCCCTGATGGAGGACCTGTTCTGGCGGGCGGCCGGGCCGCTCATCGGCGATGACGAGCCGTCAGCGGTGCTGCTGGCCGGGATGATGGTGTGCGCGGCCGACGGGATGCTGGTGAACGTCGCGGACACCCCGGAGAACCGGGCGATGTTCGGCTGCACGGGCACCGCCGCCCAGGAAGGCGAGGGATCCGCGCCGTTCCCGCAGGTCAGGATCGTCGGCCTGACCGCCCGCGCGGGCCGTGCCATGCTGGGCGCGATCTGCGGCCGGGCCAGGGCCGGGGAGCAGACGCTGCTGGCCCGCCTGGTACGCCGCCGCCCGGAGCTGGTCGCCGGCCGCGTGATCTGCTTCGACCGGAACTTTCGTGCTATGACCTGATCACCGCGATCCTGCAGGCCGGCGGCCACGTCGTCGCGCGCGTGAAAGAGGGAATCAGCCTGCCGATGGAGCCAGGCGGCGGCTGGCTGCCCGACGGATCCCGCACGACCTGGCTGAACGCCCCGTCCGGGAAGAAAGAAGACCGGCTGGCGGTCCGCACCGCTGAGCACAACGCCGTCCTGCCCCGCGGCGACGGGGAGGAAGTCTCGCAGACCTGCACCCTGATCACCACCATCCCCGACCACGAGGCCGCGCCCGCAGAAGCCGTGCGGGAAGCATACCTGACCAGGTGGAGCGCGTCAGAGACCACGTTCGGCAAAGACAAGGTGGCCGTGTCAACCTGATTTGGCCCCACCTTCTACTTTGATTTGGCGCCACCTGTGCTGTCGTGGCTGGGGCGGGGCGTGATGGTTCTACTTTGATCTGGCTCTACCTCGGGTTCACGGCTTGCGGGCTGGTTGTGCCTTGCCGTTGACGCTGGTGGTGGCGGTGAGGTGGCTGGTGAGGGTGCGACGGTCGGCGCGTTCGGCTTCGAGCTGGGTTTCGGCGCGTTCGGCGCGGGCGCGTTCGGCGTCGGTGAGCGCCTGGGCCGCGGCGAGCTCGGCTTGGTGGTGCTGGTGGAGGGTGTCGCGTTCGCGGGCGGCGTCGGCGCGGACCCGGTCTGTTTCGGCGCGGGCGTCGGCTTCGGCCTGGCGGGCGCGGCTGATCTCGGTGTCAGCGGCGTGCCGGGCGTCGCGAGCGGCGGCGAGGGCGTCGCCGCGTTCGCGTGCGTGCCGGCCGGCGTCGGCGCGGGCCCCGGCGATCTGGGTTTCCCCTCGTAGCGTGGACACATCGCCTTAAAGGAGGAGGGCGATGGCAGAGACACGCAGGAAGTTCGACGAGGACTTCAGGGAGGGCGCGGTGCGGCTGGTCCGGGAGACCAGGAAGCCGATCGCGCAGGTGGCCCGGGAGCTGGGGATCAACGAGGGCACCCTGGGCAACTGGGTGGGGCTGGACCGCCGGCGCCGCGAGCGCGGCGGCGGGCGGCTGAGCGAGGACGAGCGGGCCGAGCTGGCCCGGCTGCGCAAGGAGAACGCCGAGCTGGCCATGAGGTGCGACGTGCTCAAGCGCTCGGTGGCCCTCTGGGTGAACGAGGCGACGGGCCGGTAGCCGTGGCGGCCTTGATCGCTTCCCAGGGGGCTGAGCACGGCATTCCGCACGCGGTGTCCTGCCGGGCGCTGGGCGTGTCGCGGTCCTGGTTCTATAAGTGGCCTGGCCATGCCAGGAGCGGGACGTTACCGCCGCGGGCTGCCCGGCGCCGACGCCTCGCGGCCGAGGTCAGGCGCCTGTTTGACCTGCATGAGGGCAAGTGCGGCGCCCCGCGGATCACCGCGGACCTGAGGGATGCGGGGTGGCGGGTGAGCGAGAACACCGTCGCCGCGCTGATGCGCGAGCAGCACCTGGCCGCCCGGGGAAAGCGCCGGCGCAGGTCCGCCACCCGGCCGGGCCGGGGCCGCTGGCGCGCTCCAGACCGGGTGAAACGCGACTTCCCGGCGGGAAAGATCAACCAGAAATGGTATGGCGACGGGACGGAGATACCCGCCAATGAGGGCAAGCTCCAGCTGGCCGGCGTCCTGGACGCGGCCTCCCGCAGGATCCTCGGGTTCGCGCTGGGCGAGCATCACGACGCCGAGCTGGCCT
>WNGR01016616.1_pt1 | contig 15559 bp, 14 predicted proteins | sample 5407581 | NCBI WGS metagenome assembly WNGR01 (sample SAMN13153383, study PRJNA577476) | soil metagenome | isolation source: 80 cm soil or saprolite under Garry oak tree replicate 2 | place: USA:California | collected 2016-06-15
AGTCGATGTTTCCTAATCAAGAAGGCCGAAATCCTGCCTGCGATGTCCTTAACTGTTATTAACAAGGATTTCACCATGCAAAATTTGAGCCGTTGTTGCCGGGGCCGCCGTTATTTCGCCGGCACTACCGTTTTCGCGGAATTCATATTGTCATATCGGTCGTAGGCACGGACGACCACGATATGTTCCTGCGCCGAAGTGTCAGGCGCGAGTGGCAGAGAAAAGTCGTAGCTTTCAGACTTTGAATCTGAGAGCTGGCCCACCGGCTCGACAAAATGCCAATCTCCTGCGTCGAGCGAAAACTCCGCCCGCTTAATCGGAGAAAAACTGTCTGTCGCGCGGAATTGAACGTGAATCTTGCTCCCCTGAACGGATGCTTTCAGCTCCTGAATCAACGGAGGAGTCGTGTCCACCTCGAAGCGGTCACTTTCTTTCTCTGACGCCAGCGCTTCTTCCGGTGAGTGCGAGGGCGCGTCCGACGCTACTACTTTGATGGTGTAGCCACCGTCAGGCAGTAAGGAAGCGTCGAAGGAATAAAACTTCTCTGAGAGATTATTTTTCAGCAGCAGCCAGCGGTTCTGGCCATCGCCGCGATAATAGACCGAATACACCAACTGATCGTCATTTTCATCGCGCACCGTCCACTTCACGCCCACAGACTGGCGATCGCGAATCGAGCTCGGGGGAGCGTCGAAACGCTGTGAGCTCTCCGTGTTCGGGGGCCGCAGCACGGACTGGTAGCGCGTTCCCGGTGTAACTGTGACATCGTCGAATTCTGGCGCCACGTTCTTTGGCAGATAATTCAAGACCACGCTTTCCACTCGGGGCGCAACATCGCCAGGATGCAAAATCGCTTTCCACTGAATAAAACGCGCGGGCGGGGCGGTCACTGCGGCGTCCTTCTGGATCTCAACTCGCTTCCACGCACTCCAATTCCTGTCGGGATTGTCCACATTCCCGCTTCGGGCGAAAAGCTCGACATTGCCCCTTCCCCGGAACTCCGCGCGTCCCCATTTCGAGAAGACGCGTGCATCGAAAACATCGCTTTCATAACTGCCTTCCGAATCCGGCGCATTGCTAAGAAGAAAGAGTTTTCCCAGGTTGCTGGTTGACGCATAAAGTCCGCCATTAGGCGCCTTGGTGAAGGCGGTTACTTGGTTGGCGCCGGCTCTGATCAGGTCTGTGTATTCCTCTCTGCCGGAGACCTCAAAAATTTGGCCGCGATTGCCGGTTCCAGCCAGCAAATGCCCATTCTGGTCGAAGGCGAGCGAATATACGAGATCATCCCGCGAGCTCCATAGTCGCGCCGGCGAGCCATCTACCGCTATTTTGTATATCTCCGAGCCTCCGGGAACCCCGGTGCTCGAGTTGTTCAGGATCACGGTGGATTCAAGAGGAGGACCCGCAGCTGCACCGGTTCCAGGTGGTGTCTGCGTGGGACTTGGACTAGGGATCGCGATAGCCACATTAGAAGATGCTCCCGCGGAACGTTTTTCCCCGGAGGCCGCCACGTAGATATTGCCTGCGCTATCCAGCGCCAGGCTGGTGATCTCTCTCTTTGGCGCGCTGTAGAGGACGAACCGCTGGCCGTGACGCGGAATATCTGGCCATGATCACCTGTGGCGACGTAGAGGTTACCGCTCCCATCCAGCGCAAGGCCCCAGATGTACTTGGTGCCAGGATCGAAATAGACCGACGAACTCCATTCGCCCTCGGACTTTGACTTTTCTTCTTTTCCGCCTGCGTTCGCGGCCTTGCGCTCGATCTTGTAAACCTTTCCGTCTGGATTGGTTGCCGCGTAAAGCACTCCGTCCTTGTCCACTACCAGCGCTTGCACTTGCAATTCCTGCGGCTGAAAAATAGCAGCAGGTTGCGCTCCGGGCACGATGCGGTAGACACGCGCCGGTGCGCCGGTTGCAGCATACAGTTCGCCGTGAGGACCGACGGCAGTCCCCCAGACGGCGCTCGACGGCGTGCTGGCGACTAGCTTGAATGCGGGCGCCAGTTGCAATGTTCCGTCGCTGGAGATCGCTACACCATGCGAAGTGCCCTTCACCAGATCTTCGTATTTTGACTGTTCCCAGGTCCGTGTTCCTTCAGCGAACATGGTGAGCGCAGTAGCCAAGAAGAGAGTTATGACAGTGACAAGCTTAAGCAACAACATCGTGAGTTGAACCTCTTGGTTGGGGAAAAATTAGAGTATCACGGCACGTGCTATCAACGATGCCATCCCGAAACCGCTGAAAGGGGGAGAGGGACCCTACGCAAGCTGAAATGATCCATGCCGTCGAGAGGACTATTAATTGGGTATGCGTCTGTGGCAGTTCATGCGCATCGTACGATCCCTCTCTCGCCTTTCAGCGAGTTCGGGATGACATCTCTTTTGCAGGGTAAAGTAGTTAAGATGCACACTGTGACAGGGAGCTCGGCCTGGCTCAATTCTACTTGATCGTGATCGGCAGCAACTGCGCGCCTGAGACTACAAAATCCAGCGGAGGCGTTGCCGCTTCGCTGACTGAAGATTCGCCCAGAACTACCATGTCCTGGGTTCCTCGCATTCCATCCATGACGTTCATAACAGAAAGCGGAAGCGCGGGCATGACCTTATCGGCCACCATGGCCTCAGGGTCTTCATCCAGCACCGAAACATAAACCCGGTTATTTACATGCTGCGTGTTGAGCACGGCAATTGTCGAGGCCAGATCGAGCTTCTGCGCTACCGACGGGCCGCCACGACGCAGGCGGTCAAGCATGTCTCCGTCGCTAACCAGCACATGCAATGTGGAACCTTTGGAAGCCGAAGGCGGAATGCGGACCGGGATGCGCTCAATAACCGCTTCTCCGCGATAAGGCCGCAGCAGCACCTCAACCGTGATTTCATCTCCGGGGCGCGCTTCGTTCACGTCCGTCCGGGCACTTTCGAGTCTCGCCCAGCGGCGTTCGTGTGTAATCTCGAAATCGAGCTGTAGGCCTTAGCTTGACCTGCGGAAATCCTTCGACGCTGATGCTACCCCTCATCGCGTAGGTCGTCTGCTCGCCATACTCATTCACACCGTGCAGAGCGTTGTAAACCGTGGTAGACATAGCCACCGGGCTGAGCCGCGCATTGTTCAGCACTTCATAATGGAAGACCTTCGCGGTCGGTCCGCCGTGGATGGTCAGCGTGACTGGAATCATCTCCGGCTTCTTGCCGAACTCGCCGAGAATCCCAGTGTGTCTGTCCTGGACGAAAGAGCCGACAGTTTCTGTAGCATTGACGATCTTGAAGGCATTCAGCGGCGATGGGACCGTGGCCAGCACCTGTGCCTTGGTCATCGGCAAGTCCACCGTCCCGAATTGCAGCAGCGGATGTCCGCAAGCCAGCAGATGTCCAGCGTCAATATAGGTGACTGTGCAGGTTGCGGCGATATCCATGTCTCCGCGCACCAGCACTGCACTCACGGCCGAACCCGGTTCGAGCGGATCAGGTTGCGCAACGTCACTTGCCGATCCGACACCCATGACCGGCACAATGCCCTCGGATGCAAATTGTGGCGCAAACTTCTGGATGGAGTCTTCGGAGAATCCACTGAACACCAACGGCGTCTCAATCGGCTTTAAATAGTTCGCAAAATTCTGAGCGGGTGCGGAAGACAGTCCTGGCCCTGAGGTTTTTGCCGCGATAGAAGGAATTGATTTTGCCTGGATTGGAACACTTGCCGGCGTATTATCGAGCGCGCTGATCTCGAGCATTTCCGAGATTGGAGTGACTCCTGCGATAGGTTCCTTGGAAAACTCACCAATGCGGAACGCCACAGCACCCGCCAGCTTTCCTTTCAGATATACCGGGCTGCCACTCATACCTGCAACTACTCCGGTGTACTCCGCCTTCGCGCCCCCCAGTCGCACCAGGATGATGTCACCCTTCGGGCCGTTGGCATTCTTGAGCACACCTAAAACCTCGACATCCAACGGTTCGGGTTTGGTGCCCTGGAAAACCGTGTATGCCACGCCATGCATTCCGGCATGGATCTGGCTCAATGGAATGGTTTCAACAGGTTTCGTCGTTTGAGCGTAACTCAGGAAGGAGAGTACAAAACCGTACACTACTGCACACGCGAGAACAGCTCGTCTCATGTCGCCCCGCAGGACCGCCAGAGCAGGTCCGCCAAACTAAAATGCACTTCGCTGTTTCCGCTTTTGCCGGCCGGAGGAGGCCAGTTGAGCCGGGCAAAACATCCCAATCGCGAAGCTCTGCGTCTATACTAGCATAGGAGTAACCAAGAGGCTTCCAATGTTTTCCATGCTTTATCCGCAGAAATTTGGAAAGGGTGCACAGTTCTGCGCATATTTCCTGTCATGGGCACTCACGTTTAGCTTGCTGGCGGCCCTACCAGCTCCGGCCTCAGCGCAGGACCAGTCGAACCAGCCATCAGCGAATAGTCAGCAGCAAAATCCGAACCAGCAGGAAGCTCCTCCAGAAGCCGGCGGGCCCAATAGCGACAACGGACCCTATGCCATCCCTAAAAAGGGTGAACAGCCGCCTCCGCCACCGCCGCCTCCCGTGAAGCCCAAGAAAATCGAAGGCATGCCGGATTACTCCATCCATGTGGATGTCCCGCTGGTGACTGTTCCGGTACTGGTCACGACCAAGAACGGGCAGTTCGTTCCCAATTTGAAAAAGGACAATTTCCGGGTTTTCGAAGATGGCAGTCAACAGACCATCGCCAACTTCAAGGTCGAAGAAGCACCTATCACCGCGGTTCTGCTGGTCGAGTTTGCTTCGACGACGTACCCGCTCCTAATCGACGCTCTGCGTGCCTCTTACTACTTTGCCAGCACGCTGAAGAAAGATGACTGGGTGGCGGTGGCTTCCTTTGATATGAAGCCCGAGATCCTCGTTGACTTTACCCAGGACAAGAATGCAGTGATGGGCGCGATAAACACTTTGCGGATGCCGGGTTTTTCTGAAACCAATGTATTCGACGCCCTCTATGACACGCTTGATCGCTTGGATCGCGTGGACGGTCACAAATACATCATTCTGGTCAGTACCGGAATTGATACATTTAGCAAGTTGAACCTTGATCAGATCACCAAAAAAGTGAAGAACACTCACGACATTACTATCTTCCCGATCAGTATTGGATGGCTGCTTCGTGAGTACTGTGAAACCCATGGCTGCACTGGTATGTCGCACGGAATAGCGAGCATGGGCATGGGCTCAATTGACTGGTATCAAGCGGATAATGAGTTGCAAACCTTCGCCAGATTGACTGGGGGCCGTTTCTACCAGCCGCGGTTTGAAGGCGATTTTCCCGACACCTTCCGCGATATCTCCGAGGACATCCGGCACCAGTACACCCTCACCTATCGCCCGACGAATCCAAAACTCGACGGCAGCTATCGCAAGCTGAAGGTGGAAGTTGTCGCTGAAGACGGCGGCCCGCTCAAGATGAGAGATCAGAAGGGCAAAGATGTGAAGTACCAGGTGATTGCGCGCGAAGGTTACACAGCCAAGCACACGGTGGAGTAGGGCCGGTGGGGGTCGGACACCCTTGTCCGACACCTTTGGCTTTGACCTTGCTCTCTAGCGTAATAATCCCGAGTGTGTGCGCGTTGTGACTGGAATTTGTCGGACAATAATGTCCGACCCACACGGCTTTCAGTGAACCAACCGGTCAAGCACGAAAAATACCCCCACTCCCAGGAGTACGACCAGAGCCATCTTCCCCCCGGGCTCGCGGTTTACTTCCGGCATTAGGTCCGAAGCGGCAACGTAGATCGTCACCCCTCCCGAGAGGGGCAGGCCGACATCCACGTGGCGGCGCAGCAGCGCCATCGTCAAAACACCAGCAAAAGTAGCGGCTCCAAGCAGAACGGAAGCCCCCCAAGCGAGTCGCCGGCTTCTTCCGCTGGCCAGCATGACGGAAGCAATGGTGAATCCCTCGGGAATCTTGTGCAGAAAGACGGCCAGAAAAATTACCCATCCCAACCAATTGGAGACAATGAACCCCGAGGCAATCGCAATTCCGTCAAAAAAGGTGTGAATCACCAGTCCCAGCAGGACGGAGTAGCCCTTGTGAGCAGTCACAAACTGGTCGGCATGCGTTTCTTCGCCGAAATGGAAATGCGGCGTGACCGTGTGCTCAAAAAAATGGATGATCAGATATCCCGCGAGGACCAGAAATGCAGCGTTTTTCCCGTTCAGGGCCAAGCTGGCAGGAATAATTTCAACCATCGCTGTGGCCAGCATGAATCCTGCGCCTAACGCCATGAAGTATTTGAGATAAGAACGGTCCCAGTGCTTCTGGACGATAATCGTCCCGCCAAACACGTTTGCGGCTGCGGCAGTCAGACCCAGCAATAGGCTGAGAAGGATCGGGTGCATTGGGGAGTGAGGAATGATAGCAGGAGTTAGGCCGGAGCTTGAAATCTCCATTGGGCTTTTCTAATTGCAATGGCCTGCTCTCTTTGCTGAACGGCGTTCGGGGCTACAATGTCGGCTCGGAGGATCCATGTCGAAATCGCGCAGGCAATTCTTGGCTGCTGCATCTGTCACGCTTCTAGGCGCCGCCGCTGTTCCGCACAGCCAAGCACAGAATCCCGCCGAGCAGCCGCCCGGAGAACCGCCCGCGTTTGGCACCGGACCCGCTGTTGGGCCAGAAGTGTCACCTGCAACCTTCGCTGAAGCGGAAAAGCTCGTACAGGTTGAGCTCAGCAGTAGTGAGCGTACGGTGGCAGCAGAAAGTTGGCGACAGAATCTGGCGTCTCTGTACGAGCGCCGCACCGGACCGCGCAAAGTGGCATTGGAGCCAGCCCTTGCCCCGGCGTCGTACTGGAATCCGGTGCTGCCCAGCCAGAAGCCTCGGCCAGAGCGCGATCAATTTGTCCGCAGCAAGTCTGATCCAGGGCCATTGCCGTCAAACTCCGACGACATTGCGTTCGCTTCGGTGACCCAGCTTTCGCGCTGGATCGAGCAGCACAAGATCACCTCCGAGCAGCTCACCCGGCTTTATCTAAAACGACTGGACGTATTCGGCCCTAAGCTGCGCTGCGTTATCATGCTTACGCCCGAACTCGCCCTAGCCCAAGCCAAGCAGGCAGATGAGGAGATTGCTGCCGGCAAGTACCGCGGGCCTCTTCACGGCATCCCTTGGGGAGCAAAAGACCTTCTCGACACCGCAGGAATCCCGACCACATACGGCGCCGAGCCTTTCAGGCACCGCGTGCCGTCCGAAGATGCTGCGGTAGTAAAGCGTCTTCATGAGGCAGGCGCGGTGCTGGTCGCTAAGCTGAGCATGGGTGCGCTGGCGCTCAACGACATCTGGTTTGGCGGGCAGACGATGAACCCGTGGCTGCTGGAAGAAGGATCGTCGGGCTCGAGCGCCGGGCCTGGCGCCGCCACAGCGGCAGGCTTGGTGGCTTTTGCCATGGGTAGCGAGACTGGCGGCAGCATCGTCGGCCCCAGCATGCGCTGCGGGCTGACTGGACTCCGTCCCACATACGGCCGAGTGCCTCGCACCGGCGCGATGACGCTCTGCTGGTCACTCGACAAGCTTGGCAGCAAACTTGATTTCGATTCTGGCGCGTCCCTGCGAGGGCTGCGCGTCGGCTATTTCCCCAACTGGATGAAAGAAAATCCAGCTACCGACGTGGATCGTGCCGCTTTGGAAACAGTTAAAAAAGTTGGTATGGTTCCAGTCGAGGTAGCGATTCCTGACTGGCCCTACGATTCGCTCGATCTGATTCTGTTCGCCGAGAGCGCAGCTGCATTCGAGGAGCTCACGCTCGGTCACGGACTCGACCAGCTCAAAGTTCAAACCTTTGACGCCTGGCCCAACGTTTTCCGCCAGTCGCGATTTCTCTCCGCAGTGGATTTCGTGCAGACTGACCGGTTTCGTCGCAAAGTAGCGAACGAGATGGCGCGTGTCTTCTCCCAGGTTGACCTGCTCTTGGTGCCTTCGCTGCGCGATGAAATGCTCACGATTACCAATTTCACCGGGCATCCCTCGCTCACCTTGCGCGCGGGCTTCGTTGAGGTGTCGGAGGCGCGCAGCGATTGGGCTCCGGACCCAAGCCGACCACTGCCAAGATTCTCGCCGCCGCGTCGCGTGCCCCACGGCGTCACCCTGATTGGACGACTTTTTGATGAAGGTACGCTGGGGCGCGCAGGGATTGCTCTAGAACACACTTTCGGTGTGGCAGGCGAGCGGCCCCCGAGGTGGTGGTCTGTTTGATGTGCACGGTGCTGCCAACGCAAAGCTCCGCGACGAAGCGAATTGACGAGAGCCTTGTCCTGACAGTACTGGGAGAAAGTAATCGCGGGGGATGCCCTCAAAGCTATAGGCGGACTACTCGCACTACTCTTGATCTTTGGATTCGGCTTTGGAGCTTGGGAGCTGTTTCGCTCGGTCATTAAGCCGAAGCCCGAAGATCATCTTCATTGGTACGACCGCGTCCTGCGGGCTATCGGTGGATTGATCCTTCTAGCAGTGTTTATCTACTTTGTAGTAGCTATTGAGCGTTGACTATGGAGATGAAACTGACCTACTACCGTGGACAATGACCGGTTGGCCTTCTTTGCTCCAGCGGGTTATGATTTTGAGTACACCTCTGCCCCCGGTACATCCCTGATTTGTTGCGTAGTGCAGTTTTGCCGGCGACGAGCGTGTGCGAGGTTGCGGCTGCGATCCAGTCGCGTGATCCAATCAGGAGTTTGCGTTGACCAAGGCTAAAACCGCCGTCGTTGTAGGTGCCCAATGGGGCGACGAGGGCAAAGGCAAAATTGTTGACGTGCTCTCGGAGAAGTTCTCCGTAGTTGCGCGCTATGCCGGCGGGCACAATGCCGGGCACACGGTCATCATCAACGGGAAAAGATTTGTGCTGCAACTGGTGCCCTGCGGCGTGCTGCGCGAGGGATGCCGCAGTGTAATTGGAAACGGCGTTGTGCTTGATCCGATCGCGTTTCTCAAAGAAGTTGCGGCGCTGCGCGACGTTGGGGTGAAGGTGGACGGCAATCTTTTCGTCAGCAATCGCGCTCACGTGATTCTTCCCTACCACCGCATGATCGAGCTTGCCTCCGAGAATGCCCCGGGGAGAGTGAAAATTGGCACGACTTCGCGGGGGATTGGGCCAAGTTACGAAGACAAAGCCGGGCGTCGCGGGCTGCGGGTGATCGATCTGCTGGATCTTGATCTGCTGAAGAAGCACATCGAAAACGCCTGCAACGAAAAGAACATGATCGCGCACGCGCTGTTCAACTCCGAGCCACTCGATGCCGACAAGATGTATGCGGAATATGCGGAGGCCTCGCGAAGGCTAGCTCCGTTTGTTTGTGATACGGCGGCGCTGCTGAATCGCGCGATCGCCGATGGGCATTCGGTGATGTTCGAAGGTGCGCAAGGCACGATGCTCGACATCGACCACGGAACGTATCCGTTTGTCACCTCTTCCAGCGCAACTTCGGGTGGTGCGGTGATTGGCACGGGCGTTGCGCCGACCGCGATTGACGCAGTGATTAGCGTGACCAAAGCGTATTGCACGCGGGTGGGCGAAGGGCCTTTTCCGTCTGAACTGTTTGACTCCGTCGGAGACGAGATTCGTACTCGTGGCAACGAATTCGGAGCGGTCACTGGACGTCCACGGCGTTGCGGGTGGCTCGACCTGCCACTCTTGCGCTACTCCGGAATGATCAACGGCACATCATGGCTGGTTGTAACCAAGCTCGATGTGCTGGACGAACTGCAGACAATTCCGGTTTGCGTGGGCTACAAAGTAAATGGGAAGCACACAGACGAAGTTCCTGCCGAAGCCAGCGGCTACGAGAAGATCGAATGCGTTTACCGGAATATGCCGGGATGGCACACGCCCACTCAGGGAATCACCGAACTGAATAAGTTGCCGAAAGCGGCGCGCGAATACCTGGCGTTCATCGAGAAGGAAACCAGCTCGCGCATTGGTATGGTCTCAACTGGTCCGGGGCGAGAAGAGACCATTTTCGTAGACGAGTTTGCGGGCGAACTGAGGTCGATTACGGACAGCAAGACTCGATCGCAACAGGCGCGGAGTTAGAGATGGTAGTGCTGGCAGTAACTTGGGTCGCAAAGGCCGGACATGAAGCAGAAGTTACGGAATTATTTTCCCGGCTCACCCAGGAATCACGAAAAGAACCCGGATGCGTGATGTATCAGGTGCACCGGCATCGCACCGAACGGCGCCGATTCTTCATTTATGAGCAGTACAAGGACGAAGGCGCACTCGAGGCACACCGGACTGCACCTCATTTTCTCCAGTATGTGAAGAAAGAATTGCCGAAAGTTGCCGATCGCATGGACGGGCACTTGTACGATCCTCTGGAGTAGCCAGCTACTTGTCGGAAATCAGCACGCCGCCTCGCGCGTAGCTCTCTTTAGAAACTTCATGGAAGGCAACGGCAACGGCGACACCTTCGCGCGAAGTACGAGTTTCTTCCACCATGAAATCGGCGACGCGCTGCGCAATTTTGCGTTTCTGCTCTGCGGTGCGACCGGCCAGCATCGTGATTTGGATCATTGGCATAAGCGCGTCCCTTCGTACGTCTTAGGCGAACGCCCTCGTCCGCCCACCCCAGACGAGGGCGTCTGGGGCTACATGTCCGAAACAGCGATGAAATACAGCTTCACTGCGCCAGCTCAAACCCGGCGAAGAAGAAACTTAACTCGAAGCGGGCGGTGTCGTCGGCATCTGAGCCATGGATCGCATTGTGCTCGATGCTCGACGCCCACTTCTTCCGGATCGTGCCTTCTTCGGCATTTGCCGGATTGGTTGCGCCCATCAGTTTACGCAGGTCGGCGATTGCGTCCACTTTTTCCAGCGCGAGTACAACAATTGGCCCGCTCGACATAAAGTCAGTCAGTGAGTTGAAAAATGACTTGCCGGCGTGCACGGCATAGAACTGTTCAGCCTGGTGCTTGGAAATTTCAAGCATTTTGATGGCCAGAATCCGAAAGCCATTCTTCTCGAATTGCTCAATGATGTCGCCGATAGCATTCTTGCGCACGGCGTCCGGCTTGACGATGGTCAGAGTACGTTGAAGAGTTTTCATAAGTTCTGTCGTTGGTCGTTCGTCGTTGGCCTATCGAGTCAGGCTCGACATGTCATTGGGATTTACTGTTAGACCTTCACTCCGATCGCTGCGGCCACGGTTTCGCCAATTTCCGCGGGTGATTTTGCCACTCGAATCCCGGCAGCTTCCAGCGCCCTGATTTTCTCTGCCGCGGTGCCGTGTCCCCCGGAAATAATCGCACCTGCATGTCCCATGCGGCGTCCAGGAGGCGCGGTTTGTCCGGCAATAAATCCGACGACTGGCTTCTTCATGCGCGATTTCACGAATTCGGCCGCGGTTTCTTCGGCATTGCCGCCGATTTCGCCGATCATGATCACGGCTTCGGTCTGGGGATCGCGATTGAACAAATCGAGCGCATCTACGAAATTCGTGCCAATGATGGGGTCGCCGCCGATTCCGATCGCCGAGGATTGTCCAATACCGCGGGTGGTGAGCTGATAAACCGCCTCATAAGTCAGCGTGCCCGAACGCGAAACGATTCCGACGGGGCCTTCGCGATGAATGTGGCCCGGCATAATTCCAATCTTGCATTTGCCTGGCGAAATAATTCCGGGACAATTAGGTCCAATCAGCCGCGCGCGCCGGTTTTGCAGAAACTCCCACGCACGAACCATGTCGAGCACGGGAATGCCTTCGGTGATGCAAATGATCAGTTCGAGCTCGGCGTCCGCGGCCTCCATGATGGCGTCAGCAGCAAAGGCCGGCGGCACAAAAATCACCGACGCATCGGCGCCAGTCTTGTCCACAGCTTCCTGCACGCTGTTGAAGATGGGCCAGCCTTCATGTGTGGTGCCGCCCTTCCCCGGAGTCACTCCGCCGACAATCTTGGTGCCGTACTCAGCGCAAGCTTTGGCGTGAAATGTGCCTTCACGTCCGGTGAGACCCTGCACCAAAACCTGCGTGTTTTTATCAACCAGAATGCTCATAAAAATGAATCTTCGTGGAGAAGTAACTTGTTACGTCTCACCCTTGCATTGGGGCCATCCGCGAGAGACGTAGCAAGCTACGTCTCTACGAAACGACTGTATTGGCCGCCGCGACCACCTTTTCTGCCGCGTCTTTCATCGTCTGTGCCACGATGAAGTTCAGTCCTGACTGCTGCAAGATTTCCCGCCCTTGCTCCACGTTTGTTCCCTCCAGTCGCAGCACTACCGGAAGCTGAATGTGTGTTTTGGTCGCCGCCTCTACAACCCCGCGCGCGAGCGTGTCCACGCGAAGAATGCCACCAAAAATATTGATCAGCACCGCTTTCACGTTCTTATCGCTCAGCAAAATCTCAAACGCGTGGGTCACCTGCTCGGCATTAGCGCCGCCGCCGACATCAAGAAAATTCGCTGGCATTCCGCCCGCGTACTTAATGATGTCCATCGTCGCCATGGCCAGACCGGCACCGTTCACCATACAGCCAACGTTTCCATCCAGCTTGATGTAGTTCAAGCTGTATTTCGAGGCCTCCACTTCCAGCGGATCTTCCTCAGTAATATCGCGCAGTTCCTTCAACTCAGGATGGCGGAACAGGGCACTATCATCAAAGGTCATCTTCGCATCGAGCGCAAACAGCCTACCATCGCTGCAGGTGACGAAGGGATTGATCTCCATTAGCGAACCATCGGTCTGTTCGAATGCCCGGTAGAGACCAGTCATGAACTGCACGGCCTGGCTGATCTGCTGGGGCTTCAGCCCAAGTTGAAACGCCAGCTTTCGCGCCTGAAAAGCTTCGAGTCCCATGCCGGGATTGATGTATTCCTTCAGGATGGCATTCGGATTTTCCGCCGCGACCTGCTCGATCTCCATTCCACCCGCAGCCGAGGCCATGAACACCGGCCTGGCCTCAGTGCGGTCAATCACAATTCCGAGGTAGAGCTCTTTCTCGATTGGCAGAGTTTCTTCAATCAGCAAACGTCGCACCACTCGACCTTCAGGGCCAGTCTGGTGCGTAACCAGCGTCATGCTTAAGATCTTCGAGGCTAGCTCGGCAGCTTCTTCCAACGATTTCGCGATCTTTACTCCTCCACCTTTCCCCCGGCCACCTGCGTGAATTTGCGCTTTTACCACCACTCCGCCTGCGCCAGAGTCGAACAGTGCCTTGGCCGCAGCCTGGGCCTGGCCGGGATTCTCCGCCATCTCACCGCGCGGCACGGCGACGCCATACTGCTTCAGAATTGCTTTGGCCTGATACTCGTGAATTTTCATAGTACTTCCCGGACTGAGGCGGGCATCGCTTGCGGCTGCGGCTGAAAGACTGCTGGCAGCAAACCCTCGATTTTATAGAAGTGTCGCAGATCGGTAAAGCGATGCTTGGCAGAACAAGGCAGTCAGCGCCAAGAATTTCCCACTCTGGAAATCGTGCAGCCGAAATGTTCAGGTGTCCTTGCGTACTCCATGCCCGTGATGTTTATGTTTGAAGCATGAGAAGCGCATTCGGATTTTTGGTGTGCATGGTTCTGTTCAGTAGGACGGGGCTCGCGGCTCCCAAGCCGCATGTGGTCGCATTGGGCAAGTGGACTTCGGTCAAATGGCAGGCCGGAGATGATGAAGGCAAGCCGGTGGACGTAAAGATTCGGCCGCTGTACGTGGATGGCAGAACGAAGGAATTCACGCTCGGGCCCACCCACGATGTAACCGACCATGCATTCGTCGTGCAGCGCATGTTCCGGTTGACTGATTCCCTGCCGCAGGATGCCGGTCCGACGCGGTGGCGTTGGGAACGGGGCGGATGGCTGCTGGCCGATCGCGTCACCGGCAAGGTACAGCAGATTACGCTGCCGGAGTTTGATCCCTACTACTCGGCGGTGAACTGGTTTCGCGATTACGCGGCATATTGTGGAGTTTCTGACGATGGCAATAAAGTTTTCGCCATGATTGTACAACTGGGTTGGAGAAAGCCACTGCTGAAGAAACTCGTGAGCGATGCCGCAACTGAGATGCCTGTGTGTCCTTCGCCGCTCTGGCAGCGTAGCCCTGTACGTGTGACCTTTGAACCAAAAGGAGATCAGAAGTTAACTTTTTCGGTTAGGAGCCGGGCAGTGGATTTGGCGTCCGAAGACGAAAACGAGGGAGGCGAGTAGACGGAATTACGGGTTCGGGATACCTGCTGCGCGCAACGCCGAATGACGAACGAAATGAAACGCCAGCAGCAGCACGACGCCAGACATGATGAATACCCAGCGCCGCCAGGAATCCCTTTCGTGGGGTGGCGACGTGAGGTGGCGCGCGAGCACCGCGCCGAGAGCCAGCCCCGAAATCAGGCCTCCAAGGTGCGCTGAGTTGTCGATGCCCGGAACCACGGCCCCGAAGAACAAGTTGTATCCGGCAAATGATCCCAAGCTCTTGAGCGTGGATTTCAGCGCGCGTGGCGGCACCGGCAAATGGCCGAGGTAGAGCGCGGAGATCAGCGCGCCGGCCATGCCAAAAATAGCTCCCGAAGCTCCCGCACCGACTCCCGTGGGATGCCACCACAGGCTGACAAGGCTTCCGCTCAGTCCGCAAACCGTATACGTCAGGAAGTAAGTCCAGCGATCGAAGATGCGTTCGGCCAAAATCCCTAGATTCCACAGACACCACATATTCAGCGCGATGTGGATGATTCCGATGTGTAGGTAATTCGAAGTGAGTATGCGCCAGGGCTGAGTAGTGAGCGTGAGTGGGCCAAAATCCGCGCCCCAGGTCACGAGTTGGGCAGGCTGCGGCATGCCAGGGGAGACCCCGGAAAGCGTCATAGCCACGAAGACCAGAACATTGATTCCAATAATGGCGGAGGTGACAGGCATTCTCTCCAGCACGAGACGGCGGGTCACGATGGGTGCTTGTGCCTGAGTGCGGGCTATTGCAACCGCGCGGCACTCTGGGCAGATGTTCAATTCTCCAACTGGGGCTGGCGGTATTTCGCGGCCACAACTCACACAGGCGGGCATTTGAGTATCTTACGTTAGCCAGGACTATTCATAATTGACTGGTTGGACCACGTAATGGGGTTGAAACCCTAGCTACTCAATCCGCCACCGCCTCAACCGACTACAACCGCTCTGATTTTCTTGTCACGGTCGCGCTGGTGACGAGGATAACGGAGGCGATCACAATGCCGCTGCCCGCCAGCATGTATCCGTCAATCTTTTCGTGCAGCACCAGCCATCCCAGAAAAACGGCAACAACTGGATTCACGTAAGCATACGTAGAAACCTTCGCAGTGGGCGCGTGGCCGAGGATATAGATATAAGCCGTGTAGCCGATCAGCGATCCGCCCACAACCAGGTAAGCAATGGCCCCGATGCCACGAGCAGTCCAAGTCACATGGGCAAAGTCACGGTTCACAAACGCGAAAACTAAATTGGCCAGGCCGGCGAAAAATACCTGCCAGCTAGTGGCCGCAAATGTCGGCGGTCCGGATTGCCACTTCTTCGACAGCACCGAACCGAACGCCCAGCTTAGCGCGCCTCCGATCAGCGCAACTGAATACCACAGTTCCTTTCTGCC
>WNGR01004791.1_pt1 | contig 15558 bp, 18 predicted proteins | sample 5407581 | NCBI WGS metagenome assembly WNGR01 (sample SAMN13153383, study PRJNA577476) | soil metagenome | isolation source: 80 cm soil or saprolite under Garry oak tree replicate 2 | place: USA:California | collected 2016-06-15
CGGCAAGGCCGGCCACGACAAACCGTCGCGCTGCCCTGACCTGGGCGGGGCGGCCCCAAAACAGCCGCTGGCCGCAGGGCGTGTTGTCACCTGGACCTGACCCGCTTTGACGGACATCCACCATCAGGGGCGCTGCCCGGAGAGGATGTCCATCATGGAGACCATGGAACGCAAGAGGCCTCGTGCGCGGCGGTCGTTCACCGCGGAATTCAAGGCCGAGATCGTGGCGCTGTGCCAGCAGGGTGACCGCTCGGTCGGGCAGGTCGCGCGGGACTTCGACCTGACCGAGACCGCGGTCAGGGAGTGGGTGCGCCAGGCCGAACGCGACGCCGGTACCGGTGATGGCGGGCTGATCAGCGCGGACGGGCGGCGCTGGCAGCGTTGCGGCGGGAGAACCGGCGGCTGCGGGAAGATGTCGAGATCCTCAAGCGGGCCACGGCTTATGTGGGTGATGGTTGTCAAGCGCTAGGTTGATCGAGGCGGTCGAGGAGCCCGTCGAAGATCTTTTGGCGTGCGACTTGTCCCTTCTTCTCAGCGTCGTCGCGTTGGGCTTGGAGGGTCGGGCGGAACTGGATGGTGGTGACGAAGAAGGTGCAGGACTCGCAGACGATTCGAAGTGGCAGTCGAGCTCGACGGGGCGGGCGCAGTAGCCGTTGCCGAGCATGCGGCGGTGCATCTCGCTGCGGAGCTTGCGCATCTGGGTGCCCTCGTCGGTGGCGGGGAGTTTCGCGGGTTGTCGGGCGTCGTAGAGGGCCTCGACTTTCTCGGTGACGTTGAAGTACTCCTGGGCGACGGTGCGGTCGGCGATCCGCTCTGGCGACGTCGGGTATTGGAACTGTCCGAATGCATCCGCCGGGTCTTGAAGACAACCTCACTCCTCAGGGCCGCTGCCACCATCCCGTCGCCGACCTCAGCCGTCAGACGAGCCAAGTCGACCTCCGGATGGGGTGACGACCAGGAACTGCTGATTCATCCCGTCGTGCCGATCCCGGCCGCGCTGGCGACCTTGGCCAGGGCCCGGTCGACCCGGCCGGCGGTGATCGGCCGGCCACGGTGGACAAACAGCAGGTTGGAGCGCAGGTCGGGAGTTCGGCGGGCGAGCTGGTCGTCCAGCAGCGCGTAGGGTACTTAAACTCGGACGCCGCGAAGCCGCAGGTCAACGCCACGGATGAGATTTTCGGCACCCACAGGGCTGATGCGGCGCAGCGACGAACGCCACGGGTAGGCCCCGTCCTCATGCTTTGCCCGTGACCGCTGGGGGAGGGGGAAGCCCTCCTCACCTGGCGCAGTGGTGCGACAGTAGGGTCTGGGCACAGCGACCTCGCACGGCGGGAGGGAGGAGGTGGCGGATGGCACGCATCCAGCATTACGAGTTCGGGCGGATTATCGTTGACGGTCGGGAGGAGCAGCGCGATCTGATCATCCTGCCGGACCGCGTGGTATGGAATTGGTGGCGGCAACAGGGGCATGCGCTCGTGCCCGAAGACCTTGATGAGGTGCTGGACGACCTGCCTGAGCACTTGGTGATCGGCACTGGTGCCCACGGGCAGATGCAACCCAACCAGGAACCATCCAGCGGCTGCAAGCGCGTGGCGTGACGGTGGAGACACTGCCCACCGGCCAGGCGGTCCGCCGGTACGGCGAGCTGGATCCTGCAGGCAGTGCGGCCGCCCTGCACCTGACCTGCTGAGGGTGCTCGAACGCGAGTCCGTTCAAACGGCCTGCCCGGAGGAGGGTGAGGGCGATGTCCCGGGTGAGGGAGCACCTTAAGCGCCAAGGCGTGACGTTCCAGCCCATCGCGCACCAGCAGACCTTCACCTCGATGGCTGAGGCGCGGGCGCTCGGCGTCGATGCCAGCGAGGTGCTCAAGACGGTTGCGGTGCGGGTCACCAGGGGGCATGCGCTGCTGGTCATCCCGGCAACGTGTCGTCTCGACATGCAGCTGGTGCAAGACGCGGTGGGCGACCGTCATGCTCGGCTTGCCACTGAAGCGGAGCTGCAAGGCAGCTTCCCAGGCGTCGAGTTGGGAGCGCTGCCGCCGCTTGGCTCGTTGTTCGGTGTGCCTGTCTTCGTCGATCCGGAGGTGTTCGGGCACGACACGGTGGTGTTTGCCGCCGGGAGTCAGACCGAGTCGGTGAAGGTCAAGACCGCGGACCTGTTCCAGCATGAGCAGGTGACGACCGCGCCGCTGGTCAGGCAGCCCGACGAGGATGACAAGGAGTGGCTGCGATAGCACTGGTACCGCTCGGGTGCAATGCGGGCAGAATGAGGAGCAGGCATGATGGTGCACGACCTGGTGATCGGAGGCCGCCGGGTCCCCGCCGTGGACGAAGCGACTTCGACCGTCCACGAGCCAGGCCTGGGGCGCCCCATGGAGGAGGTGGCCCAGGCAGGCCCGGCGGACGTCCGGCGGGCGGTGGAGGTCGCCTATCGCGCGTTCACCGAGGGGCCCTGGCCCGGGACTCCCGCCACGCGACGGGGGCAGGTGCTGCTCAGGGTGGCCTCGCTCGTCAGGGAGCGGCTGGAGGAGATCGCCAGAGTCGAGGCAAGGAACGCTGGGAAGCCGATCCGTGATGCCCGGGCGGAGGTCGCCGCGGCGGCCGATTACTTTGAGTACTTCGGTGGCGCCGCCAACAAGGTCTTCGGCGAGACCATCCAGGTCCAGGATCCTGGCCTCGACGTGACCATGCGGGAGCCTGTCGGGGTATGCGCGCTGATCGTTCCATGCAACTTCCCCGTGCTGATCGCGACCTGGAAGCTTGCTCCGGCGCTTGCCTGCGGCAACACTGTGGTGGTGAAGCCAGCGAGCGCAACGCCGCTGTCGGCCCTGCTGCTGGCGGACGTCCTTGTTGAGGCGGGCGTCCCCGAGGGGGTCGTCTCGGTGCCGCCCGGGCCGGGGGCGACGACAGGGACCGCCCTGGTCACCGATCCGCGGGTCAGCAAGGTCTCGTTCACCGGCTCGACCGAGGTGGGCGTGCGGGTGTTGGCCCAGTCCGCCCCGAACGTCACCCGCGTGTCGCTGGAGCTTGGCGGGAAGTCGGCCAACGTTGTGTTCGCCGACGCCGACCTGGAGCGGTGCGTTCCAAGTTCGGTGCTGGCGGTGTTCGGCAACTGCGGGCAGGACTGCTGTGCGCGGTCACGGATCCTGATCGAGCGGTCGGTCTATGAGGAGTTCGTCGCCGCCTTCGTCGAGCATGCCAGCCGCCTTCGCATCGGCCAGCCGCTGGATGAGGCGACCGAGGTGGGGCCGATGATCTCGGCGGGGCAGCGCCAGACTACGCTCGACTATGTGACGGTCGGACGGCAGGAGGGGGCGCGGCTGGTGGCGGGTGGAGTCGTTCCGGACTGGCCGGACCTGCAGGGCGGCTGGTTCGTGGCGCCCGCTGTCCTCGCCGATGTGGACAACCGATGCGGGTCGCGCAGGAGGAGATCTTCGGGCCGGTCGCCTGCATGATCCCGTTCGATACCGAGGAGGACGCGGTCCGGATCGCCAACGACGTCCCCTATGGCCTGTCCGGTTCGCTGTGGACCCGTGACCTCGGCCGAGCGATCAGGATGGCAAAGCAGCTCCGGACCGGGGCGTTGTCGGTGAACTCCAGCCACAGCGTGCACCTGGAGGCGCCGTTCGGCGGCTTCAAGAAGAGCGGCATGGGCCGCGAGATGGGCATGCACGCCACCCACCTCTACACCGAGGTAAAAAACGTCTTCTTCTCCTCCGAGCCATGAGGAACAACCATGCCCCAAACCCATGCCATAACCCAGGATCGGCGCGTGTAACGCGGCGACGGGCGAGAGCGCTCCAAATGTTCAGGTGAGCTACATCCCGAAGCTACGCTGACTGGAGCCGGCGCGGCTCGGTGGGGACAGCTCCATAGCGTGAACCGGCTTGGGTTGGTTCTCTGACGGGAGGTGGGGATCGTGCGGAAGCTGCGCTTGCTCCTGGCTGCAGCCGGGCTGCTGATCGTGATGGCACCAGGCGCTCAAGCGGCCGGTCAGACCTTGGGGAGCATCGGCACCGGTGTCGTCTTTGTCCCCAACCCCGTCCAGTCGCTGGGTGACGAGTCGCTGACCGACCAGAAGGACGCTGACGCGGCCGTGCCGCCGGCTGCCTATCACGACGTCACCCTCACCAACCTGGACGGGAGCGGGAACCTCAGCGGAGATTACGCGACCGTGGTCAGCGAGACCGGCAACCCCGCGTTCTCGCCTACCAACACCTTCAGCTACACCCGCCATCAGGACGAGTTCGAGCAGGTCATGGCCTATTACTGGATCACCGAGGCGCAGAAGTACATGCAAAGTCTCGGCTTCGGCAGCCGCCTGCGGCCGATCAACAACCGCCCACAGGCAGTGCGGATCAACCAGTTCGGGCAGGACAACTCGTTTGCCACCGACCACCCTAAGAACGAGCTGCGGTTCGGCAAGGGCGGGGTCGACGACGCCGAGGACGCCGAGGTGATCCTGCACGAGTACGGCCACGCTATCCATTTCTCGCAGAACTTCATCTTTGGCTCCGAGCAGGCTGGCGCAATCAGCGAGGGCTTCGCCGACTACTGGGCGGTGACTGTCTCAGACGTGGTCTCCAAGTCGCTGGGCGTCCCGGAGCGCGAGCCGCTGCCATGCGTGGCCGACTGGGATTCGACCTCCTACACCAGCGCGGTGCCGCACTGCCTGCGGCGCGTCGACACCGACCTGCACTACCCAGCCGACCTGAACGGCGAGGTGCACCACGACGGCCAGATCTGGTCGCGCGCCCTGTGGGACATCCGCCAGGCGCTCGGCAACGTCACGGCCGACACGATCATCCTGCAGGGCTCGTTCGACTTCCCCGGCACGAGCATGCCCGATCTGGCCAACCGGACGGTCGCGGCGGCCCAGCAGCTCTATGGCCCCGCCGCCGCCAAGGTCGTCACCAAGGCCTTCACCGACCGCGGGATCCTCTGAGCCTCTGAACCAGACGCCGCTTGGCCGTCCGCCGCCGATTGGTATCGTCCCGCCGTTGTCGTCCTGGCTGACCGGCCAGGGGCAATGTCCGGCCCGCGTGGAGCGGTCCAGACGGAGCCAGACCCAGGCGCCCCAAGCGAGTCCAATCGTGTTGAGGGCTGGACCGTCGGACCGATCGGCGGCAGGGTCTGTGCATGGGCTGGCGGTAGAAGGCGAGGGAGGACGGCGCGGTCGTCGGCGTCGCAGTGGCTGCATCGCCCTGGCGGGCAGGGGGGTCGATCGCTGGTCGTGCACGGTGTCGTGTAGGGGCAGGTCCCGGTCTTGGCTGGCTGGGGACATGCATGTCTCCCGTCCAGGTCCACTACGAGTACAAGTCCGAGTACAAGTCCGAGTACAAGTCCACGGGTTATGAGACGCCGCGACGGCGCTGCGCTCAGTCGAAGTCGAAGAGATCGTCGAGGAGCCCTCGCCGGCGGCGCTTGCGGCCATCGCCGGAGTGCTGGCGCCCCAACCCGTCGAAGTCGAGCAGGGAGCGCTCGTCGCCCTCGTGGTCGTCGTCGGGTCGGGGCCTAGCGCGGCTGCCTGCGGCGCGCTCGATCAGCTTGTCAAGCTCGCCACGGTCTAACCAGACACCGCGACACTGGGGGCAGTGGTCGATGTCGACGCCCTGGCGGTCGCTCATGGCCAGCCGGACGTCGCAGACCGGGGCACTGCATGGGGCCTCCTCGACCTCGATGCGACCGTCCGCCGTGGCGCGACGGCCGCTCCGGTCGAGGTCTTGCCGCCACCTGGGTCTGGGTGGCCCGGGTCCCGGCCGCAGAATATTGCGCGGCGTGCTGACAGGACGCCGGCGAACAGGCTACCCCCCTCGCTTGCAGGTGCCATGCTAGCCGGCGCCATTCAAACGGGCGTAAAGCCCTGGGTGTCAGAAGGTGATCGCGGCCGCCTCACTGGCTCTGAAATTCAAGGGCGGCAAGGTGCGGGCCAGGTCGATCGCGGAGCCCGCCGGAGCCAGGCGTCGCCCAGATCGGCACACCGGCCTCTTGCAGCGCCAAGATGTCGTGTTGGATCACCCGGGACCCTGACCTCGAGTCGTTCGGCGAGTCGGCGCGCGGGACGTGCGCGAGGGCGCAGTCGCGTGAAGCTCCTCGACCAGCGCGTACAGGCGATCGGTGCGGTGCACCTTGCGCCAGGCTGTCGCGAGCCGGTGACGCTTTGCTGGCGCCGCCGCAGCCGGCACACTGGTACTGTCTGAGCTCGCCGACCTGACGCAACGCCCGTGGCCAAACAGACCGCACCCTTCCAGCAGCTCGACTTCCTGTATGTGCCCAGCCGCGACATGGCCGCGGAGCTGGCGTACCTCACCGAGGTCATGGGCGGCCGGGTGGTCTTCGCCGTCGAGGCGATGGGGACCAGGGTCGCCGCCATCCAGCTCACCGAGGACCCGCCGCTACTGTTGCTGGCCGACCACCTCGAGGGGGAACGCCCGATCCTTGTGTACCGGGTGGCCGCCCTCAGCGTCGCCATGGCCGAGCTGGAGGCCCGTGGCTGGGAGGGGCAGCACGCCTTCGAGATCCCTCACGGGCCGTGCTGCTCGTTTCGTACCCCCGGCGGCCACCGCATCGCGCTGTACCAGCTGACGCGGCCGGAGGTGGCCAGCCACTTCGATGGGCGTCGTGATTTCTGACCGGCTGGCCGCCCCCAAGCGCTGCCCAGGCACTCGTGCTGATGACCAACGGCCCTTCTCTCGCAACGGCGTTAGCAAAGCGTCAGGGTTTTCGTGAGCTTTGGTAAGTTTATGGTTGGATATGGTCCCTCCGACACCGATTAACCCCCACGAGGTTGCAAGAGTCCTGGTAGAAGGGCCTGAGCTGCTGTGGGGTTCAAGTCGCTGTGAATGCGAAGGCCCACCACGCGACGAATTCCCTGAACCTCACAGGGCTGGGCCGACCGCACCCCAGCCGAGGTCGCCGCCACCGGGCGGCCAGCTCCTGACATGCTACAAACCCCAGCGACCTGAACCGTCAACCGCGGCGGGGTCCTCGTCACGCACCTGGCTGGACCCCACCCTGATCGTCGACCAGAACGACAGCGTCCCCGTCGGGAGTGGCGCGCCCGGCGACGATCGGACGCGCGCCTGTCGCTGGCCAGCGACCAAGCAGATGGCCGTCCGCTGCAAGCACCCGGGTCGCGCGCGCCACCTGCGGCCGTCCGCGCTGATCGCCAGCAGTTCCGGCTCTGAGACGGGCATCGCCGCGCCGGGCGCGGCCGGATCCGGCGCGCCCGGTGGCGGTGGCGTGGCAGCCTGGTTTGCGTGCACGATCACCTGACCGAATTGGACATACCCCGTGTAGCCAGAGCATCTGGGGTGTGGCGAGGTCGTCATGGTCGAGGGTGGTGACGAAGACGTTGGGTGGTCGGCGGCGGGACCGGCCGGGCGGGACCGCCCGATGGTGGAGCCCAGGTCTTGGTGGCTCTCACCGACGACTGACGAAGGAGACGAAATGTCACTCCAGGTGATCGTGGGCGCCGGCCCAGCCGGCACCGCGACGGCGCTGCTGCTCGCCGAGCGGGGTGAGCAGGTCCGCGTCGTGACCCGCCGCGGTGGGGGTCCCGTGCATGCCACGGTGGAGCGGGTTGCCGCGGACGCCACCGACGCCGACCGCTTGGGCCGGCTCGCCGACGGCGCCAGTGCCATCTACAACTGCGCCAACCCACTCTACCATCGCTGGCTCACTGATTGGCCCCCGCTGGCGTCCGCGCTGCTCACCGCCGCCGAGCGAAGCGGCGCGGTGCTCACCACGGCCAACAACCTGTACGGGTATGGTCCTGTCACCGCACCGATGACAGAGTCGACGCCATTGGCGGCAACCCACCCGAAGCTGCGGCTGCGGGCCGACATGTGGCGGGAGGCGCTGGCTCGACACGAGGCCGGCCGACTCCGGGCCACCGAGGTCCGGGCCAGCGACTACATCGAGGCGAACTCGATCATCACAGTCGTGTTGGGTAAGCCGTTGCTGGCCGGCTCAAGGGCATACGTGCCGGCACCGCTTGACGTGCCGCACAGCTGGACGTCGATCACCGACGTGGCCAGAACGATGGTCAGCGTCGCGACCGATGCACGGGCCTGGGGCCGGGCCTGGCATGTGCCGACGAACCCACCCCTGACCATCCGGGAGCTCGCGCGGCGGTTCAGCGAGGTGGCGGGCGCGCCCGCGCCGAAGCTGACATCGATACCGTACCTAGCACTGTGGACGGTGGGGCTTTTCTCTCCGCTTGTGCGCGAGCTCAGGACCACGCGCTACCAGTTCGACCGGCCGTTTGTGATCGACTCGACCCTGGCCACCAAAACCTTCGGCATCGAACCGACACCGATCGAGGAGGCACTGCGCGCCGCGGTCGCGTCGCTATGCGGGTAGCGGCGGGACTCGAGTCAAAGAGGCCGTCAATAGAGGCCGTCAATAGATGGCATGTGAGCGTCACCCTACCGAGGCGATCGTTGGTGCGAACGCAGCTCGCAGGGTGTGCCAGCATCCCCGCACCCGTGGTCGCTAATGCAAATCTGCAGCTCGCAGACCAGGTGCGAATTTCCGCATCCCATGCCATGCCACCTCGGTATCAGCGAGCGGACCGTCAAAGCCCACCTGACCAGGATCTTCCAGCGCATCGGGTCACCGACCGCACCCGGGCCGCGCTGTGGGCCGAGCGCAACGGCCTGCGTCGCGGACCCACGGGGAGTGGTGGGGTGGCCGGTGAGCGAACCGGGCAGGCGATCTCACCGCCAGGGGGCGCCGTGCCCCGCAGGCTCACCAGCCAGGAAGGATCAAGCCTGCGGCTGGCTGATGTTGACCATCCAAGGGATGCCGAACCGGTCCACGCACATGCCGAACTCATCGCCCCACATCTGCTTCTCCAAGGGCATCGTCACGGTGCCGCCGTCAGACAGCTTCTCCCAATAGCCGCGCAGCTCATCGGCGTCGTCCCCGCTGAGGCTGATGGTGATGTTGTCTCCGGGGTTGCGCTGCATCCCAGCCGGGGTGTCGGCACCCATGAGCGTGAACCCGCTGTCGGTCTCGAGCATGCTGTGCATGATCTTGTCGGCGTCAGGCGAGTCCTGCGCCCCGAACTCACCGAAGGTGTTCAGGGTCAAGGTGCCGCCGAAGACCCCTTTGTAGAACTCCATGGCCTGCCGCGCGTTGCTGGTGAAGCTGATGTACGGGTTGAGACGAGAGGCCATCAGACCCTCCTTGGCCGTGACGCGTGGTGAGCTCTGGCAGCCTAGCGCGGACCGGCGACAACAGAGAACTCCGTGACGGCTACCGACGACCACAGCAACCCAAAGGGACTGACTACTCGAAACATCTGATAGCCTCAATACTCTCCGAAAATACATAGGCTAGTCAATACTCCTGTCGCCAAACTCGATAGCTCTTGCGCCCGCCACTGCCCATACTCGAGACACGGCTCACCGTGATGCCTCGACCTGAGGAGCCGTGATGCGAAGACCCGGCTTCGGCTGACGCTGAACCGCTCGATCTCCTCCATCGCCGGACGCGTGCCCGCCCGTCCGCGACAGGAGGAGATCATCGTGGTCAGCCAGCAACAGATCGCGCACTTCCACGCGTTCGGCTTCGTCGTCCTTCGGGGGCTGTTCGACGACGGCGAGATCGACGCGCTCACCGGCGAGGTGACCGCCGCGCTCGGCGCCGCCTTCGGCGGGATCGGCACCGACACCGACCCCGAGGGGACCGGCGGGATCCGGGGCGACTATCTGCCGCTGTCGGTCGACCGCGCGCCGCTCAGCCAATCGCTCATCGCCGACGACCCGAGCCTGTTCCAAGGCTCGGCCGCGCTGCTGGGCGGCCCGACCGTGCCGACGGCGCCGATCACCACCTGCTTCACCTCCAACGCCGCCTGGCACACCAACTAGGACCCCAGGTGGGCGACGTCAAGTTCCTGGCGCACCTGCAGCCCCGCTCGGCCGGCAGCGGCGCGCTGCGGGTGATCCCCGGCTCCCACGATCCGGGCTTCGCCGCGCGTCTGCGGGCGTACTGGTCCAGGGATCCGGCGCTGCAGGGCTTCGGCGGCTGGCCGGTGCCGTGTGTGGTGCTGGAGACCGAGCCGGGTGACGTGATCGCCTTCGACCTGCATCTGCTCCACGCTTCCGCGGGTGGGGACAGGCGCCTGGCCTGGACGATCGAGTACCTGCCCTGGCCGGGCCTCGGCGACCCAGAGCGGCTGCGGCTGGTTCGCGACCTGATCGTCGACGCGGCCGAGTTCGACCACGAGGCCTATGACCGTGAGCGGTGGCCGACCTGGCGGGAGTGGGTCGTCGGCGCCCGGGCGGTCCCACCCCGGCAGGTCGCGCTGGAGCGGCTGCGGCTACTTGGCGTCCTGGGAGCGGGGGACCCCGGGTGAGCGGCGAACCTCGAGCGGATCCGTTGAGCTCATGGAGGACCCAGATCAGGAGGAGGTTGCGATGGACGACAAGGCACAGCTGCTGGAGCTGTACGAGGCCACCGGCGACCCGGACGCCTTCACCCGCGCCAAGCCGCTGTACGAGCAGGCCCTGGCCGGGCCCGAAGCGTCCGACCCGAACGTGCGCCTGGGCTACGGCTACCTGTTGGAGTGTCATGGCGCTACTCGCTGCGCCAGGCGACCGAGCAGTACGAGCGCGCGATCGAGCTGGACCCCGACGCCGACAAGCCGCGCTACCAGCTGATCGGGGCCCAGGCCGCGCTCGGCGAGCCGAGGAGGCGATCGCGCTGTACACCCGTCATCTGGCCGACTCGCCGACCCAGGTGCGGGAGCACCGGTTCATGGCCCGGGCGTACCTGGCCGCGCGCGACTACGTCGAGGCCGGCAGGGTGATCGCCGCCGGGCTGGCGCTGGACCCCGACGACCGGCTGCTGCTGGAGATCAGGGGCGAGGTGCGGGCCGCGACCGGTGATCCGGAGGGCGCGCTGGCCGACTGGCGCCGAGCGCTCGACCCCGACCGCAACCTCGGCCCGGTCTACTCCAGCGCCTTCCTGCTGGAGCGGCTGGGACGACTCGAGGAGGCGGAGGCGGCATGGCAGGACATCATCGACTGGTGCGACTCGCACGACGCCCCACTGACGGCCCAGTGGCCCAAGCGGGAACTCGCGCGACTGCGCGCAAGGCCCTCCGGCGGCTGAGCATGGAACATGGACGCTGCCGATGTTCCCGAGCTGCTTCGCGGCCGCTACCAGCAGTGGTCGTGGTCGCTGGTCCAGCGCCATCCTGGTGAGGTCGCCGTCTGGCGGCTGGAGCGTGGCGCTGGGCGGGCGCGCGATCTGCGGTACCTCAAGGTGGCCGTGGCCTCCCGGTTCCCCCGCCTGCTCGACGAGGGCGCCCGGATGCGCTGGGCGCACCCCTACCTGCCCGTGCCCGGGGTGCTCGACTGCGCCAGCGACGGCCAGGTCCACTGGCTGGTGACGGCGGCGCTGCCCGGTCGGCCGGCCAGCGACGAGCCGCTCCAGGCCGACCCGGAGCGGCTGGTGGTGCTGCTGGCCCAAGGGCTCCGGCGCTTCCATGCCGCCCCGGTCCAGCGTTGCCCCTTCCACTTCACCGTGGAGACCGCGATCGCCCTTGTCCAGGCGCGGGTGCGGGCCGGTCTGGTCGATCCCGCGCAGGACTTCCACCCCGAGCACGCCCATTTGCGCCCGCACGGCGCGCTAGCCGCGCTGCGACGGCTGCGCCCCGCTGTCGACAGCCACGACCTGGTCGTCTGCCACGGCGACTACTGCCTGCCGAACGTGCTGGTCAGCGGCACTGGCGGCGGGATGGCGGTCAGCGGGTTCGTGGACGTGGGCGAGCTGGGCGTCGCCGACCGCTGGTGGGACCTCGCGGTCGCCACCTGGAGTCTGGACTGGAACCTTGGACCCGGCTGGGAGGAGCTGTTCCTGCGTGCCTACGGGGTCGACCGGGACAACGAGCGGGTCGCCTTCTACCGGTTGCTGTATGACGTGGTGTCCTGACCATCACCTGCGGGCTGGCCGGGCCTGGCGGGTCGCGGCGAGTGCTGTCCGCCACACCGGCCCACCAGCGCGGCGAGAACATCGAAGCTGCACCCAGCGCTCCGGCACCCCGGTCCTCCACACCGGGCACCGAAGGTGCGGCAAGGCATGGAGAAGGGTGGTCTCGGCTCGAGGCAAGTGCACCAGCCCCGCCACCCGTCCCCGCCACCCCCGCCGGTACGATCCGACGGATGCGATGGCTGGAGGTTCGTCGGCACTCCCTGACTAAGAAAGGGGCCGCGCGTGGCCGCGGCTCGCACCTGTCCGCGCAGGGGGTCGCCCTCGCCCGCGCCATCGGCGCCGAGCTCGGATCGGTCGCCTACGTGGTGACCAGCGCCTCCCCACGCGCTGTCGAGACGGCGATCGCGATGGGCCTTGCCGTCGACGACATTGTCGACCTGCCGTCTGGCTATGCGCCGGGTGAGGTGGAGTTCCACGAGCAATGGACGTGGGCGCAGCCGTACGTCCGCTACGCCGAGCTCATCGCGCGCGGCGGGGGACTGGGCGGGGTTGCGCGGGCGCATCGGGCCGTGTGGGTCGGCGCGGTCGAGCAGGCGGACGAAGGCGAAGTCGCGCTGTTCGTCGGCCATGGCGGCGGGATCGAGCCGGCGCTGGTGGCCTCGTGGGGTGCGAATATTCGTCATGCAGCTCGCCGGTACTCATGCAGGAGCCCGCCGAGCAGATCACGTCGGTGCACCGGGCTTGAGCGAGCGTCATGGACGGGGTCCGAATCGGCGGATGGGTCCGGCGATGCCAGCCGGAGCGCCCGGTGCGGCCGATGAAGGTTGTAGTGCTCCACGTAGACGCGCAGCACCCCTTCCAAGTACCTACGGCCCACGATCAGCAGCCAGTCCAAGCACTCGGCACCGTCCCGGCGTGAGGTGCTGGACCGGATGTTGATCTTCGGTCGTTGCCATCTCGAGCAGGTCCTTGGCGAGTATGTGCGGCATTACAACGACGAGCGACCACATCGAGGCCTTGAGCTTCGTCCGCCGAGGAGCGCCACCGGACCTGCGCCGCCATCAGTTGCTGCGGTCGCTGGCGTTCGGCGTCGGGATCGGCTCGGGGGCCTGGTCCATGAGTACTACCAGGTCGCAGCGTGACGTCGAGGTTTCTGAACCCAACGCGCCCAGATGCTCGACCACATAGCCGCGCAGGTCGTCGCGGACCCGGTCGGCGTCCCAGCGGGCCTGGTACAGCAGCCGCTGCATGCCGTCAGGGCTGGCCTCCCCGGCCTGCTCGGCCAGCTGCCAGCCGTTCTTGCGTTCGGCGCTGCTGAGCAGGCCCCGCAGGAAGGCGCCCACCCGGCGGCGGGCCTCCACCCGCTGGAAGCGCGGCGCGATCCGCTCGGCCAGCTCATCCAGCTCGGTGGCCCAGCCCTCGACTTGGGCCACAGTGACGTCCATGTCCATCTGTCCACCTCGCATCCTACTACCACGAAGCGGACACGCTACCCGAATCAAACTGCGGCTGTAGTACTAAGTGACGGCGGGCTAATCGCCATGTTGACCTGCGGCTTCCCTGCTCGCTGGTCTCCAGAAACGGCGCAGTGATGCGCTGTGCGCCAGCGGGGTCCCGAGGTGGCTGTCAAGACCGCCTCCGCCAGCAACCTGGGTCACGAGCGGCCTTCAGCCGCGATCTGATCCAGATGCCAACTTCCTGGCTTGGGGTCTTGACAGCCAGGCCTTGATGCCGCGACTGCACCATGATCGCCCGGCAAGCCAGCCGGCCCGTACGCCGGGGAAGAAGGGGTCCTCCCCAGCAGCCCCACCCCGTCCTTTACCGCGGTCTCCAGCCGGTCAGCGTCATGGCCGGTCTGTAGCCTGAGGCTGGCGGAAGTTCGAGTCGTCCTGGCAGCCAGCGCTTCCGTGGCGAACTTCCAGCGCAGCGTCATGACCGATGTTCTGGCACCCACCCGGACACCGTCTGCATGGCGACCGCCATCAGCTGCCACCTGCAGGAGGCCACGATGCAACCCACCGACAACACCGGAAAGGCCAGCCCCTCGGCCAGGGCGCCAGACCGGGCGCATGACGCCGCGGCACCGGCCGCCGCCGACGTGGCCGACCACCCGTTGGGCCCGCACGCACCCGCGATCCTTGCCACCGAGCACTGGAGTTTGCTGGGGACACGGTCGCTGATCTGGAACGAAGCAATGAACCGCGCGACGGTCTTCCTGACGGTGCTATCCGCCTCGATCATCGCGCTGGCGCTACTGGCCAACGCGACCGGGTTCGGACCGCAGACCACCAGGCTGGCGCTGGTGCTGCTGCCGGTCGTACTGCTGCTTGGCATCGCCACCTACGTGCGCCTGGTGCAGATCAACACCGAGGAGGTCCGGCTGGTGCTGGCGATGAACCGGCTCCGGCACGCCTACCTGAAGATCGAGCCCGGCCTGGAGCCGTACTTCACCACCGGCCACCACGACGACGAGCGCGGCCTGCGGGCCACCTACATGGTGGATTACCCCTTCCGGCAACCGCGATGGGTGTTGGTGTATTTCCTGATCAACACGCCGATCATCGTGGCGACCGTGGTCGCGGCCTTGGCGGCGGCCATTGCCGTGCTGGTCCTGCAGGCCGTCTAGGCACCAAGGGTCGCGCCGAGAAAGGCCCGAGCCTCCTCGACGATATCAAGACCATTGTCGAGATCATTGGCACTGCGGTGACGGCCGCAGCCGTGGTCATCGGTGGCAGCTGGGCGCACTTCAAGTTTGTGAAAGGGCGTACCTACCGGCCTCGACTTGAGGTAGGCCTGTCCGGACAGTGGCGGCCAGTCGATGAAAGGCACCTGCTTCAAGCCCGCATTAGCGTGAAGAAACATTGGCGCGTCGAACGTCACGTTGCTGCAGAAGGGCACTGGCCTCCGGGTCAGCATCCTGGCACCAGATCAACCGGCGGCGCCTGTATCCACCGCCTGGGAAAGTCTGAAGGTCTTTGAGATTCTCGGCGAGCATCGGTGGATCGAGCCAGGGGAGACGGTCTCTGACGATCTTGTGCTCGACTTGGGGGCATCTGAACCAGTGCTAACCCTATTCGAGGCGCGGCTAGTGTGGAGACCGTCCAGACATCGTGACAATATTGTCGTCTTCGCACGTCGAGTCGCCCCTGTTGACTCGACGATCAATGAGGGCAATTAGAGCACAACCGCAGCAGGCGGCTAAGGAGACACCATGGTTGATGAGGGTCGAAACGAAAAAGACCTTTCGCCACTCCCGGAGCCACTCCCGGAACGACCGCAACCAGCTCCGGGGAGGCGGAGGAGTCGCGATGCGGAGGAGCGACAAAGTAGCGAGGACGAGAAGGAGACTGAGGCGTGGGAGCATGACAAGGGAAAGAAGAGGAAGCACTGACCGCCTCTCTACACAGCGAGGCAGTATCACCGCCATGGAATCGACTGCGTTGCGGTCCTAACACACCCGCTGGGTGCATTCCTTGGCGGTGGTCTTGAGCGCGACCGCCAGCCGTTCCTCGATTGCGGCGATGACGCAGGCCTCCATCTTGGGGGTGGTCCAGCGGTAGCGGAGGCCGATCAGGGTGCCGCGCTGCTCCGGGTCGCCGCCGCCGTTGCGTCCTCC
>WNGR01015221.1_pt1 | contig 15557 bp, 13 predicted proteins | sample 5407581 | NCBI WGS metagenome assembly WNGR01 (sample SAMN13153383, study PRJNA577476) | soil metagenome | isolation source: 80 cm soil or saprolite under Garry oak tree replicate 2 | place: USA:California | collected 2016-06-15
TAGCGGCATTCCGTCGGCGAAGGAGCCCTTTCGCACCGTCCACCCGACGTACACTCCCAGCGCCTCGTCGATCCACGTGCCCGTCGCGTAGAACGGCTCGTGACGAAGGCGCTCGAGCATCCGGAGCAGCTGAGCCTCCGCTCGGTCCCGCGGCATGCTGGTGACGAGGCCGACGATGCCAGGCACGGCCCTAGGCGGCCTTCCTCGCGGTATCGAGCCGACTGCCGTACCACCGGCTCCGCAGCTTTCTGAGCTTCGCCAGCGCCGGCTCGGGAATGCGCTCGACGAGCCGGTGGTGCAGTCCGAAGCGCAGGGCGACGCGGCCCACGAGGGTCACGGGAACGTAGTACCGGGGCAGTTCGACCCCCTGGAAGCCGTTGTGCTCTTTGAAATCGCTCAGGCCGTCCTGCTGCTTTCTTCCGTACGAGAAGTTCGCGTACCAGAGATAGGGGATCGCTCGCTCGGCGCACGACCGGACGGCCTGGGCGATCAGCGCATTCGTCGGCGCCTTGTCCCGGTGCTCGATCATCGACTGGATCTTCATGAGGCCTGCCTGCCCGCCCCGCTCGTCGCAGACCAGCTTCGAGAAGCCGATCAGGGTCTCGCCGAGAAACGCGCCGATGAAGATACTCCGATCGACGAACGTCACGTTTTCACTCCGCACGGCGTCGAGGTCCTTGCCGTAGTGCCAGAAGGGCTTGCCCTGTCGGACCGGAGACTCGTTGTAGATGGCGGAGATGCCACGAACGAGGCCGTCATCGAAGGGGACCTCTCGCACCACGACGCCTTTCTTCTCGGCGCGGCGGACCATGTTCCGAGTCTTGTCCCTGATCTGTCGTGTCCACCAGTGTTCGAACGTCGACACGGGCAGGGCCGCCATGTTGTCCCACTCGAACCGATAGCCGTGCTTCGGGGCGCCGTTGGACAGCCTCGGGATGAACGTCAAGACGTCGATGCCCACCCCGGAGCGGCCCAGGGCGTCCAGCGTCGCCTCGGGATCGTCCAGGAAGTCGTAACCCTCGGCGACGAGGCCGGCGATGCGGATGAACCGGCCCCGGACGTGAAAGTCCTTACCGCAAATCTTCATGCTCGTCTCCGCTCGCCGGAGCCCCGCGCCATCCCGGACGGGCGGAAGCGCAGGATCGACTCGTATCGCCGATCTGGTCGAAGATGGCGTCCATGATGCGGGCGGTGAGAAGGATCTCCCGATACGGAATGGGGACGGGCGTACCGCGCACGATGGCGCGGTAGAAGGCCTCGATCAAATACTTCATGCCGGCCTTCATGTGGAAATCCCTCGCCAGGAACGTCCGCCCGTTCGTGATCACGTTTCCCAGGTGCTGCCCGGCCAGGATCACCGGCGGGACGAACTTCTCCATGTAGCTCTTGAACCGTCCGCCCCGGAGCGTGATCAAGGTCTCCTGGTCCTGGTCGAGGACGAGACCGTTCTTGGGGCCGTAGACGCGAAACTGATGGAGGGCGGGACGCATCTGTGACGAGACGGTGAAATACGCGGTGGCGCCCTCCTCGGCGCAGATGATGACGCGCAGCTCGTCCATGATCTCGGTTTCGTTCAGACGTTTGAGGAACGGGCTGACGAACCCGTGCGCCATCACCCGAGGCGAATCGTGGGGCAGAAACTCGGCGATCCGGGCCACGCCGTGGCTGATGATGTTGTGCAGGAGCCGTCCCGGAAGTCGGCGGACCCAATGGTGCGGGTCACCGAGCAGCGCTCGCGCGTAGGCGGCGTCCCCGAGGTCGTAGGCGTAGTAGCTCTCCATGTGCACGGGAGCCCCGCCCAGGAAGCCCCGCCCGATCAGGCGGCGCATGCGCCGCGCCACGTGGCTGAATTGATCGTCGTGCCCGACCGTCAGCTTGAGCCCCTTGTCGTCGGCGAGGGCCACCAGCTCCTGGGCGTCCTTTTCGGTGAGGGCGAACGGCTTCTCGACGTAGACGTGACACCCACGCTCGAGACACGCCCTGGCGACACCGGCATGGCTCTGGGGAGGCGTGGTCACGTGGACCACGTCGGGTCGCGTCTCGTGCAGCAGCTCGTCCAGGTCCGCGAAATACCGCGCGACCGGGAACCGTTCGTAGAGCTGCCTCGCCATCAACGGCTCGCGATCACAGACGCCGACGATCTGGCATCCGGCGATCCGCTGGATCTGCTCGGCGTGGGCGTCCGCGATCTTGCCGCACCCGACGATGGCGACCTTAAGCATTCTGTCCTCGCTCGCGGCAGCTCTCGAAATACCGGCGGAGCCCCTCCGCCGTGGACACCCGTGGCCTCCAGCCGAGGCGCGTCTTCAATTTCTCGTTGGAATATCGCGTCCTCTTCCACTCGGCGTGCCAGCGCCTCCGATTGAAGGTCGGCGGCAATTGGCCTTCTGACCACGTCGCATAGCGTTCCCACATCCAGCACAGCGCATGGCTGACGAGGTGGGGGACATAGAGCGACGTGAACCGCCCGACGTTGGCCTTGTACAGACGCAGGAACCGGCGGCTGGAGGGAAGATCGTCGTCGACGACGTTGAAGACCTCGCCCTCCACGCCTCTCCGGAGCCCCGCGAGTGCGATCGCCTCCGCGCAGTTGTCGACATACGTGAGCGGGATGGCGTTGCCGCCACCCATGTGCAGGAAGATTCCGAACGTCCCGATCCCCACTCGGCCCGTGATACCCGCCTTGCCGGGACCGTACACCGACCCCGGCCTGACGATGACGTGAGGGATCCCGAACTTCTGGCCGTACTCGGTGACGGTCTGCTCCTGTTTGACCTTGGCGAAGCAGTAGGCCTCGCCCCGCAGCTCGGGACGGTGCTCCACCGGACACCCTTCGTCCAGCAGCCCCCGCCGCGGTTTCGACGTGTTCGTATACACGGCGAACGAGCTGATGTGGACGAAGCGCCGCAGGCAGCGATACCGCAGGCTCGCCTCGAGGAGATTGCGGGTCGTGACGACCGAGTTCATGAACGCATCGGGAAAGGACTTCTCGCCGGCGCCGGCCGCCAGGTTGAAGATCACGGCGGCATCCTTGGTCGCCGCGGCACAATCTCCCTGAGACAGGAGATTGCCCCGGACCACGTCGATGCGCGCTCCGCGGTGGGCGCTCGCCAGGGCTTCGAGCCGGGCGACCTCGCTCGAGGGCCTGGCGAAACAGCACAGGTTGCGGAATCCACGCTCGAGCAGGGTGCTGACGAGCCGCGAGCCGATGAACCCCGTGGCGCCCGTGACGAGGACACGATCGTCGGGCTCGATGATGAAGTCGTCGTCCTCTCGGTGTGGGAGCACGCCGTGCCCATTCAGGGCTGTGGCCGTGGCGCTCACGCCGTGCTCCCCGCGTCGACGGTGAGGACGGTGCCGGTGATGCTCTTGGCCTTGGGGCCGAGGAGGAACTCCACGGCATCCGCGACGTCGTCGATCTCGGCGAATCGGCGCAGCGCGCTGCGCCGCGCGACGTGTTCCCGGCGATCGCCCTCGAGGCCCCGGGTCATGTCCGTTTCCAGGAATCCCGGCGCGACGGCGTTCACGTTGACCCCGCGCCGGCCGACCTCGCGCGCGAGCGATCGCGTGAACCCGATCATGGCCGCCTTCGTCGCGGCGTACACGGAGAGACCGCTGTACCCGGTGAAGCCGATGATCGACGAGACGTTGACGATGCGGCCGCCGCCGTCGGCCATCATGTGGCGAACCACGTACTTGGTGAGGACGATCGGGGAAAGCGTGTTCACGCGGATGAGGCGCTCGATCTGCGAGTTGTGCATGATCGCCAGGGCGCCGTCCGCGGCCGCCGCCGCGTTGTTGACGAGCCCATAGATGGGGCCGAAGTCCTTGTGGAGCTTCTTGACCAGCTCGGGGATATCGTCGATCTCCGCGAGATCGAACGGGATGAACTGGAGCGCCCCCGGACGGGCCTGGTCGATCTGTTCCATCGTGGCCGCGAGCTGCTCGTTCATGTGCCGCGCCACGGCCACGGCGCCGTAGCCCTCGGCGGTGAGGCGGCGGAGAATACCCAGGCCCAGACCACGGCTGTCCTCGGCAATCTGCTGGATCAGGGAAATCACCGTCGACTTGATGGCCATTCATTCCTCCCTATTCGAGTTCTCTGGCTTGAGGGGCGAGGACGAGCTGGCGCGGCAGGCGCTCCGCGCGGACCGGCGTCGACTCGAAGAATCGCTTCAGCCTCAGGAAGGGCTGCTCGAACCAGCGCCACGAGGCGGCGGCCAGGGCGTAGCTCGCCGCGAGCACGATCGCCAATGCCAGCGCGGGATGCCGGTCGAGGTGAAGCACCTGGGCCACGTCGACGGGAATCTTGTGCAGCAGGTAGAGGCCGTAGCTGATCGCGCCGGTGTACACGATGAAGCGGGTCGTCAGCGCCGCCTGGAGCCACCGCCGCGCGGAGAACAGCGCGAGATACACGAAGGCGGCCGAGGCCACGGAGGTCAGGGAGAAGACCAGCCACCGGGCGTGGAGCGTTTCGAGCGCGAAGGCGAGCGGCACCGCGACGACGAGCACCACCGCGGCCCATCGGACGTATCGCGACGGGCGAAAGCCGTCCGCGCGGACGACGACCGCGAGCAGCGCGCCGGCCATCAGGCCGTCCAGGCGGCAGAAGGTGTTCGGGTAGAGATCGACGCCGTACCGGGACAGACCGTAGCGCAGCCCCGGCGACAGACAGATCACGACGATCGCGAGGCGACGCAGTCGAGCCGTCGAGCAGTACCGGACGACCCAGGGCCAGACCAGGTAGAACTGCTCCTCGATGGCGAGCGACCAGGTGACGGCGAGCAGTCCCGTGGCCATGGTCAGATGCGGCACCAGGAAGTTCTGAAGGAACAGCGGGTAGGCCCACCAGGGCGACGACCTGTCGAAGATGGCCTGGGCCTCCGACGGACGCAGCGCCGGAACGACGACGAACATCAGGACGATCACCGAGTAATACAGGGGCCAGATCCTCAGGCACCGCCTCGCGTAGAAGTTCGTGAAGTAGCCGGGCGAGTGCTTCGTGTCGAGGAGGATCCCGGTGATCAGGAATCCGGACAGGACGAAGAAGAGGTCGACGCCCATCCACCCGTTGGCGAACACCTGTTGCAGGTACAGCGACGGGTACTTCATGCTCGTGTTGTGCAGGAGCACGAGCAGGATGGCCACGCCGCGAACGGCGTCGAGCTGAGGGATCTTTCGTTGCACGATGCGCGCTCAGGTCTCGGGTGGCTCGCGTGGTATCCGAACCCCGTAATGCGTGGTCTTCAGGTTGCTCTCCACGATGCGCGCCGGGTTGCCGACCACGAGCGATCCCGCAGGGACATTGCGTGCGACGACGCTCGCCGCGGACACGATGCAGTTGTTCCCGATCGTCACTCCGGGCAGGATGATCGAGTGGGCGCCGATGAAGCAGTCGTTCCCGATGTACACGTCGCGATCGCGCTGGTTGACGTAGTCGTGGGCCAGGACGGCCGCGCCGAACGTCACCACGGTGTACTTCCCGATGTGGACGCCCCGCGGATTCGTCTTGTCGAGCTTCGCGCTCAGCGAGATCGCCGTCCCTTCTCCGATATCCATCCGCCAGACCCAGATGAAGTAGAGACGGCGCAGCTCCAGCACGAGGTCACGGAGCTTGTCGCGGATGCGGGATGCCAGGGGGACCGGCACGGACGTCACGCTCGGTCGCGACTGCCCCCCGCCCAGGACATCGATGCTCTCGGAACTCTGATGGCCGGCCATGGCTGTGCGGGCGCTAATCGGTGACGTACGGGTCCCTGACCGGGTTCATGCCGACCAGCGCGAGCAGCCGGCCCAGGTGATCGAAGAGGCTGACGAGGCATGCCATGAATCTATGATGCCCGAGCACCAGCGCGAACGGCAGCAGCGCGGCGTAGGCGGGGACGGCGACGAGGGACTTGACGATATCCCGGGATCCGAAGCTCGGATCGAGCGGAGAGACCTTGCCGCGCAGCAGCGCTCGCCGCAACATGAACGTGCGTCGCCAGCGGACCGGCGGCACGACCTCGTACACCACCGCCTCGTTGCACCACACGAAGGCGTGCCCTCGCTCGATCATCCTCCGGAACAAATCCTGGTCTTCTCCCGTCAGGAACTCCGGTCTGAACACCGGGGCGCCGGCCGGCAGGATGCGTCGCCTCAGCAAGACGTTGTTGGTCCGTCCCATCCGCCAATCGATGGCGCGGCCGGTCGGGTACGTCGACCGCTGGTAGAAGCTGCCTTTGACGATCCACTTCGGCGGCTGCTCGTCGAAGTGCCGGTGCACGGGTCCGATCACACCGTCCACGCCGTATTCGTGACACGCCTCGAACAACGTCAGCAGCCACCGTGGGCTCGGAAATTCATCGTCGTCGATGAACGCGACGAAATCGCCGCTCGCGTGGGCGAGGGCCTCGTTCCGGGCCAGGGCGATGTTCTGGCGCGGCTCCACGCAGTACGTGATCGGCCGGCTCGACGTCGCCGCGAACTCGGCCACCAGCTCCCTGGCGGACTGCAGGTGGTCATTGTCGGCCACCACGACCGAATACGTGAACCGCCCACCCGTCTCCTGATCACGCAGACCCTCGAGCAGGCGTGTGAGCAGCCGGGCCCGCTTGTAGGTGCAGATGCAGACGGTGATGTGCTCGGCCATGCTCGACGTCCCCTCAGATCGGCACGCGGGCGTCAAGCGTGTCACGCAGGGCGACGTCGATCCGGCCGCGGGTCGCCTCGGTGGCCATCCCGCTGAAGCGCCGTGGCTCTCGCGCCCGGTGGATCCGGAGGCGCAGGTCGGGCACGTGGTCGTCGGCGTCGACCGGTGCCGTGGCGCGCAGGCTGCCGCCGGCATCAAAGACCACCGCCCGCCGCTTGACGAACCACGCCACCGCCTGGGACGCCGTCGCGAACCAGGCGCCGGCACGCTTCAGGTCCTCGAGCAGCTCCACGTAACAGCCGCCCCACAGCCGCTCGGGCGCGAGGCTCCGATCGTGCCAGTTGACGGTCACGGCGCCTCCGAAACGGAGCGCGTTGTCGATGATGCCGCGCAGTCGCTGTCGGGCCTCCGCGGGGGAACAATGGAGATGGGCGGGATAGAAGAGCGCGGTGTCCATCACGTGCAGTGGGAGCTCGAGCAGACGTATCGCGTCGAGCGGCTTGAAGACCTGCGTGGTCCCGGCCCGATAGCCGACGGTGCCGTTGTAGCCGCTCGTCGAATCGTAGGCGAAGCCGGCCTTCTCGAGCGTCGCCGGCGAGTGTTCGTCGGCATAGAGCCAATGCATCCGGACCCCGACGCTCGCGCTTCCGGTGATTCGAGCGATCTCGTGGAGCTCGTCGCGCCCCTTCGAGCTGTCGCGCCACGCATCGATGCCGTGAACGCCGATCTCACAGCCCGCCGACGCCAATCGCGTGATCCGGTCCGCGATGTCACGCGCCCCGTACCGCGACGCCCGCCGCCCCGGGGCGCGACCCCGAGCGGTTCTTCCCGGGTCGCCCTCGAAGGGAATCACGAAGAAGGTCGAGCCCAGGCCCGCTTCGAGCTCGAGGTAACGATCGAAGTCCCACCAGAAGTCCTTCGCGAGCCCCAGGTGAACCAGCGGCAGCCTGGCCGCGGCCGCCCAGTTGGTGAGCAGACGGCGCGCGGAGGCGCGCCCGGCGAAGACGTCGATCAGCGAGCCGACGAGGGCGCGGTAGAGGAAGCCCACCATGGTGTGGTCGAGCCGATGCCGGCGAATCGACGGATGATCGACATCGTGAGTCAGGCAGGCAATGAATCGACACCCGTCCGGGACCGGCGGGATCTCGACCAGCGGGGCCGCATACTCGATGACGAGATCCCGCAAGAGCTCGATGTGCATCTCCACGACCGGGATGTCGGCGTTCGCCGGCGGCTGACCCACGGTGAGGACCGTGCCGATCTCGCGAAACAGGTCATAGCCGATTCGCACCCGCACGGTGTCGCCGGACGGCAGTACGACGGCCGCCGGCTGCTGCGACGCTTCGTCGGTGAGGCTGAGCCGCTCGGACCGAAACGTGAGGCAGCTCCCGTAGATCGGGATCCGACGGCCCTTGTAGGACAGCATCGTGCTCGTGCGCCGTGACTCGACGGGTGTCTTCGCGTCGGCGTCGAACGCGACCTCGTCGCCGCCATAGACGAGCACGAGATCCGCGCGGACGTCGCCCAGGTGGTCCTCACCCGCACAGAGCACGACCTCGTAGCGGTGATCGGGCCGATACAGCTCCCACGGCGTCTTGAAGAGCTCGAAGAACTCGCGGACCACCCCGTGGTCGGCAGGATTCGCCATGACGCCGATCATCGTCGATCCCGAGTCATTGCGCGCGTAGCCATTCCTCGAAGAGCACGAGACTGAACAGGATCTTGTGGTTGTCGTGACGACCCGAGGCGTGCTGCTCGAACAGCTCGCGGACCACCGGCTGCCGGAGATACCGATAGATGTTGGACTGGGGATCCGTCAAGACATCGGCCATCCTGGTGTGGGCGGCGTCACGGAACCACCGGTCCACGACATTGACGGCGAACCCGCGCTTCGGCCGTTTCAGGACCGACGGCGGGAGGTGGCTCCGGCACACCTGCCGGTGCAGCCATTTCTGGGATCCGTTTCGGACCTTGAAGGTGGCCGACAGTCGTTCGACGTATTCGACGATCTCTCTGTCCAGATACGGGACGCGCAGCTCGAGACCGTGAGCCATGGAGAGCTTGTCGGCATACATCAGCAGCTCGTCCGGGAGCGTCGACCGGACCTCGAGGAACTGCAAACCGCCGAGCTCGTCGGTCTCGGTCAGGAGCTCCCTCAAATCCCCCCACGCCTCGAGAATTCTGTCGCCGGGGTCCGGGCCCAGCAGTCCGTCGTGAAACAGCTCGTCGATCGTGCTCCCCGGCAGGATGGACAAGACCCGCTGATATCGCTGCATGCGGTCGGGAGTGGCCAGCGCGTACACACCACGCTTCAGGGTTTCGTTTCTCGGCAGCGCGGTGATCGTGGAGGACACCGGGGTCCGTATCCAGCTCGGGAGCCGGGCCCACAGCGGCCGATAGCGAACGCCGAGGTGGCGACGATACCCGCCGAACAGCTCATCAGGCCCCTGGCCGACCAGCGCGACCTTGACGTCGCGGCGCGCCCGTTCGCAGACGAAATACATCGGCACGATCGAGGACGACGCGATCGGTTCTTCGAGGGCGGCGACGATCTTCGGCAGGGCTTCCTCGAAGGTCGAGCGGCTGATGGTGATGCTGGTGTGTCGGGCGCCGAGCGCGTGAGCCGTCGCCGCCGCATCGGCCAGCTCGTCATCGGCGAAGCTCGATCCGTAGCCCACCGTGTAGGTGGGCCAGGAGCTCCCGTTGAGGTTCATCAACGCGAGCAGCATTCCGGAATCGATGCCGCCGCTCAGGAGGAGGCCAACGGGCACATCGCTGATGAGCTGCCGGCGCACGGCATCTCGATAGAGGGTCAGGAGCTCTTCTGCGGCCTCGTCGGCGCGCTTGGCCGAGGCGAAGGGTCGAGGCTTGAACCGGTACCACCGACTCACCTGGCACGAGCCGTTTTCGACCGTCAGCTTCGTTCCCGGCGCGAGCTTTCGGACGTCCTTGAAGAGCGTGTACGGCGAGGGCGTATAGCGGTAGCGAAGGAAGAGATTCAAACAGGTCGCGTCGATCTCGCGCCGAGCCGGCGTCGCGGCATGCAGGGCACGAATCTCGGAGCCGAAGTCCAGGCGCCCGCCGGCGATCCTGTAGTACAGGAGCTTGATCCCGAAGGGGTCCCGCGCGAGCACCAGCCGCCGCTTTCGGGCATCCCAGATCGCCAGGCCGAACATCCCGTTGAGGCGATTGAGGACGTCGTCGCCCCATTGCTTGTACCCGTGGACGATGACCTCGGTGTCCGACTTCGTCCGGAAGCTGTGGCCGTGATCCTCCAGCTCGCTTCTCAGCTCCTGGAAGTTGTAGATCTCGCCGTTGAAGACCACCCAGACCGACTCCTCGTGATCCGACATCGGCTGGTGGCCGCCGGCGAGATCGATGATGGAAAGACGCCGAAACCCGAGTCCGAGCGGGCCGGCCACATGGTAGCCCTCGTCGTCAGGACCGCGGTGAACGAGGGTCCTCGTCATCGCTTCGACGTCGTGACGCCGAACCGGCTCCTGCGTCGCAAAATTGTACTGCCCGCAGATCCCGCACATGGTTGCCGTTAGCCTCGGGTGTCCCGCGGCGACGTCATGGATATTCCGGCGAAGGGAACGGTCTCATGGCGCCGGGCCGCGCGATCGTGCGACGTCCGGAGGTCGTCGGAGAGGAGCACGCACAGACTGCGAAACATCTGCGCCTGCGCCCAGCGATGCATCGGCACACTGTCCCAGCCCAGGAGGAGCTGCCGCGTTCGGAAGGAGCCGTCGGGCTTCTGCCAGCGATCGAGCACATCGCGGAGGACCGTCGCCCGCACCGCGTCGAGCTCGGGAAAGCGCCCCCGCAGCAGCGTGGCGAGGTTGAGGCACTCGGCATAGTCATAGAGCTCGCGCCGATAGACGGTCAGGCGAGGCGCCCTGGCAAATGGCCTTGGCAGCCGCTGCTCGTCGAACAGGTGCCGGACGTAATAGGCGACGCCGCGCTCGATGGCCTCCGTACAGCGGGACGCCCCCGTGAGCGCCTCGATCTTCGCGAGGGCCTTGAGGACGAAGCACGTGTGGAAGTGGTCGACGAAGTCCCGCTCACCGTCGACGGAATAGCACCAGGAGCCATCGGAGTTCTGCGCGTCGAGGACGAAATTCAGGTTCCGATCAGCGGCCTCGAGGTACGCGGCCTCCGCGAAATCGACGCCGGCCTGCGTGAGGAGGAAGGCTCGGTACGCGCTCGCGTTGACGACGCCGCCCCCGTCCTCCGGGCTCGGCGTATACGTGCAGCTCGCCGCGCGCGGGGAGGTCGCGATCTCGCGGTAATCGACGAGCGCGTGCTGCGCGATCGATCGCATCCCCTGCCGCCAGCGCTCGTCGCCGTCGACCGCATGGACGTCCCGGCGCGCCTCGTAGACGTAGGCCAGGGTCGTGATGAGCGGCGTTCCGCGCTCGATGGTCCCCTGTCGCGTCTCCCAGTCGAACGGGTAGCCCCAGCCGTCACGCTCGGATCCAGGGCAGCGTGTCTGGTCGAGCACCTCGAGGAAGTGAACCGCGCGGCGGTGGTACCGCGGCTCTCGGAGCACCCGCGAGAGAGCGGCGAAGCCCATCGCATAGTGCGCATCCGCGATGGGAAACCGTGGCGGGATCCAGAAGAGCCGGCGCGCTCCCGGCACGAACGCCTCGCAGAGGACCATCGGCGCCACCGCGAGCGTTCCCAGGCGCGGCTTCCGGTAATAGAGCCGCTTGGCGCCCCGCCCCAGCCGCCCCGCGAAGAAGCTCTGATGATCGTAGGATGTCTCGCCATAGCGCTCGAGCCACGCCACGAACCGCTGCACGGCCGCGCGGACCCCGTCGAACGGCAGGCGTTGCATCGTGCCGGGCACGGCGGTCTGCTTCATCGTTCGGCCTCGCTCGGCGTGACCCGGAACGTGTCGATGCGCTTGAACGTCCGGGCGGCCCGCACGATGGCTCTCAACTTTCCCATCTGCTCCTTGCGATGAAACCGCATGAGATCGTCCGACACCGCGCGATCGATCCGGCGCAGGCTCTCCAGCCCATCATCCGGCCGGTGGTGACGGCGATCCAGTCGATGCCGCCCGCGGGATTCGGGATGTAGCCTCCGATCTCCTCGAAGCACCGGCGCCGAAAGAGCTGACAGCCGCCGGGCACGTGGGTCTCCCCTTCGAAGCCGTCGCTCCCGGAGTTGTAGCCGTCCTCCTCGAAGATCGTGCCCGCGACTCCGAGACGAGCATCGTCTCGGAACTGGCTGAGGAGGAACTCACAGTAGTCGTGGTCGAACGAGATATCGGCGTCCAGGTTGCCGATGACCTCGTACGCCAGGGGCTTGACTCGCTGGTAGCCGGCATTGAAGGCGTACACCTTGCCCGCAAAGCTGCGCTGGCCGTGCGGTGGCATCTGGAGCATCTCGATCCAGGGGTACCGTGCGACCCGCCGCCTCACCACCTCGGCCGTACCGTCGGTGGAGCCATCGTCCACGATGACCCATCGGATCGGGAGGACGGTCTGCCGAGTCACGGCCTCGATCGTCTTCTCGATGAAGGCTTCCTCGTTCCGAGCAGGGGTGATCAGGACGTACGGCGGATGGGAGCGCGACTGATCCATGGTCTCTCGTTCGCGGCGGTGTCGCCGGCCTCAGCGGCTCACCAGGTCGGCCGCGAGATTCACGAGCGTCTGTCGTTCCGCCCGCCATGCGTGCGCGCGATAGACGTCCTGTCCTCGCCCGGCGATCTCGGCCGCCTCCGCGGGGTGGAAGAATACATATTCGATTTTCTGCGCGAGGTCGGCGACGTCCCCGAGCTCGAAGAAGATCAGCGACTCTTCGTCGAAGTAGTCTCGGATGCCACCCGCCCGCGGCGCGATCACGGGCTTGCCCACGGCGAGGTATTCGAAGATGCGGGTCGGCGTATTGATCTCCGTGAACACGCTTCGCTGATTCGGAATGACCCCCACGTCACAGTCTTCGATCGCCCCGACGATATCTTCGAGTCGGATCGGCCCGAGATACTGCACGGCGCTGGTGAGGCCCTGGGCGCGGACGGACTGCATCACCCGCTCGAGAAACGGGCTCGACGGCCCGTAGATCCGGAGCTCGGCGCTCGGCACCGAGCGTCGCACCCGCGCGAGCGCATCGACGGCGAGGTGCAGGCCGTTTCGTTCGACGAGAGACCCGTGATACATGATCACGAACGGCTGGCCCGGAGCGCGCGGCGGCGGCGGCGCCGGGCGCGGTGCCCGGACGCCGAAGATCTTCTCGTCGGGAGAATTCATCACCACCTGAACCTTCTCCGGAGGGCAGCTGCGCGAGACGAACAGGCGCTTACAGGCGAGGTTCACGGTGAGCGCCAGATCCGCGAAGCGGATGCTCCACTTCTCCAGTCGCTCGAGCGTCCGCACGCGCAGGCTGTCGTGCGGAAGATTGAAGATCGACATCATCAGCTCGGGCATCGGATCGTGCAGGTCGAGGATCACCTTCGCGCCCTGGGCCTTCGGGACGAGGGCGCTCAAGACGAGGACGTCCGGCATGTTGTGCACGTAGACGACGTGGTAGCGGCGCCGCATCGACCGCACGGCGAGGATGGCGAGGGACAGGACGACGAACGCCGCATACTGGAACACGTACTCGAACATGCCGCCACGACGGCGCCTCATGGGCACGCGGAGGATCTTGACGCCGTTCAACGTCTGTCGCTTCGCTTCTCCGTCCTTGAGACAGACGACCTCGACCTCCATTCCTTCGTTGACGAGGGCTTCCGCCGCTCGCCGGGGGCGTGGGTCGGCCGGGTAATAGGAGAACACGACCATCGCCGCCCGCTTGCCCCGGAGACGCCAGGCGCCAGAGATGCGGCCACGTTCGGGCGTCGACGACAGTGGGTCGGACGCCGCGAGGCGTGGTTGAGGGAGGACGCCCTCACGACGCACGTACGCCGCCACGTCTCGGGGCAGCGCGAACCACGCGTGGCGCCCGTAGCGGGCGCGCACGTACTCGAGGAAGTCCTGGTACAGGTGCGCCCCGTATTCCGAGGACGCGGGCCGGCCATCGAAATTCATGTAGTCGGGATGCACGTTCACCAGGGCCATGCCCCCATGCTCCGCGACCCAATCGAGCTTGCGTTTCCACGTCTCGATCGACCGTTCCCGCAGCAGCACGAACAGCGTCGAGTCCTGTGGCAACGTGTACGGCAGCTCGACGTACCCGGTCCCGTCGTCTCGAGAGACCCAGAACGGGAAGATCGTGTTCGCGCCGTCGGGCTGTGGCTCGAACGGGTCGATATCGAACGTCGAGGCGTCGTAGACGATATCGAGATCCCGGAGCCAGCTCAGCTGGTGGAACATGAACGCGGAGCGAAACCCCACCGACTCCCAGGCCGCCAGATAGTGATTGATCTTCTGGGCGCCGGCCGTGAATCCCTCGCGAGACACGTACAGCTTCCCGTCGTGCCGGAGGTCGTGGACACCGATTTCGAATCCCTTGCCGGCGAGGGAGTCGCGAAGGGAGGCGGGCACGATATAGGGGCCTTCGGGGACGAAGTTGAACGAGGCGCGGAACCCGAGCCGCCGGTCCATCTCGGCGACCTGAAGGCAGCGATCGAAACCTCTCTTGCTGTCGACGTCGTGGGTCAAGACGAAGGCGAACTGTTTGCCGTCCGGCCAGCCGGGCCAGCCATCGGGGGCCGTACGCGCCGTCTCGTTGATGTACCAGACGCCGCTCAGCCGCCGGCTCAATCGTTCGGCTCGAAGGCGTCGAACCGCGAGCCGGACCTTCCCGGGTATCGAAGGCTTGAGAACGTAATACGCACGCGTCATCAGCACGGTCAGCCTGACTCCATTCTTGCCCTGCGGGCTTCTCGCTCGGCCTTCTTGCCATTCGACGAGCGAATCGTCGTGAGGACCTCCGACGGGACCACGCGACTCAGGATCTCGATGTTCGGCATCACGCAGTGGCCACCGATGACTCCCGGAAAATATTTGACGGGAGGTAGGTATTTGATTTCCTCGTAGAAGGACACGACCTCGTTGTAATCCTGGCCCAGTCGATCACAGTAGCGCTCGACCTCCTGAGCCCACGCGATGAGGAGGCCGAAATAGGTCGTCTCCGTGAGCTTGGCGAGCTCCGTGGCCTCGGGTTCGGACAGGAGGCGCGTTCGCATCCCGAGCGACTCGAAATGCTCGACGGCAGACTTGCCCGATGCCTGATCCATCGGTCCCACGAACTTCGTGTAACCGAGGAGGTCCTCGAGCATCCGCACATGCTTGCCGCGAATCGGGCTGTGGACCACGGCCGCGCCCGTACGGTCGGCGATGGCCCGTGTCGTCCCGACGGCCACGGTGCTGTTGACGATCGTCAGGCCGGGGGCGAAGCGCTCGATATAACGGGCGGTCACGCCGACGAAGTCCTCGATCTCGAACGGATAGCAGACGTGCATGATGTCGACGGGCCGCACGGGTTCCGTCGGAGGGCGGACGTCCACTCCGACACCCCTGGCGTGTCGGGACACGAGCTCGAGCAGAGGTCGTCCGATCTCGCCCAGCCCGACGACGACGACGGTCGCAGACTCGGTCATGCTCGCTGCCGACGTGCCGTTTCCGGTGCGTGGATCCGCCCGCCTGCCGCTTTTCTGGACGTGAGTACCCATCTCACCACCTCTGACTGAGGCTCTGAGGAAAGCTCCGGGAACATCGGAAGCGAAAGCACCTGAGCGGCTGCCTGCTCGGCGATGGGAAAGTCACCGGGCCGAAAGCCGAGATGCCGATAGGCCTTGGCGAGATGGAGCGGAATCGGGTAATGGATGCCGGTCCCGATGCCTGCCGCCGCCAGGCTCTTCTGGAGCCCGTCCCGGTCTGGAACCCGTACGACGTAGAGATGGTAGACCGGGCGCGACCACGACGGCACGTGAGGGAGGACGAGCAGTCCGTCGGCGTCGGCGAAGAGCTCGTCG
>WNGR01004814.1_pt1 | contig 15554 bp, 16 predicted proteins | sample 5407581 | NCBI WGS metagenome assembly WNGR01 (sample SAMN13153383, study PRJNA577476) | soil metagenome | isolation source: 80 cm soil or saprolite under Garry oak tree replicate 2 | place: USA:California | collected 2016-06-15
ACCACCACGCTCCAGATGGCGACGAAGAGGACGAAGGCCTTGAGGCGGACGCGCTCCACGATGGCGCCCGAGATGAGCGCGGGCGTGATGACCGCGAACATGGTCTGAAAAAGCATGAAGGCGGCGTGCGGCACGGTGGGAGCGAGGTCCTTCGCCACTTCGCCACCCACGCCGCGCAGGCCGGCGAAGGAGAGGCCGCCCACGAAGCCGTCGAGCAGGCCCGCTCCCGGCGAGAAGGCGAGGCTGTAGGAGACGAGCGCCCACAGGACGCCCACCAGCGCCATGCAGACGAGGGAGAGGATCATGGTGTGGACCACGTTCTTCGCGCGGACCAGGCCGCCGTAGAAGAACGCGAGCCCGGGAGTCATGAGCAGCACGAGGCCCGCGCTGACGAGCAGGAGGGCGGTGTCTCCCGAATCCACCTGACCGGGCGTCGAGGCGAAGGCTAGGGCGGGGAGGCAGGCGAGCGCGGCGACAGCGTACTTTCGCAAGGTGTTCTCCGGGTACGTGACCAGTCCCCGAGCAGGGTGCAGCGCGCATGCCGGGCAGCGAAAGCCCGCTTCTCGCGCATCCAGGAGCCTGCCGATCGGGCGCTGCGCGGTCAGCAAGCAACGGCATGCCCGAAGCACGGGCACACCGGCCTGACCGACGTCAAGGCGAGTAGTGGAGGAGCGCGCGCTCACCGGGCCTGGCGGCGGGAGCGGCGACGACCGCGCCGCGCAGGATCGACTGCACGCAGGAGAGCACTGCATCGGCGAGACCACCGCGGGACTTCACCGGTGCGTCCACGATGCGGTATTGCCCGCGGTCGGGGCTCTCCAGCTCCAGCACGAAGACGGCCTCGCTGCCCTCGCTCTGCGCGCCGTCGCCCCAGGTCGTGGGTGGCGTGGCGCCGGGTCGAGTCTCGGCCTCGGTCTCGTAGCAAGGCGAGAGCCGGGGCTTCAGCTCCTCGAGCCGGACCAGCGCCGTTTCGCCGGCTCCCGTTTCACCCCCTCGGCGCGCAGCCGTCAGCACCGGCGCACCTTCCCAGCCGACCGGCTTCGGCTCGGGTATGCCGTTTCGCCGGCTCCCGTTTCACCCCCTCGGCGCGCAGCCGTCAGCACCGGCGCACCTTCCCAGCCGACCGGCTTCGGCTCGGGTATGGGCTCGGCCGGCGGCAGCGGCGCCGGAGCCATCGGAGGCTTGCCGGCGGGGCGCTGCATGCCCTGCGCGACCGGCTGCTCCGGTGGGGTGCCCTCGTGGCTGGCGGCGCGGACGGCGGCGGCCGCTGCCACGGCGTCCGGATCGGGCGGCGGCGGGTCGACCAGCGCGGGCCTCGAGCCGCTTCCATCGATGACGACCAGGAAAGCGACGGCAGCCCCGCCGAGCAGCGCGATGGCGCCCGCCGCGACGAATGGCGTCCGGATGTTCATGCCGCTCCGGCGACGCGCGCCGGCCCGAGCGAAGCGAGCGAGAGCGGGGCCAGGGCCGCGCCGAGGGGAGCGCGCCATGGGCGACGCAGGTCGGACATGGGGAAATCCTACACGCTTTCGCGCGGTGCCTGCGCGGCCTCGCGGGGGCGGTTCACCCGCAGAATCAGCGTGTGTCGCCAGCCCGACGCTTCTTCGTGGGAGGCTTGGCCGCCTTGTGCTTGGCCGCTGCGGCCTTGCCCTTCTTGGCGGTCGCCGGCGGGGGCTTGTGCGCCTTGCCATGCGGCGACCTCTTCTTCGCGGGCGGGTGCACCTTGAAGCCGTGGGGGGTCGCCTTCGCCGTCGGCTCGATCCGAGGCGGTGGCGGCGGAGGAGGTGGGAGGTAGGGGTCGTCGTCGCTCGCGGAGACGAGCGCCGACGGCGTGCGGTCGGGCACGCGGTAGCGGCCGCGCTCCACCTCCAGCTGTCCGGCCGCCTGCTGCAGCCAGCCGCGTAGCTGCGGCTCGACCCCCGCTGCATCGAGCGCCGCGGCGGCGCCGGCGCGATCGCCGGCGCGCGCCTGCAGGGCCGCCAGGTAGAGCGCGGCTCGGGCGCGCTCCACCAGCGGCGTGCCGGCGCTGTCGGCAGCCAGGCGACGCAATGGAACGAGCGCCTCCTCGGCCGGGAGGTCGCGGTCGAGCGCGAGCTTGGCGAGGCCGAAGGTGGCGCGCGGATGCGGGGAGGAGTCAGCCACCGTGTCGGGGAGCCCGGCGGCGAGCGCGTGAGCCGACGCGTCGAGCGCCGCGGCATAAGCTCCGCGCGCCTCGGCTGGATGGCCGCCGCGCCGGAGCAGGTCGCCCCGCAGCGCCAGCGCGGCGGGCAGCTGAGGGTCGGCGGCGAGCGCGCGATCGAGCGCGCTGCTCGCGGCGGCCACGTTCCCGGCCAGGATCGCCACGCGCGCAGCGAGGACGTCGGCCAGCCCGCGCCCCCCGCCGCGGCCTGCGTAGTCGAGGGCGGTGCCGGCCTTGCCCTCGCGCAACGCCAGCGCGGCGACGGCCAGCTCCGCATCGAGCGGCACCAGGGGCGCGCGCAGGGGCTCCTTCAGGGCGCCGTTCGCCTCGGCGGCGGCCGAAGCGTCGCGGTAGTCGCTCGACAGGAGCGCCAGCGCGAGCGCGCGCAGGCCTCGCGCGCGCACCGGATCGAGCTGGGCGGCGCGCACCCCGAGCAGCTCGGCCGCCCGCTCGTAGCCGAGCCAGGTGTCGGCGCGGATGAGCGACCGCGCGCGGGAGATGGAGAGGTCGACGATGCGGCGGTGCTGGTGGGAGCGGTAGGCGTAGATGCCAGCCACCGCGAGCGCCAGGGCGGCGACGGCGCCGCCGAGCTTCAGCCAGCGGCGCCAGCGGCCTCTTGGCGAATCCGGCGATGGGAGAGGCTGGCCGGCGGTGCTGTCCAGGATGTCTGCCGGGTCGACTTCCTCCGGCGCCTCGCCGGAGTGCCCCGGGTCGTCGGGATCTCGGGACCCCGACGCGCCGTCTTGCGTCATGCGCGAGCAGGGAGGTGCTACCGCTTACCCTCCGGTCTTCTCCTCGCGCTCGTCCTCGCGGGCGATCCCGGAGAGCACGTCGTTGACCGACGGGAAGCGCATGATCTCGGTCCGCGCGATGCGCCACGCCTGCTGCACGATCCAGGACAGCGAACGGTCCTGACGAGTCGCCTCCGTCTGGATCTCGTTCAGCATGTCTTCCGGGAAGTACAGGGACTGCTTGCGCTTGTCGGTTCCGGGCATCGCCACTCCATCCCCCTCGGGGTAAGTAAGTTTCGTAGCTTGTACGCGAGGCTCGCCCGCCCGGTCAAGTTTGGCGACCGTTTGGCGACCGTCGCGCAGGGGTGGCGTCGGTGTCGGATTCTGGTGGGAAAAAAGTGAGGAGCCGGCATTGCTGCCGGCTCCCCGATGGGCCCAGAGGGGGAGGGGGGGGACCCCTAGGCCCAGCGCTGCGAAAGTTGTGGTGCTGCTGCTGCTCCCCAGCCCTAACCCGCCATCCGACCATCTCATTCCTGGGCTACGGAGGCAACTCGACGACGGCCTCCATCCCCCCGCGGGCCGGCGCCGGGGAGACCCACCGGCGTCATCCCCGACAACCCGCGCGGTCGCTGGGCCATTCCCTCCTCGCCCATGTCCATGACGTCCCCTCGCCGGACGCGCTATAGAAAGCGACCTCTCCGGAAGCCAGGTGGCCACTCGCCCTTCGCACCTCGATCCCTTCGAGGCGGCGGTGCTCGGCACCGTCCGCGAGCGCCGGCTGTTCGGAGCCGAGGCGCGGGTGCTGGTGGCGCTCTCCGGCGGCGCCGACTCGGTCGCGCTCCTCGCCGCGCTCGCGGCGCTCCGCGGGGCCGGCGAGCTCGCGGCCCTCTCCGCCTGTCACGTCGATCACCGGCTGCGGCCGGGCAGCGAGGCGGATGGCGTGGCCTGCGAGGCGCTCTGCGCGGCGCTCGAGGTACCGCTCGCGCGCGTCCCGGTGACGGTCCCAGGCGGCGAGAACGTGCAGCAGGCCGCACGGCGAGCGCGCTACCGCGCCTTGCGCGCGGCGGCCACCGGCGCAGGCGCCAGCCGGATCGCCACCGGTCACACCCGCGGCGATCAGGCCGAGACGGTCCTCTTGCGCCTCCTGCGCGGCGCGGGTGCGCGCGGGCTGTCGGGCATCCCGCCGCGCCGCGGCGCCCTGGTGCGGCCGCTCGTCGATCGCACCCGCGCCGAGATCGTCGCCTACCTCGGCCGGCGCGGGCTCGGCTGGCGGGAGGATCCGACGAACGCGACGCCCCGCTACGCACGGAACCGCGTGCGCGCCGAGCTCCTGCCGCTGCTCGAGGCGCTGGCTCCCGGGGTCGAGGAGCGCCTGGCTCGGACGGCCGACCTCCTGCGGGATGACGAGCGCGTCCTGGAGCGCGCGGCGGCCCGGCTCGCGCCTCGGGGCGCCGCCTCGGTCGACGCGGACCGGCTCGCCCGAGCCCCGCCCGCGGTGGGCCGCCGCGTGGTCCGGCGGCTCTGGCGCGCCGCGAGCGGGAGCCGGCGCCGGCTCGAGGCCGTGCACGTGGCCGCCGTGCTGCGCCTCGTGCGCCGCGGGCTCGCGGGCCCGGTGGCCCTGCCGGGCAGACGCGCCGCGTGGCGTCAGGGGGCGGCGCTGCTGGTGGGCATGGCGCCCAGCTCGCGGGGTTTCCCGCGGCTCCCCGGGCGGCCGGTCACGCGGTCGAGCTGAGGAGGCCAGCGGACGAGCGGTCGCGCGTCAGGCCTGCAAGCGCCTGGCTCGCCTGCTATAACTGGAGTGCATTGTGACGCGGCCCCCGGAACAGTCCGGCGGCTCCGGCGGTTGTCGGGACCAGCGTCCACTTGGAAGGGGAAGAGAGCCTTGCGCCAGTCTTACAAGACCGTCCTGCTGTGGGTCGTGCTGATCCTGATGTTCGTGGCGTTCTATCAGTTCTTCGCCCAGCACGACCGCAAGCAGAAGGAATATGCGTTCTCCGACTTCATCTCCAAGGTGGAGAAGGGCGAGGTCCGCGAGGTCCAGGTCAAGGACAACGTCAACTACGCGGGCGTCCTGAAGGACGGGAGCGAGTTCCACACCGTCGGCCCCATCGACCCGATGGCGAGCATCTTCACGAAGCTCTCGGCCCAGGGCGTGAAGGTGGTCTACGACAAGCCGGAGGGGAACTCGTTCTGGGTGACGGTGCTCGTGCAGTACCTGCCGCTCGTCTTCCTCTTCCTCCTCTTCTTCTTCTTCATGCGCCAGCTGCAGTCCGGCGGCGGCAAGGCGATGAGCTTCGGCAAGTCGAAGGCGAAGCTCATGACCGAGCACCACAACAAGATCACCTTCGCCGACGTGGCGGGCATCGACGAGTCCAAGGACGAGCTCGAGGAGATCATCTCCTTCCTCAAGGACCCGAAGAAGTTCACCCGCCTCGGTGGCCGCATCCCGAAGGGCGTGCTGCTCATGGGGCCGCCCGGCACCGGCAAGACGCTGCTCGCGCGCGCCGTGGCCGGGGAGGCCGGAGTGCCGTTCTTCTCCATCTCCGGCTCGGACTTCGTCGAGATGTTCGTCGGGGTGGGCGCCTCCCGCGTCCGCGATCTCTTCGAGCAGGGCAAGAAGAACGCGCCCTGCATCATCTTCATCGACGAGATCGACGCGGTCGGCCGCCACCGCGGGGCGGGGCTCGGCGGCGGGCACGACGAGCGCGAGCAGACCTTGAACCAGCTGCTCGTGGAGATGGACGGCTTCGAGTCGAACGAGGGCGTCATTCTCATCGCGGCCACCAACCGCCCCGACGTGCTCGATCCGGCGCTGCTCCGCCCCGGGCGCTTCGATCGCCGCATCACCGTGCCCCGGCCGGACGTGAACGGCCGCCTCGGCATCCTCAAGGTCCACACCAAGAAGACGCCGCTCGAGGGCTCGGTCGATCTCACCCAGATCGCGCGCGGCACGCCAGGCTTCTCCGGCGCCGACATCGAGAACCTGGTCAACGAGGCCGCGCTCTACGCCGCCCGCCGCAACAAGGAGCGGCTCGAGCTGGCCGACTTCGAGTTCGCCAAGGACAAGGTGCTCATGGGCACCGAGCGGCGCTCGCTCATCATCAGCGAGAAGGAGAAGCGCACCACCGCCATCCACGAGGCCGGTCACGCCCTCGTCGCGAAGATCCTCCCGGGCACGGATCCCGTGCACAAGGTGACCATCATCCCGCGCGGGCGGGCGCTCGGCCTCACCCAGCAGCTGCCGATGGAGGACCGCCTCAACATCAACCAGGAGTTCGCGCTCAACCAGATCGCGATCCTGATGGGTGGCCGCATCGCCGAGGAGATCACCTTCGGCCAGAAGACCACCGGCGCCGGAAACGACATCGAGGTGGCCTCGAACCTCGCCCGCAGCATGGTCTGCGAGTGGGGCATGAGCGAGAAGATGGGGCCGCTCGCGCTGGGGAAGAAGGATGGCGAGGTGTTCCTGGGTCGCGAGATCGGCACCGCCACCACGTACTCCGAGCAGACCGCGCGCGAGATCGACACCGAGGTGCACCGGATCGTGACGGAGCAGTACAACTGCGCCAAGAAGGTGCTGGTCGAGAACCAGGCCATGCTCGACAAGATCGCCGCGGCGCTCCTCGAGCACGAGACCATCGACGCCTCCGACATCGACGTGCTCATGGCCGGGGGCGCCATCAACCGGCCGCCGCCGCTCAAGCCGCCGCCGCCTGCCATCGTCACCGAAGCGCGGAGCCGCAAGCCTGGCCTGCTCGACACCATCCCGGTGCCGAAGGCCGAGCCCGGCAAGGCGTAGGCTGAGATCATCCCCCTCTCCCTGCCAGGGGAGTGGGCCGGGGTGAGGTCCTCTTGCAAGCTCTCCGCATCGGGGCCCGCGTCTTCTCTGGAGCGGGCCCCTTCCTCATGGGCGTCGTGAACGTCACGCCCGACTCGTTCTCGGACGGGGGGCGCTTCCTCGACCCCGCAGCGGCGGTGGCGCACGCGCTCCGGCTGGTCTCGGAGGGCGCGGATCTGATCGATCTGGGCGGCGAGTCGACGCGCCCGGGCGCGCCGGAGGTCCCGGCCGAGCAGGAGGCGGAGCGCGTCGTGCCGGTCATCGAGCGCCTCCGTCAGGCGGGCTGCACCGCGCCCATCTCGGTCGATACGCGCAAGGCGGCGGTGGCCCGGGCGGCGCTGGCCGCCGGCGCCGACCTCGTGAACGACGTCTCGGCCCTGGCCGAGCCGGCCATGGCGGAGCTCGTCGCGGGCCGGCGGGTGCCGGTGGTGCTCATGCACACGCGCGGGACGCCGGCCGACATGGCGCGGCTGGCCGTGTACGGAGATGTGGTGGGAGAGGTGGAGCGTGAGCTCGCCCTCGCCCTCGCGCGCGCCGTGAAGGCGGGAGTGCGCGAGGAGCAGGTGGTGCTCGATCCCGGGCTCGGCTTCGCCAAGCGGGCGTGCCATAGCCTGGCGCTCCTGGCGGCGCTGCCCGCGCTCCGGCGCCACCTCGGGCGGCCGCTCTTGGTGGGGCCCTCGCGGAAGAGCTTCATCGGCGAGGTCACCGGCGCCGCCGCGTCGGAGCGGCTACCGGGGACCTTGGCGGCCGTGGCCGCCTGCGTGCTGGCGGGGGTCGAGCTCGTGCGCGTGCACGATGTGGGCGCCGCCCGCCAGGCCGCCCTGGTCGCGGCCGCGATCCGGGACGCTTCCGCTTCGCCCGGAGAGGGCTAGACTGAGGGAGCGCGCGGGCGGCGGTGAGCGTGCGCGGGACCGAACGAGGTGAAGATGCGGGTCGTAGCCGTTCCGGGCGTCGTCCAGTACCTGCTGGGCCCGGGATCCACCTGGCGGGACGTGGGGCTCGCCGTCGTCGATCTGGCGGTGGTGGGTTACCTGATCTATCGGGTGCTGCTGCTCATCCGCGGCACGCGCGCCATCAACGTGCTCGTCGGACTCTTCCTGCTCGGGATCGGGTACCTCGGCTCGCAGTGGGCGAACCTCGTCACGCTCAACTGGCTCCTCGGCCATTTCCTCAGCTACTCCTTCATCTTCGGGGTCATCGTCCTGTTCCAGGCTGACATCCGGCGCGGGCTCGCCCACCTCGGTCGCGGCAGCTTCCTCGTCGCGCTCGTCCCCGACGAGGAGCGGGCGCAGGTCGGGCTCATCGACTGCGTCGCCCGCGCGGCGGCCGACCTCTCCCGCCGGCGCCGGGGCGCGCTCATCGTCCTGGAGCGCCAGGCGGAGCTGGGGGAGATCGTCGAGACGGGCGTGAAGCTCGACGCCGCTCCCTCGACCGAGCTGCTCCTCGCGCTCTTCCACCCGGGCGGCGCGATCCACGACGGGGCGGTCGTGCTGCAGCGCGGGCGGCTGGCGGCGGCCGGCTGCCTGTTGCCGCTCAGCGCCTCTCCGCAGCTGCGCGAGCTGGGGACGCGCCACCGCGCGGCGGTGGGGCTGGCCGAGGAGGTCGACGCGGCCGTGGTGGTGGTCTCGGAGGAGCGGGGCGAGATCTCGGTCGCGGTCGATGGGACCCTCCACCGCGCGCTGGACGAGGCGGCGTTGCGCCAGCTGCTGGCGCGGCTCCTCGTGCGCGCGAAGCCGCGCGGCATGGCCGCGCTCTTCCGGGGACGGAGCCCCGGCTCGCCGGGCGCCGCCAAGCCAGCGGAGGATCGCCGTGCAGCGATCTGACCTCGGGCTGCGGCTGCTCTCGCTCGCCATGGCGGCGGCGATCCTCTTCGTCGTCCACGGCGAGCGCCGGGCGTCGCACGCGCTCACCGTGCCGGTCGAGGCGAAGCTGCCGGCCGGGCTCGAGCCCGCCGTCCCGCTGCCGACCAGCCTGCGCGTGTCCGTGTCCGGCCCGTGGGCGCGCTTGCGCTCGCTCGACGCGAGCGACCTGGGCCCGGTCGTCATCGACCTGTCCCGGACCGGTGCCGGTGCCGCCTCCTGGTCCGTGCGGCCCGAGTCGCTGCGGCTGCCGGCCGGCGTCCGGGTCGAGTCGCTCCATCCTTCGCAGGGCCTCGTCCAGCTGCAGCGCGAAGGCCCCTGACGTGCCCCGCGCTTCACCCCGCGAGGTGCCATGTCCATCCCCGACCCCCCTGAGCACGCGATGACCGAGAAAGCCATCTCCCGACTGCCCGCGCCCGCCCGCGACGCCCGCTCACCCAACGCGGCCCGCCGGCTCTTCGGCACCGACGGCGTGCGCGGGGTGGCGAACGTGCACCCCATGACCGCCGAGGTGGCGCTCCAGCTCGGCCGCGCCCTCGCCTTCCTCGTCCGCAATGGCCCGCACCGCCACCGGATCGTGATCGGCAAGGACACGCGGCTCTCGGGGTACCTGCTCGAGCAGGCCATCGCCTCGGGCATCTGCTCGATGGGCGTCGACGTGATGCTGTGCGGGCCTCTGCCCACGCCCGGCATCGCCTTCATCACCGAGTCGATGCGGGCTGACGCGGGCGTCGTCATCAGCGCCAGCCACAACCCGTACCAGGACAACGGCATCAAGTTCTTCTCGCGCGACGGCTTCAAGCTGCCCGACGAGATGGAGCTGCGCATCGAGCGGCTGGTCCTCGGCCAGCCCGGCGACGGCGGGGGCGCGGACGCCTTCCACGCCCTGCGGCCGACGGCGAACCGCATCGGCAAGGCCACCCGCATCAACGACGCGGGCGGCCGTTACGTGGTGTTCCTGAAGGCGCTCTTCCCGCGCGAGCTGACGCTCGACGGCCTCACCATCGTGGTCGACTGCGCGCACGGCGCGGCCTACAAGGTCGCGCCGCTGGTGTTCGAGGAGCTCGGCGCGAAGGTCATCACCTTGAACGCGCGCCCCGACGGCAAGAACATCAACGACGGCTGCGGCGCCGTCCACCCGCAGGCGATGGCGAAGGCCGTCGAGAAGAACGGCGCGCAGCTCGGGATCGCCCTCGACGGAGACGCGGATCGCGTCATCGTGGCGGACGAGAAGGGCCGCGTCGTCGACGGCGACGCCATCATGGCGATCGTGGGGCGCGACCTCCTGCGGCAGCGCGCGCTCGCGAAGAAGACGGTGGTCGCCACGGTCATGAGCAACATCGGCCTGGAGCGGTCGCTGCGCGAGGTGGGCGGGCGGGTGGTCCGGACGCAGGTGGGCGATCGCTACGTCGTCGAGGAGATGCGGCGCTGCGGCTACAACTTCGGCGGCGAGCAGTCGGGGCACCTGCTCTTCCTCGACCACGTCACTACGGGTGACGGCGTCTGCGCGGCCCTCAACCTGCTCGCGGTCATGCTGCGCGAGGGACGACCGGTCTCGGAGCTCGCGCGCTGCTTCGACCCGGTCCCGCAGGTGCAGCTCAACCTGGCGGTGAAGGAGAAGCGGCCGCTCGAGGAGCTCCCCGAGGTGCAGAAGGCGATCACCGCCGTGGAGCGGGCGCTCGGCGCCGAGGGGCGGGTGCTGGTGCGCTACTCCGGCACCGAGAACAAGGCGCGCGTGCTGGTGGAGGGGCTCGACGCGAAGGCGATCGCCGGCCACGCCGACGACATCGCCGCAGCCTTGAAGAAGGCGCTGGCTTAGCGGACGCGCGCGCTCTGCGCTATCTTCCCCGCCACATGGCCCCCCGCCTCGGCGTCAACGTCGACCACGTCGCCACCCTCCGCCAGTCGCGCCGCGCCACCTATCCAGACCCCGTCCAGGCGGCGGTGCTCGCCGAGCTGGCCGGCGCGGATCAGATCACCATCCACCTGCGCGAGGACCGGCGGCACATCCAGGAGCGGGACCTCTCCGTGTTGCGCAAGCTGGTGCAGACGCGCCTCAACCTCGAGATGGCGGCCACTCAGGAGATGGTGAAGCTCGCCTACGAGGCGAAGCCCGACGTGTGCACCCTCGTGCCGGAGCGCCGCGAGGAGCTCACCACCGAGGGAGGGCTGGACGTGGCGGGGAACCGCGACGCCGTCCGCAAGGTGGTGAAGACGCTCAAGGACGCCGAGATCACCGTCTCGGTCTTCGTCGATCCGGACGTGGATCAGATCCGGGCCGCGCACCGCGTCGAGGCCGACGTGGTCGAGATACACACCGGCCGCTACTGCGATGCGCGGCTCGTTCAGGACCGCCGGCGCGAGCTGGCCCGGGTCGTCGATGCCGCCAAGGCGGCCGCCAAGCTCGGCCTCGTCGTGGCGGCCGGCCACGGACTCAACTACCGGAACGTCTCGCCGGTGGTGGCCATCACGGAGATCGAAGAGCTCAACATCGGGCACGCCATCGTCGGCCACGCCATCATGGTCGGGATGGAGCGCGCGGTGAAGGAGATGAAGGAGCTGCTGGCGCGCGGAGGGTAGGGGCCCGGTCGAGGTCGGGGTCGCGGTCGGGGCCTTTCTCCCTCGCCCCGCGCAGCGGGGAGAGGGTCGGGGAGAGGGGTGGTGCCATGGTGGTCGGCTTCGGCCTGGACGTCGTCGAGATCGCCCGCATCGCGCGGCTGCTCGGGTCGTCCACCGCCGACCGCTTCCTGGCGCGCGTCTTCACGCCGGGTGAGCGCGGGTTCTGCGACCGCTTCCAGGACCGCGCCGAGCGCTACGCAGCGCGCTTCGCCGCCAAGGAGGCGGCCTCGAAGGCGCTCGGCGTCCCCGACGGCGTCGGCTTCCGGGACGTGGAGGTGGTGCGCGAGCGCGGCGCCCCCACGCTGGTCTTCCGCGGCGCCGCGGCCGAGCGCGCGGCGGCCCTGGGCGTCGCGCGGGTGCACCTCACACTGAGCCACGATGGCGGCGTGGCGGTGGCGGGCGTCGTGCTCGAGTCGACGCCGGAGCGCGCGCCGTGAGGCTCGTCACCGCCGCCGAGATGCGCGCCATCGACGCCGCCGCCATCGCCGGCGGGGTGCCCGGCCACGCGCTCATGGAGCGCGCCGGGGCGGCGGTGGCTCGCGCGGCGCGCGCGCTCCTCGGCCCCGGCGGGCGGGTGCTGGCGCTCTGCGGCGGCGGCAACAACGGCGGCGATGGCTACGTGGCCGCCCGCCTCCTGCATGCCGGCGGAGTGGGCACGTTCGCGGTATCGATCGTCCCTCCGGACGCGCTCCGCGGCGACGCTCGCGCCGCCTTCGAGGCCGCTCGCACGGTGGGAGTCCCGCTGCTGGACGCGGCGGCCTTGCCGCAGCTCCAGGCCAGCCAGGGCGACGTGCTCCTCGACGCGCTCCTCGGGACTGGACTCGCCCGCGCCCCGGAGGGCCTCCACGCTGCGGCCATCGCGCGGCTGGCGGAGCTGCGCGCCGGCGGCTCACGGGTGGTGGCGCTCGACGTCCCCTCCGGTCTCTCCGCCGACACCGGCCGTCCGCTCGGCCCCTGCGTCGCAGCCGATCGCACCGTCACGTTCGCCTTCCTGAAGCGCGGGCTCGTCCTCCATCCCGGCGCCGCCTTCGCGGGCGAGGTCGAGCTCGCCGACATCGGCATCCCCGCCGCGGCCGCCGCCGCGGTGCCGTCGAGCTGCGAGCTCCTCACCGAGCGCGAGGCGCAGGCGCTCGTCCCGCCGCGGGCACCCGACGCACACAAGGGCGACGCGGGCCGCGTCCTGGTGGTGGCAGGCTCGCCTGGAAAGGGTGGCGCGGCCCACCTCGCCCTCTCGGGGGCGCTGCGCGGCGGCGCGGGGCTCGTCACGCTCCTCGCCCGTCCAGAGGTGCTGCCCTTCGCGCTCGCCGGCCGGCCGGAGGCGATGAGCCGGCCGCTCCCCGGCGCCGGACCGCTCGGGCCGGACGACCTCGACGCGCTCCTGGCCGCGGCGAAGGGGGTCGACGCCATCGTGATCGGCCCCGGCCTGCCGCGCGGCCCCGAGACGGGCCCGCTCTTGCGAGCCTTCCTGGAGCGGGCAGGGCGTCCGGCCGTGCTCGACGCCGACGCGCTCAACGCGCTGGCGGAGCGCCCGGGACTGGTGGCCGGGCTGCCGGTCCCGGTGGTCCTCACCCCACATCCCGGCGAGATGGCGCGGCTCACCGGCAGCACCATCGCCGACGTGCAGGCGGACCGGATCGGGCTCGCGGCGCGGCAGGCGCGCGCCTGGGGCTGCGTCCTCGTCCTCAAGGGCGCGCGGACGGTGGTCGCGTCCCCCGAGGCGGCGCCGGCCGTCGTGGAGGCGGGGAACCCGGGAATGGCGACCGGCGGCACGGGCGACGTGCTGGCCGGGCTCGTCGGCGCGCTCCTCGCCGGTGGCTTGCCCGCCTTCGACGCCGCGCGCGCCGCCACGTTCGCGCACGCGCTGGCCGGCGACCTCGCCGCGGCCAGGCTCGGCGAGCGCGGGCTCTTGGCCGGCGACCTGGCCCAGGCGCTCTGCGAGGTGTGGGCGCGATGGGGGCGCTAGGGCGGGAAGCCGAGCGCCACCAGGCGCAGCGCACCACCCGCTCCGCCCGCGCCAGCTTCATGCTGGGCGTCCGGCTCGGCGAGCTGCTCCAGCCCGGCGACGTCGTGGCGCTCGTGGGCGATCTCGGCGCCGGTAAGACCCAGCTCGTGCGCGGCATCTGCCAGGGCGCGGGCGTGCCGGAGCGAGAGGTGGCGAGCCCCAGCTTCGCCATCGTCGCCACCTACCGCGGGCGCATTCCCATCCACCACGCCGACCTGTACCGCCTGGCCGGCGAGGACGAGCTCTACGCGACCGGCTTCTCGGACCTGGTGGGCGGGGAGGGGGCGCTCCTGGTCGAGTGGGCGGACCGCATCCCCGGTGCGCTGCCGACTGCGCGGCTGGAGCTCCGGCTCGAGCACGACGACCGACGGCCCTCCACTCGCCACCTCACCATCCTCGGGACCGGCCGGCGGCACGCGACCCTGGCGCGTCAGCTCGGGGAGCACGGCTAGGCGACGGCGGAGCCGGACGGGCGGAGCGGCAGCTCGAGGACGCGGTGCGCCGCGTCGACGCCGATGAAGCCGTTCTCCGGCACCTCGCGCCACGGACCGTTGCCGATGGGCTCGCTGGCGATGGCGAAGAGCCCGGTCGAGGCCATGTGCGGCGCCACCTGCAGCGTCCGGCCACGCCGGCAGACGGCCAGGATCTCGCCATTCGTGACGAGGAGGTTCAGCGATGATGGCTTGGCAGGCCGTCGATCGGCGAGGCGGCCGACCAGCATGACGGTCTCCGCCATGGCGGCGCGAATGTCCTCCAGCTCGGGGCAGTGCCGGGCCGGATGGCGCGCCTCGAGCAGCGTGAGGAACAGCAAGAAGCAGCGCTCGCTGTCGGTGTCGCCGGCGAGGAGGCCCCGCAAGGCCGGGGCGATCTCGGCCTCGATGGCGCGCCGCACGCCCGCCACGCGGCGGAAGCGTGCGACGGTCCCGTTGTGCGCGAACAGCCAGCGTCCGTGCTGGAACGGGTGCGTGTTGCAAGGCTCGACCGCGCCGACGCTCGCGTCCCGGACGTGCGCCAGGACGATCTCGGAGCAGGCCTCGCGCGCCGCCGCCACGAAGGCATCGTCGGCGTGGGCCGGCGTCACCCCGCGACGGACCTGTACCCCGGCCGCGTCGTACCACCCGATCCCCCATCCATGAGGGTGGCGGTGCGACTGGGTGCGCAACGCGTTGTGCGCGACGCAGAGTGGCTCGTGCGGGACGTGGTGCGCGTCAGCGTGCTGGGCGAAGAGGCGGCACATCGCTGGTCGGCGATTCTATTACATCGGCTGGTGCGCGTCGCTGTTCGGTCGCGCGCTGCTGGTGGCCAGGACCTCGAGCGGAAGGCCAGCCTCTCTCCAGGCCTCGAAGCCTCCGGCGAGGGCAAAGGCCTTCGAGAGGCCGAGCTGCCGGAGCTGGAGCGCCACCCGGGCGCTCGATTGCTCTTCGGGTCAAGTGCAGTAGGCGACCAGCACCGCGTCGCGCGGGAGCGATGCGACGTACGACCGGACGTCAGCGTCGGGGGGGATGCGCCTCGAGCCCGGCAGCTGCTCCGTGGCCGTGGCGAAGGCCTTGGCGCTGCGCGCATCCACGAACGCGACCGGCTGGCCCTTCGCGATGCGCTCGCCCACTTCGGTGATGCTGATGCGTGGGGTCTCCATGACGCCTCCTCCCCCCATTTCTAAGGTGCCGCAGGCGTGGTCACACGGCTCATACCTCGACCTCCAGGGGGGGCTGCAGCAGGGCGAGGGCGGGGTGCTCGAGATCGAAGAGCCGCACGGCGATCCGGCGCCCGTGGACCTCCAGGAGCCCGGCCGATCGTGGCAGGCTGAAGCGCCGCGGCCCGGCGGCGCCGGGGTTCACGTGGACGAGGCCGTCCTCGACGAGCGCCACCGGCCGGTGCGAGTGGCCGTAGACGAGGACGCGCGCCCCGGCGCGCGCGATCGCGTCCCGCACCGCCGGGAGGAGCCGCCCACGGCCTCCGATCTGGTGGACGAGCACCGCCCGGACTGCGCCGAGCTCCACCTCGATCAGCTCCGGCAGGTGATCGAAGTCCGGTGCGCGATCGTTGTTGCCGCGCACGGCCGTCACCGGCGCGAGCCGGGAGAGAGCCTCCAGGACGGGCGTCTTCACGACATCGCCGGCGTGCAGGATGAGATCGCAGCCGCGGAACAGCTCGGCGAGGCGCGGCTCCACGAGCCCGTGGGTGTCCGAGACCAGGCCGACGCGCATGAGCTCCTCCTGTCCGCGCCGCGCCGCTCCGTCAATGCGGACCGCCGGGGTCGGGGTCGGGGTCGCGGTCGGGGTCGGGGTCGGGGTCGGGTGCAGGGGAGAACGGGCCGGGCAGCCCG
>WNGR01004211.1_pt1 | contig 15550 bp, 13 predicted proteins | sample 5407581 | NCBI WGS metagenome assembly WNGR01 (sample SAMN13153383, study PRJNA577476) | soil metagenome | isolation source: 80 cm soil or saprolite under Garry oak tree replicate 2 | place: USA:California | collected 2016-06-15
ATTTGGCGCGTGCTGCCGACCGCTACCGTATTGGCGGCCTGTCTGCCTCAATCCAGGGATGCAGGGATATCACCTGGTGAATCCACAAACAGCCCACTTCACCAATATCTCCGGCGACGCGGTCTACCCTTTCCTGAAAAACGATGAGCGGCTCTATTGTACCGAGGATACCCCTCAACGCACGTTTTGGACGTATTGGGGCAGCCCGCCATTGAAGATCGCACAAGGAACGCCCTGCTTCGGAGACTTCGAACTGCTGGAGGGTCGCACCTTAGTGATTACCGCCCTCAGCGATCCTCGCATGGAGGTCTTGCTGGAGCTGGTGCGCCCACTCTCGCTGGGTACCCCGCACATAGAGCAACATTCCTCCCCACGCGTGCCCAAGCCGCCACGGAAAGCACCAGCCAGGAAACGGCGACGCAAATTCTGAGAACAAGCATGGAGAGGGCGTTATGATATAATGCTCCCAAAAGATAGAACACAAGAGCTACAAAGAGGGACCAACCCATGCCCTATAGTGCGTCAATTAACGGGCAAGCATATCGCATTGATAGCGGAGAAAACACACCGCAACGTGAAGTCACCATCGAGGGAACACCTTTGAAGATCGATTGGAGCTTCATTGCCCCCCTAGCGACCGATAGTAAGGAACCCACACACGTAGGAGGTCGCTACAGCTTACTTGTGGGCGGCAAGTCCTACGAAATTTTTGCCCAGCGCATCCAGAAGCCCGATGAGAATAGCAGCCAGACCTACGAAATTTATTTTGCCGGTCAACGTTTCGAGGTCGAGGTAGAAGATGAGCGCGAAAAGGCTCTGGCAGGAGCCGCAAAAGCTGCCCATGATACCGGCGAGGCCAGGATACGCGCCCCCATGCCGGGACTGGTCATCGGTATACCTCTGGAAGTGGGAGCCTCCGTCGAACGAGGCCAGACCGTGATCGTGCTGGAAGCCATGAAAATGGAGAACGATCTGGCAGCCCCCAAGCCCGGTGTGATTAAAGAGATTAAGGTGAGCAAGGGCCAGTCAGTCAATCAGGGTGATGTGCTGGTGGTGATCGGTGGAGAATAAGCAGAGAGGGTGAGGTTCAGTTTTTTGCACAGCCGCCCCACCCCCCATGACGCCCGCAAGGGGCGTCACTACTATACACGGTTTGGCTCGCTGCGCTCGCAGAGTCATCATCTTCAGACGAGCGAAGCGACGTTGACTCCGTGTATAGTAGTGACGCCCCTTGCGGGCGTCATGGGGGGTGGGAGGCCACTGTACAAAACAATGAAACGCACCCCTTATTCTCAGGGCTTCTTGCCTCTTATCTTGCTCCCTGTTATACTAACAAGGGGATCATGTCCCTCACCATATCGATGATATCCCCTCATGACGCCCGCAAGGGGCGTCACTACTATACACGGTTTGGCTCGCTGCGCTCGCAGAGTCATCATCTTCAGACGAGCGAAGCGACGTTGACTCCGTGTATAGTAGTGACGCCCCTTGCGGGCGTCATAGGGGGTGGGAGGCCACTGTACAAAACAATGAAACGCACCCCTTATTCTCAGGGCTTCTTGCCTCTTGCCTTGCTGCCTGTTATACTAACAAGAGGATGAGATGTGAATAAACAAATAGGAGAACTGTTACAAATCATCGAGGGGGTCGAGGACATTTCTTGGGTTCCTTTCGCCGAGATGATGGCTTCTGGGAGGGTTTTAGATGATCCACTTCCTATATTTTGAGCAGTAGCAACAACGAAGCTGGGAGCCGGGGCAAGGGCTTGTCTCCGAATTGGCGAGCAGAAGTCGTCCTCCGCTTCCCACAATGGCTCAGTTGACGAGGATCTTCGCGGCTTTTATGTGCTCACTGGTCATGGCTTTCTCTTTCCTGATATTCCTGAATGGACCGATCAATGACGTTGTCGCGGCGCACCCGCTCCTCACGCTGGCAGAGCAGGTCTTCTTCGCCAGTGTCATATGTGCATTGGGTGTCGTCCTGTTTACTGGCATTCCATTAGCGGTGGTGGCCTGGCGGTCAACGCCGCGCGTTCGCTTCCTGCTCACCGCTCCCTTTCTGGCCCTTGTGCTGCCACTGCTTGCCCCCTTTCTGGCCCTTGTGCTGCCACTGCTCAGGTTCATGCACCCGGTTATCATAGCTGTGGACGTCTTCTTCTTTGGTTACACCGTCCTCGCTGCCATGATCTGGCGCACCACGCCGCGCAAAAGCTTCCTCTCGATCATCCCATTTCTCTTCTTTGCGCTCCTCTTTCTCTCTGTAATCCTCACGCCGCTTCTCTCCCTGATCTTGCCTGATGACTTGGTTGGGCTTCTGGGCAATATGGTGAACAACGTGCTTGGGTATGGTCTCCCCATCATAGGGAATCTGGGCAATGTCATTGTCGGCCTGATCTTCTATAGCGTTCCCGTGCTGAGTACCATCGCCATCAATCGTGCCATGCGAGAGGCAACGCTGCCCGAAAAATGGTTCCGCTTTGCTAGGATCCCCAGTCGTCTCGTCGTCTTCGCGCTGCTGGTGATGTTCCTGGGACTGCTCTTCTGGGGGGTCTACCTGGTTGTGTTCGCACCTGCAATGCTTTTCTCGCTCAACTCCCCTCTGCTGCCTTCTACTAATCCCTGGCTGCTCACGCTCATTGGCATGCTCATATCGGTGATCGTTGCTGTTCGGGCGCTCTCTTCTGATCGGTAAGCGCATCAGGACGTGATGGGAAAATCACCCGACAGCATCCTGAGTATTGTGTCAAGGGAGAGGCCGACATCCTAGACATTTGGAGAGAAGACTTCCCGGCAGCGACTTGAGAGTGTCCTGCTTGTCATCCTGAGCGCGAGCTTTGGATCTCTGCGTCCGGCGAGCGAGATCCAAAGCTCGCGCTCAGGATGACAAGCATTATCTCCAAATGTCTCCCGGCATCCAGACATTTGGAGAGAAGACTTCTTACCCCTGCTTCAGGTACAGCACGGCCGGGCCAGCCGGTGTTCCTTTCGGGGTGAAGCTGACGATTCCCGGGCTCTCGACGGAAACCTCGCCTTCACCCTCTGTTTGGCGACTGTTGACGCTGAACCATTCGACCGTGTAGGTGCCTGCGTCCAACATCACGGTGAACGGATCAGCCGTCTCGCTCGGCTGGAGGATGAGGTACTCCTGGCCTGCGTTCGCCAGCGCGTAGCCGGTCGAGCTGAGGTCGCCGTGCGGCTCCATCTCGATGAGCTTCATGCGCTGCGCGAAGCGGAGCGTGTCGCCCATCGCGTAGCGAGCCGGTTCGAACGACTCGTACGAGGGAACTCCCAACGACGGATCGAGCGGGTTCACGATGTCGATAATCCCGAAGTCCATGAGGATCGGGTTGTGGCCGCGGAGGAAGGATTTCCATGCCCACAGCGCGTCGCCCCTGCCTGGGGCGTAGTGGTCCGTATCGGTGATCACCACCTTCGTGCCGGAGCTTGCGGGCGGGTTTTCGAACCATCGGGACGCTGGACTTCCAGGTTCGCCCGGGTGCCGACCGCCGGTGAAGATCTCGTCGTCGTAGCCGGGCGAGATCCAGTCCGCGGGGCTGCTCCACAGCCCCTCGTTGACCTTGCTCTGATCCGGGACGGGGAACTGCATCGTCATCCCGATGGAGTGCTTGTCGTACCCCATCTGCTGCTCGTACTGCTTGACGAACTCGATCACCCAATACTGCCACTGAGTCGAGTCGCCCCAGGAGGGCAAGTCGGACAGTCCCAGTGCGGAGGCTACGGTCCGGTCGATGGACCCGCCGCCCGACGATTCGTTGGCGACCTCGTAGAGGACGTTGGACAGGTCAGCGACGGTGTCGACGACCTTGCGGATGTACGCCTCCTGGAGCGCCTGGGCACGCGGGTCGAGCGGGAGGACCTGGTAATCGACGATCGAGGAGAGAGATCCCGTTGACGTTGTTGGCAGCGTGGAACGGATGGCCCTCGACGTTGTCGGGCGCCGGGCTGAGGTGGAGGCCGAAGCCGTCGAAGAACATGACCGAGACGTAGATTCCCAGAAGGTCAACGGGTGGAGCAGTCAAATGCTGCTTACGATGATGAAAGGACCCTTTCGCCAGCGAAGAACTCCTCCAGCACGGGGGCGATACTTTCTGCCTTGACCATGTGCGTCTGGCCTGCCAGGGTGCGGTAGTTCGCATTGGGCAGGGTCTGCGCGAGCGCTTGCATCGAATGACGCATCCATGTCGGACTTTTACCGCCATCCATCACCAGCGTAGGGGCTTTGATGGAGGACCCCAGCGTGGTTGGTAATGGTTTGCCTGCCCCGTAAGCGACGATCGTGCTGATATCGTACGGCAGGGTGTGCGCGACGGCGGTGAGCTTCGACCACATCGGGAAGAGCGGCATGATGGCGACCATAAAGCTGGGCGTGCCGACCTGTTTCATGAACAGCTTGACCGCTTTCGAGCGCTGATTCTGCGCCACCGCCTCTTTGAGGCTGGCCAAGAATGCCGGTGTCACCGGTTTGCCAGTATCATCGACAACAAATGGCGCTTCGTACAGGGCCAGTTTCGTGATCCCTGGCAGCCGATTTGCCGCTTCGATGGCCAGCCCGGCGCCTGAAGATTGACCGGCCACGTAGGCTGTACCACCGGCTGCTTCGACCAGGGCCGCAAGGTCTTCGACTTCCCGCTCAATTGCATATGGCTGGGTATCGCCGCTTTCGCCGCGCCCCCGGCGGTCATAGGTGATGACGGTAAAATGCGGAGCCAGCACGGCAGCCAGACCTTGGGAAGGCCCGAATTGCCGATAACAGAGCGCACCATCCACCAGGATGAGGGCCGGTCCCTGGCCGACCTGGGAGTATGCGATAACGGTACCGTCTTTGGAAGTAACAGTGTTGTGTGCGATTACTGTGGACATTGTCTTCTCCTTTACTTTGCTTGCAACTCTTGCACATAGCCGATCAGATAATCCCAGGTCATGCTCATCCCTTGCAGCATACCCATGTCGACAGCGACTGAAAGCGCCGCTGCATTGCTGAACTGGACACGAGCAGTAACTCTGGTTTTACCTGCCTCTTCCATGAAGATCACGGTGGTCAGGTGCTCCGGCATGCCCTCGATAGGGTTGGCATGCTCGTCGGCGAAGGTCGAGGTATAGACCAGCTTCTCCGGTAGCACGATCTCGCTGTACACACTGCGTGCCCAGTGATCTTGATCCTCTGGCGAACGCATGCAGTAGTGCCAGATGCCACCAGGCCGCAAGTCGATGGTACAGACGGCAAGGGTGTACGGCTGTGGTGCCCACCAGCGCTTGAGATGCTCCGGCCGGGTAAAAACCTGAAACATCAGCGTGCGGGGTGCAGTGAAGTGCCGTTCCACGACAAATTCCTGTTCCCCAACACGGGAGCTCAGAGATTGGTAATCAAACATTGTTGTCCTCAATTCGGTTGCTGATGTGTTGCTCGGTGGCCTGCAATTCCAGGAGGTAATCGTCCAGACGATCGAAGCGTTCTTCCCAGAGGCGAAGAAAAGATTGTAGCCAGGACTCCAACTCCTGGAACGGCTCACGCCTCAGCTTATAAATCCTCCGGTTGGCCTGCGGCTGGACCTCCACAATCTCAGCCTCGCTCAGAACCTTGAGGTGCTTCGACACCTGCGGCTGCTGTAATCCCAGCCGCAGGGCGATTTCTCCTACTGTCAGAGGGCCATCGCGCAACAGTTCGACAATGTGTAAGCGGTTTGGCTCCGTCAGAGCAGTCCATGTTGTTTTCATAGTTCTATTATACCCGAAAAGGAATATACTTGTCAAGGTATATTCCTGGAAAGGAATATTTTGGTCTATCACGTTCGTTTGACCAATTCAGTCTCGAGTGCGGTGCAGCTGCTCGGCTTCGATCACGACGGGGGATATTGGCACAGCTCGGTCTCGGGTCGTGCGGCCTCGGCCCTCGAACTCCTGGAAGAATGCCGACCCATCTCGTGGATTGCATGGTCTTGACCCTACTCAACAGTCCTGCATCTTCGGCTCTAAAGCGACCTCCCGTAACAAGAGATGCACGAAAATCCACAAATAGCTGTTGAGTTTTGGCAAGTGGACCCAATCTTCTCTCTTCGACTGTTTCCTGAGCAGGAAGGAACTCATCCTGTTACGCTCCAAGCTGGCCGAACACCTGGTGGCCAAAGAGGACAGCGTGTACTTCTCTCCGCTGTGTGCCAGTGATATGAGGAGAGTGGAAACGGTCGGTGGGCCACCACCAAGCGAAACCTCTGTCTTTCTCGTGTAAGCACAACTATTCAGCGCGGGTCGCAGTGATCGCTTCTCTGAGCGTAGACCCGCGCATCGCTCCAGAGGCGGCTTGATGCGAATTTGGCCCTCTACGGAAGGCTTTTTGCGAGCCAAAAAACGCCCAAAAAAAGTGACCCGCGCAAAGTATTGCATAAAGTGGCTTCCTGTGCTATACTATCAGTGCCGCAGGCTAAATGGCCTGGGAAGCCCGTTCGGGTTTGAAACATATTATGACTGAGCTGGCGTATATGGAGCCTAAACTGGCTAAATGGCCTGGGAAGCCCGTTCGGGTTTGAAACAGATTAAAAGGTGCATTCCCATTATTCGGATTCACAAGGCTAAATGGCCTGGGAAGCCCGTTCGGGTTTGAAACATTTTGGCTGATAGGGGGAGAAAAATTCACTCCGGTGGCTAAATGGCCTGGGAAGCCCGTTCGGGTTTGAAACATGGATTGGAAATTCGTACTCACAATAACCACCAATGGCTAAATGGCCTGGGAAGCCCGTTCGGGTTTGAAACTCGTGAAGACCGCTGGCGTAGGGGGGGCCAATACTGTGGCTAAATGGCCTGGGAAGCCCGTTCGGGTTTGAAACCCAGAAATCATAGAAAAACAACGTTGATACCTACAGGCTAAATGGCCTGGGAAGCCCGTTCGGGTTTGAAACCAAACGAGTAAGGTCGCCACTACAGGTGGTTTGAAGGGCTAAATGGCCTGGGAAGCCCGTTCGGGTTTGAAACTTGTGGATGCTGGAAGTACATCACTTCGGTAGATGTGGCTAAATGGCCTGGGAAGCCCGTTCGGGTTTGAAACCAATCTATGCACCTCTCGTTGCAGTTCCTCTACTTCGGGCTAAATGGCCTGGGAAGCCCGTTCGGGTTTGAAACAATTGCATACCACGTATCCCATGAATGCCACCTAGGGGCTAAATGGCCTGGGAAGCCCGTTCGGGTTTGAAACTTTTTTCAACACAATACTACTTTTACAAGGGCTTGCCGGCTAAATGGCCTGGGAAGCCCGTTCGGGTTTGAAACAGAGGGTTGCGTCTTGCAGAGTACAGCACGCTCCCCAAGGCTAAATGGCCTGGGAAGCCCGTTCGGGTTTGAAACAGCCCAATGCGTCACTGGGTAAGTGAATAGCGGCTGGGCTAAATGGCCTGGGAAGCCCGTTCGGGTTTGAAACGCTTCATGCTCAGCGCATGTATGAGAATAGTCCCAAGGCTAAATGGCCTGGGAAGCCCGTTCGGGTTTGAAACTCGCAAAGTTGGTCCAAGTCAGCCAATTCTGTTGCGGGCTAAATGGCCTGGGAAGCCCGTTCGGGTTTGAAACACCATGAAGGGTTCTCCGCCGTTGATGTGCGGCAAGCGGCTAAATGGCCTGGGAAGCCCGTTCGGGTTTGAAACACTCGACGTTGATGTTCGTTGCCATACTTCAGGTGACAGGCTAAATGGCCTGGGAAGCCCGTTCGGGTTTGAAACCAAATTGGTTCGCCTCTACAGAAGGTACATAGTTAGGCTAAATGGCCTGGGAAGCCCGTTCGGGTTTGAAACATTTTAGTCACGCCGGTCAGGCGTCAAGAGTGAAGGGCTAAATGGCCTGGGAAGCCCGTTCGGGTTTGAAACAATCACCCGCAGACAAACCGTCAGTGTGATTGAGATGGCTAAATGGCCTGGGAAGCCCGTTCGGGTTTGAAACTGGGAAGATAGTCTCTGGTTTAACCTTCGTCCGAATGGCTAAATGGCCTGGGAAGCCCGTTCGGGTTTGAAACCGCACTTTGGCTCAATGGGACTGACAAGCGGAATGCGGCTAAATGGCCTGGGAAGCCCGTTCGGGTTTGAAACCAATATGATACCTACGACGGCGTGGAGTCAGTAGTGTGGCTAAATGGCCTGGGAAGCCCGTTCGGGTTTGAAACCCCAGTAGCACCACGCGAAGGCTATAGCCTCGCATACGGCTAAATGGCCTGGGAAGCCCGTTCGGGTTTGAAACTGACTAACCCAGGAATGTGGCGACCACGGTGCGTGAGGCTAAATGGCCTGGGAAGCCCGTTCGGGTTTGAAACACACTCGGTGCCGCACTCGTCGCCTTTGCAACCGGCGGCTAAATGGCCTGGGAAGCCCGTTCGGGTTTGAAACCTTACAACTTGGTTAGTACACTTCCACGTATCTCGAGGCTAAATGGCCTGGGAAGCCCGTTCGGGTTTGAAACTGACTGATGTTTTTTGCGCGAAAGCGCATGTACCCAGGCTAAATGGCCTGGGAAGCCCGTTCGGGTTTGAAACAATAGGCAGCCACAAGCAGAACCTACAAGTTCTTCGCCGGCTAAATGGCCTGGGAAGCCCGTTCGGGTTTGAAACTTCAGGCACCCGTAATTACACTTGCGGTCTTTCGGGGGCTAAATGGCCTGGGAAGCCCGTTCGGGTTTGAAACTACAACACAAAGAACGCCACCGGGATCACCACCCAACTGGCTAAATGGCCTGGGAAGCCCGTTCGGGTTTGAAACTTTTATTCTTGTCGGGCATTAGTTAATCTTTCCTTTCGGCTAAATGGCCTGGGAAGCCCGTTCGGGTTTGAAACACGGAACAGAGCCTCGACGACATCAAGACTTGCAAGGCTAAATGGCCTGGGAAGCCCGTTCGGGTTTGAAACGCTTGGAGAAACATTGCCTTGAGCTTCGGGGCCCAAGGCTAAATGGCCTGGGAAGCCCGTTCGGGTTTGAAACAAACACTTTCTTCGACGTACCGATCCGTAATCCATTGAATAGGCTAAATGGCCTGGGAAGCCCGTTCGGGTTTGAAACTGCAGGATTTAGCACTGACAGTGCATACTCTTTCGGGGCTAAATGGCCTGGGAAGCCCGTTCGGGTTTGAAACGAAGAGTCCCTTTACCACTTAGAGCAATTGGCCGCGGCTAAATGGCCTGGGAAGCCCGTTCGGGTTTGAAACAATAAGACATTGGTTATAAAGCGTTACCGTTGTTCAAAGGCTAAATGGCCTGGGAAGCCCGTTCGGGTTTGAAACATGCACATTTAAAAGATTTACTACCAGTAGTTGCAAGGCTAAATGGCCTGGGAAGCCCGTTCGGGTTTGAAACCTGATTATCCTTCTAGGAGTGCGCCGGGAATCCAGTGGCTAAATGGCCTGGGAAGCCCGTTCGGGTTTGAAACTTGAAATCACGATGGCTGTCGAGCCAGATTTCTCAAGGGCTAAATGGCCTGGGAAGCCCGTTCGGGTTTGAAACAGTATCAACTGAATCAAAAATCTGGGACTAGGCATGGGCTAAATGGCCTGGGAAGCCCGTTCGGGTTTGAAACTCATAGCGCAGTTCACGGCCGAGCGTTAATCGGGGAGGCTAAATGGCCTGGGAAGCCCGTTCGGGTTTGAAACTTTATTCCACTCTTCTGGAGTTTTGGGCGTTGGACCGGCTAAATGGCCTGGGAAGCCCGTTCGGGTTTGAAACAAACTCTATGATCGTAATGCCGCGGTAATCTGGTCGCTTGGCTAAATGGCCTGGGAAGCCCGTTCGGGTTTGAAACTCTCCTCTAAACCAATCCCAGATCGCGTCATAGTTGGGGCTAAATGGCCTGGGAAGCCCGTTCGGGTTTGAAACATTAAGCCTACCCGACAGCCAGTCCCGCTACGAACGGCTAAATGGCCTGGGAAGCCCGTTCGGGTTTGAAACTAACAGTAGTAGACGTAGAAAGAATAATGCAATGACAGGCTAAATGGCCTGGGAAGCCCGTTCGGGTTTGTGCGCCATGTCGCGCATAACAGTATCCCTGGCACAGCCAGGAGGAATTAGGAGAAACATTCCTGGGTCATCCAATCTACCTTGAGCTGAAAAGCAAGGGGGAAAGCAGCATATTGGAAAAGCCGTCAATATCTGACAGACGATAGAGATCGAGGACGGCAAGACCCGTGCGGTATGAATAAAGCTAAACTGCCTGAAGCTCAATTGACAGTGGTTGCGCAACGGGGCCTATGGGAAAGCGTCTGAAGCCCATATCCTTCTCTGCAATGGTCATCAATCCCGACTGTTGCACTCTCCTGGGAAGTGAACGATGACTAATGCGCGTCATTGAAGCCAATGAATGAGCGTTCTAACCCGCACTAGCACGTACTGTGATGACGAAACATGGGATCACCTAAACCGCGAGAGTGGCATGGTGACAGAGCCTGGGGAGTCATCAGCGAATGGGAAAGCCATTTACACGGTGAAGCCAGGCAGGGCTTGCGGCAAAGATGAGGGAGGTGTGCGAGATGCACAATTGCCAAAACTCAGGCTCTTGCCAGCCATCCCTGATGGAAACGAGCCTGGAGAGCCGGATGCTAGGAAACCAGCCCGTCCGGTTCGGGAAAGGGTAGCTGGAAACGTGTCAACGTCTAGAGTCCGGGAACGGAGAGTGTCGTTTCAATCGCTCTCGCCAGCCCTTTTAGAGACGAGGTAACGCGCTAGCTACCTATTTCATGAAACACATCTACATTCTGGACACCACGAATTGAGTTGCATGGCTAAATGGCCTGGGAAGCCCATTTGGGTTTGAAACACTCCGTGAGTCAGGTAGAACATGGTTAAAAAGAAGGGCTAAATGGCCTGGGAAGCACAAGCGCCAAGCCGAGATGAAAGAGCAGATGCTTGCGCTCTATGAGCTGGCGCAAGAGGTAGGCAACGCCGATTTTGTGGCGGCGCTGGAATTGGCAACGGAACAACAGATGTACGGCGCAGAATATGTGCGAGCGATTGTGACGATGCCGGTGGCCTCTGCGCCCAATGGGACGGTGCAACGACGTCTGGCTGCGCTCTTGCCCTGGGTGCCAGCGCAGCAGAATGTGGAGCGTGACCTGGCTCAGTATGAAGACTATGTGGCCAACCGCGAGCAACTGCGAGAACCGGCAGGGATGCAAACAGGAGGAGGCAGATGAGCCAGTCGCTCGATCACAAGCTCGCCGAGTTGAAGTTAGGACGCATGCGGCAAGTGTATCCCACCTGGATAGAACAGGCAGCCCACACGGAGATGGGCTATGGCGAATTCCTGGAGCAACTGGTTAGCGAAGAACTGCTTGCTCGCCAGGAGAACCATCTGCGGCGCAAGATGAAAGCCGCCAGCTTCCCTTATGCGGCCACCATTGAGCAGTTCGACTTCACGCTGCATCCCGAACTCAAGCGCACGGTCATGTTGCGCTTCTTTGACAGCAGTTTCGTGACCACAGCTGGGTCACTGGTCCTGATCGGGCCAAGCGGAGTGGGGAAAACACATCTCGCCGTGGCCGTTGGGACCAAGCTGGTGCAACTGGGCTACAGTGTGGGGTTCGTGATGGCGCAACAGGTGGCCAATGCCGTCTTAACCGCCACAACACGAGCCGATCTCGCTCGCCTCATCGAGCCCCTGGTGAAATGCGATCTGCTGATCCTTGATGAGTTTGGCTATTTGAGCCTCTCGCCGCAGGTCGGCCCCGTACTCTATGAGATCATCAGTGGACGCTACGAGAAGGGCGCCACGGTCATCACCTCCAACAAAAGTCTGGCCAGTTGGGGCGAACTGGTCGGCGATACGGCTTTAATGATGGCGATCATTGATCGCTTGCTTCATCATGGCGAGGTCTTCTACGTGCGCGGTTCTTCGTACCGCCTCGGTGGGAAAGAAGCCGTCACCTTGAGTCCGAAAGGAGAAACGCTCGCGGCAACTGAGAAGCTCTAAAAAGGGGAGTCAATCAAACGAACGGCGAACCGTTGGCTCAGGAGAGCTTTGATGTGACTTTCGTCGAAAACGATGCCGGTTTTTGAACCGGAAGCATGCCTACTTGACAACCGCAATTTACAGCACCCCACGCTCAACTACCCCTTGACAACGCTTTGCGTCGCTGATATACTTATGTACCATAAGGTACATAATGGCAGTACATACCTGGAGTACATTGATCTGGCCGCTGACAAAGGAGCATAGGATGCCTTTTTCCCGTTTTGCGAAGATGCCGAGCGAAAAACGTGAGCGGTTGCTGACCATCGCTGCACAAGAGTTCGCCGCACATGGCTTCGAGGCGGCTTCGTTCAACCGCATTCTTGAGGAAGCGCAGATCGGGAAGAGTTCGGCGTATTACTACTTTGAGGATAAAGCCGATCTCTTCTGCACGGTGGTCAGCTATTGTCTCGACCGCTTGCAGCTTGCCCCTGCCCGCGAAGCGCTCACCTCGCTCACCCCCGAGACCTTCTGGCCCGCCATTGCCAACATACACGATCAACCGCTGCTACATGCACAGCAGCACCCCTGGCTCTTCGGAGCAGTGCGTGCCGCCGAACGCTTGACACCAGAGTCCTTGCAGCGTGAGCCTCTGGCACAGCTCGCCCGCTCCCTGACACAGTACATGATGACCGGCATAGGTACAACGATCAAACGCGGACAAGAGCTTGGGCTGATCCGCACGGATCTCCCCGATGAGTTGCTCATGGCCTGGTTCAGGGCGCTCGATGGCGCAAGTGACGACTGGCTGCTCGCTCACCTGGATCACCTGGATCAAGAAGCCATCACCCACATCGCACGTCAGACCATCGCAACGATCCGACAAGCATTGGCACCACCAACCTCGATCAGGCCGTAAATGTTTTGTTTCCAAAGGAGAGAGACCATGTCTACCAAACTATTCCGTATGCTGAGCGCGCTCAGTGCCATCGTCGGTGTTATCATGCTGATTACGTCTTTCAGTCTTAATCCCGGCCCGCCGTCCAACGCGACCGGTGCCCAGTTGATCGCTTTTGGCAACCAATACTACACTTCTATCCTCTGGGGAGCCTGGTTACAGGCCGTTGGTCCGCTTCTTATCGTGCTTTTTGCCTTCGCAATTGTTTCCCTGGCTGGCGCTACCACACGGCTTGCGGGCTGGATGACCATGTTTGGGGGAACCATCCTCATGACGGTGAGCCTCGTAGAAATCACGTTTTATATGAGCGCCTTAAATACGACCCCCTTAAATAATAATCCAGCCGCGATGGGCTTGATCAGCCTCGCTCTTATTCACTCGGTTCAGCACCTCTACTTCATAGTGGGAGCGCCAGCCCTCTTCATACCGCTGGGAGTCGTCATTCTCGGCTCTCGTCTGCTCCCACGCGTGTTAGGCTACCTGGCAATTGTGCTGGGAGCCGCCTTTGCCATCGCAGGAGTTGTCTACCTCTTCGATCTGACTCTCCCTGTGCTGGTCCAGGCTTTTGCCAGCATCCAGGTGCTCTGGTGGTTGGCTGCCGCCATCATGCTTATCGTCCGTCCGCAAAAGACATCTGACACTCCATCTGTGAAAGAGCAAGAACCAGTAGTACCTGAGTGACTTCCACTTCTGGCATGAAGTCAACCGGCAGCCGACAACATTTGACCCGGTGATGCTGAAGGCCGACGACCCTTTCATGCTACTCTTTACCTCTGGCACCGTCGGGCTGGCCAAGGGCGTTGCCGTGCCGCTGAAAGCGCTGCTCTCTATGATGGCCTACATGCGTTATGGAATCGGGCTGCGTGCGGACGACGCCTACTGGAATGTCGCCGATCCCGGCTGGGCGTATGGCCTCTATTATGGAGTCGTCGGGCCGCTACTGCTCGGACACGCGACGACGTTCTACGACGGGCCATTTACGGTTGAGAGTACCTATCATATGCTAGAAAAGTATCACATTACGAATCTGGCCGCCGCGCCCACCGCCTATCGTCTGCTACTTGCAGCCGGTTCGCAGGCAGCCCAACAGATCAAGGGACAATTACGCGTGGCCAATAGCGCCGGTGAGCCGCTCAATGACGACGTCATCACCTCGGCAGGTTATCGCATCGGGCCATTTGATGTAGAGAGCTGCCTGATCGAACACCCGGCAGTTGCCGAGTCGGCAGTGGTTGGCAAGCCCGATCCTGAGCGAACCGAACTGGTCAAGGCATTCGTCGTGTTACGCCCCGGCTATGAACCACAGGGGGATTGAAAAGTCCACACGAGGCGAGAAACGACGGCATGGCTAGCGCCCCGCCACATGACGACCGCAAGGGTCGTCACTACTATACTACGTTTCATGCCCGTTGTACTCGCCGTCTATAGTAGTGACGACCCTTGCGGTCGTCATGTGGGTGACTTTTAAATCGCCCTGTATGAACCAACGTCAGCCTTGACAACCGAACTGGAACAGTTTGTCAAGCAGCGACTCTCGGCTCATGCCTACCCGCGCGAGATCGAGTTCATCAGCGCACTGCCCAAGACGCCCAGTGGCAAGATCCAGCGCTTCCTGCTCCGCCAGCAGGAGACACAGAAGCAGAAAAAGACTCAAGGGCAGTAATACGGGTGCATTTCATTTTTTGCATTGAGCGCAAGGTGGCAAACATGGCAGGGGTAGCTGCGCGAGCCCAGCCACTACTATACTATGCAAAGGACACTCGTCGTATAGTAGTGGCTGGGCTCGCGCAGCTACCCCTGCCATGCAAAATCGGCCCCGATGATCATTTGATTACAGCAAGGTTACGCCCTTTAGCAGATTGGCCTGGACGATAAGAAGAAAGTGTGTCGGCCACAGTTCCCCTGGCAACATCAACGGCAACGCTAGCAACTGTTGGTATATGGCAGAGCATGTTGGTATAGGAGGCATTCGCCAGAGGGCAATAACATTCGCCCGCCTTGATGCTTCGGCGTAGCTCGTTGGCCTTGGTTGTATTCCAGGCCGATCGAAAATCGTAGTTATGTTCGCGCAGATTGCCAACTGATTCTGCACGGATACAACAGGTCCAGACATCCCCATTGGGAGCAATCTGTGCAGATGCCACACCGGCCATGCAAGGGATCACCTGGCGCTTCTCAACCAACGTGCCCTTGACAAGATCGTAGTAACGGTCACGAAATGCTTGCGTGATACGGGAAACACCATTGAACTCAGCTTCGCGAATGCCTTTCTGCAAGCGCTCGATGACAGGTTGATAACGCTGAATTGGCGGTGTGATACCCATACCAACCGTATCCAGTTCGACACGCTCTTCAGCAATTTCGCTAATGTATGAGTCGGGTTTCAGTTCATCACGTACGAAGGCATAAATGTTGTCAAACTCATCCACATTAAAGTTTGAGATGACGGTATGCACGCCTAAAGTAAAGTTTTTGTAGCGGCCCTTCAGCTCCTTCAGACCTGCGTAGGTGCGCATGGCCCGCTCAAAATTGCCTTTAACGCCGCGCACAATATCATGCTTTTCACCAACGCCGTCTAATGACAGGTTGATAATGACCTCACTGGTGGGGGCTGCTTGTAGGACTCGCTCGATGCGGCCAGGGATGATCTTATCCTGGATGCCATTAGT
>WNGR01004212.1_pt1 | contig 15550 bp, 16 predicted proteins | sample 5407581 | NCBI WGS metagenome assembly WNGR01 (sample SAMN13153383, study PRJNA577476) | soil metagenome | isolation source: 80 cm soil or saprolite under Garry oak tree replicate 2 | place: USA:California | collected 2016-06-15
GTCCCAGTAGCCCTGCACCTCGTCCAGGACTTCCTTGTCCAGCGAACTGCGCCCGCCTAGGTAGGCGATGCGGGGATGGGCCGGGTAGTTGCGGTCGACCGGGCGAAGGTCGACGGTCAGCACCTTGCCGTTGCCGATGGCGTCCAAGTAGGTGGCCATGAAGAGCGCCGAGCCACCCGCCGCGGTGCCAGTCTCGATGATCAGGTGCGGCTTGACCTCGCCGATCACGTCAACCAGGTTGAGTAGGTCGGAGGGCATCTTGAAGAGCGGCACCCCCAGCCAGCGGGTGCGCTGCCAGGTCAGTCCTTCCTCGAAAGCCACCGAGTAGGAGAGCTTGTGGAAGTCGTCGATGATGTCCTGCTTGGTTTGGCCCGGCCGCGGCGCGAAGCGCTCCACCGGATGGCCCATGACCGTCTTGCCGGCGGGGAATTCCTTGACTTCGACCGCGGGCTTGATCTCCATCTGCGCAATTGTTCCCCTTATTTCAACTGGAGCAACCACGTTGTGGCCAATCCCGCCCTTGCGAACCTCATTCGCCACTGGGAAATTCGACTCCTTCAAAATGCCCGTTGCTTTCGGTGGTGATGACTCCACCCTGGGCGTGGAGCAGGCCGCCCTGGGCGACCGCGATCTCCCGCTCGACCTCGACCGTGGGCCGGTCCTTGACCGCGATATGGCCAGTCTCCGGTTCCCAGATGTGCTCCGGCACGGCCTCCGTCTTGCCTTCCTTGCGGGCCTGCTTGACCCACGAGACGTAGTAGCGCGAGTCGACCCCGATCAGGCCCCAGTGCTTGGCTTCGATACGGGAGTCGACCTTGATCTCGTAGCCCTGGTTTTGGGCATGGCGGCAGAAGAAGACATCGTCTGACATCTGCTTGCCGTTGATCGAAGAGGTGGGGGCGGCGAAGAAAGGCACGTCCTTGGGCCAGTTCTCGAACACGTCGCGGCGGATCGAGGTGCAGCCCATGGGCACCACGTCGACCGTGTAGAGCCCGCGCGTCTCCAGGATGGGCGCCATCTGGAAGGGTTGCAGGCGGCCGATCGCGGTGCGATTGGAGTTCCAGTAGTAGACGATCGGCTCCGGCGCCTCGACCATGCGGTTGAAGTACAAGCCACCGACGACGGGATCGGTGTACTCGGCCATCAGCTCCAGCATGTTGGAGGGGAAGGAGTGGTCGTGCTCGAGGAAGACCAAACGGGTCCAGCCGGGGATCTCCAGCGCCGCCTTGACCATGGTGTTGTGGGCATCGGGCAGGAACTGACCACTGTTGGTCATCAGGAGCGCGTTGTCGATGTGCCAGCCGATGTGCTTGACCGCGCCGGTCAGCATCTGCCAGAAAAAGGAATAGCCGACCTCGGCCAACGGACAACAGATCATGAGTCGGTTTTCCCAGAGCAGAGGGGCGGGCGTGATCTGGGCCATCTGGCGTACCGCTTGGTCCGTCCAACGCTCATACGCGATCCCCGTCTGCTCCACCAGCCAGCGCTTGTTGCGCTTGAGCTGATCGTGCTCCTGGGCGGTGAAGACTTTGCGCTGAGGCTTGTCCTCGTTGGGGTCGGGAACTGGGACCGTTTCGAAGGGCACTAAGGCTGGCCTCGGAACACACCGCGGCCGTTGAGGGTCAGCGTGACCTCCTGAATGTCCGGCGCGACCGTGATGTGAAAGATCGCATTTTCACCGTTGTGAACAGCGAACACATCGCCGATCTTATCCAGCAGTCGGCGCCCACTCTTCGGCTCTGGTTCTTTGGGCTGGCGCTTCGCCTTTGGCTTATCAATCTTGAGAGGGACGTGCTTGCTCGCTTTCTTCTTGGCTGGCATCAGTTGCCTCCTAAATGTCCGTTGCTTGCGCTGCCGTCTGTATATCCGTTGTATGGCGGGAAGCCGCCAGACCAAAGACCGCCCACGTACTGCTGTAGTTGCTGATCCGTCTGCCCATCGGCGAACTGTCCCGAGCCATCGCTGGTGTTCGAAAGGTAGTAACCCGCTGGCACGTTGGGATCATTGACGATGGCAGTGATGTAGGTCAGCTTGGTACCTGGCTTGATGTAAACCAATCTTGGCATGTATTTTTATCCAGAATTCCGTATTTTCATTCATCCGGTCCTTGGCGGGGAAACACCGAAGGCTCCTGACCGGCGGCGACTTCGGAGCGAGCGAACCAGCCAGACCAAGCCAGCTCGTACCAGGTCAGAGTGGCGCGCATGTTCAAGGTGCGAGCGTATCCTTCCCACCACTTGTCGAACTCGGTCTTTTCATCTATCTCCAGATCTGGCATCAGCGCGTCAGCGAACCTCCCACTCCGACTCCCGCCATGACCGGCTGCTGCTGGCTGGCCGAGCGAGCGATCGCCGATAGGTTACTCCCGCTGGCTGCCTTTTGGTACTGCAGGATGGTGGCCGCCTCGGCGTCGTTGATGTCGCGCCCAAAGGCGGAGCGGAGCTGCAACTTTTGCTGCGTCCACTGGCTGAAGTCCATGCCGTATTTGATCCAACCGTACTGCTTCTGCAAGGTGGCATCGTTCATCAACTGCTGCTTGTACTCCGAGCCGGTGAGCAGCCCCCCGGTCGGATCGCGCGGATTGCGAAACGCCTGCTCTTGCGCCGCAGGCGAAATGTCTTGGCCGGTGATCTCCTTGTAGGTGGTGCCGAAGATGTTGGCCGAGGATACGTACTCGTCCTTGCTCAGGCCGTACTTGGCCCAGGGCATCGTCTGCATGGTCTTGGCAAACCCGGAGAGGTGATCGGTCACCCAGTGGCCAAAGTCAGACAACGTCATCACGTTTGCATTCGCCATCATCAGTAGGTACTTATCGTGGATGTCGATCTGAAATCCAGTCAGGGCCTGGAACTCTCCGTAAAGCGCTTCCAGCACGTTGTATTCGCCCGGAGGAACAGCTCCTTTTTTGGGATCACCTGTCAGCTTGGTGTATTTCGGCATCTCCGCTCAGTCGCGGTGGGGCTGCCGCCCAGCGCGCGGGCGGGCCCTGTTTCTCGCCGCGGACATAGGCATGGTCGCCCAGGATGTGGATCTCATTGACCAGTCTGCGGTCCCCCAGTAGCAGCCACGCCGCGTCCTGGGGGGTTTGCCCGCTCTTCAACTTCAGCGCCACTGGCGGCAAGTGTATCGCTGCGGTTGGGATCTTGAGCCGCTAGGCGCCCGTAGTAAACCTCCGGGCGCTCCCCGGAATGATGGAGATAGGCAGCCTCGGTCTTGACCGGCTCCCGGTCGAGGTGCTGGCGGGCCCAGGGCCGCGCCGCCTGAAAAGCTTTGACCATATCGCCGGCCGCGATCTCGGGGTGATGCTTGTCCGGCAGGTCGACGAAATGCTTGCGCGCCTCCAGAGGACTCTTGTCTTTGAACTGCACCACTTCCTTGATCGTGGGCGGCCGACCGTGATAGACGTAGCTCAGCGGGGCCAGGCGATCCAAGCCCTGCTCGAACTCTTCCGGGCTCAGACCGGAAGCCTGGAATTCGCGGTAGAAGAGGGCCGCCTCGTGGGGCTCGGCGTGGCCGCCGAACTTGGCCATCGAAGCCAGCTTGACCGCGGTGGCGAACTCCTTGATCAAGAGCCCGTGGCCGCGCGGATGGGGTTGTTCGTCCCAGAATTCCTTGGCCGTCTGTTCCCAGTCAATGCTCATGATGGACATTCAGGATCCCACCATGCGTCCTCTCCAATCACCGCGACTAGGATGCACTGCGCCAGGTCGAGTTCTCCTCGCTGCATCTGAGCTAGAGCCTCGTCCCTACTTGCCTTGCGCGCCTTGCGAAATTCATCCACTGTCTCGAACCGCCCTCTTGCCCACGGAAGACTGTTCATCCATTCCATCTGTTCTTGATCATTCATCAGGTATAGCCGCCACCGCCGCGCGCCCCGCGGTCGATGATCTTCTGGATGTCGCGGGGATCGGCCCCTGTCTCATTGAAGATGTTCTTGTAGACGGGAGCGGACGCCGCCGTGGCCGCTTTGTAGGTCTCCGGTTCAGCTCCCGTCACCCCGTGCAGGTTGTACCAATTGGTCACCGCCTGGGGGCTGGTCGACTTCTGGTCGAAGAGATCTTTGACGATACCGTCGGTGGAGAGATGGCCGAGCACCTTCATCGAGACCTGGTCCGCGGTCTGCCGGAGGTCATAGGCTTGACCCACGTTCATGCCGTCAATGTGCCCGGGCAGGGCGCGAATGTAGTCCGACCACTGAGCTGGATTGTTGCCGTGGGCGAGCACGTTGTAGACATCCTCAGGCGAGGGCGGGGTGCCGAAGTAGGTCTGCCAGTCGGTCTTGATGGTGGGGTACTCGGCGTCCAGCAGTTTGTTCACGGTCGGGATCCCGGTCCCCGCCGCCCCGCCGGCCCCGATGCCGCCGAAGGTGGTGCCGTGGAAGATGGGGTCGAGCACATTGTGCGGGTTTTGGTAAGTGCATCTCCCTGTCGCGCAATTAGCTACGTCCTGCGGCGACTGCCAGGTGACGATGGTGACCGAGCCCTGGGCCGAACCCACGTTGGCTCCGGCGATGGCGATCAGGTCTCCGGGATTGACCCGGGCGCCGTCTTGGACCGACCCCGAAGCGACGTGGCCAAAGCCCATCTTCCAGCCATTGTCGAGGGTGATGGTGACGTAGTTGCCGTAGCCTGCGACCCCGGTCTGGACATGCGCGGTGCCGGCGAAGGGACTGACGATGCGATCCCCGGCGCGGGTGCCGTAATCGACCCCGTTGTGGGTCAACCAGCCATAGGACTGACCCGGCGCCTTGGATGACCAGCCGCCTGTGGGCATGGGGGCCCCGAAGTCATAACCGGAGACCACGTTGTTGCCGAAAGGCTTGGGCACGGGAGCGCCAATCGCCTGGGTGGCTCCCGCCAGCGCCGCCTGCTCGACGGTGGTTAGGCCCACCCCGGCCAGCGTCTTCAGGTCCACGTAGTCGCTGATCACCGTAGGGTCGTCGCCCTGGCCCATGAGCACTGAGCCGATCTCGGTGATCAAAGCCCCGGCGGCGGAGGGGTTGGAGGCCATGATGGCGTAGTTGGCTTGGACCGAGGAGTCCTGCCAGATCTTGGCGATCAAGGCATCTTTCTGCGAGCGCGGGATTAGGGCGTAGCGCGAGCTACCGATGCGCTGTTCGAGGATGGAGGTGGCCCAGCGCTTGAAATCGGAGGGCGGCGTACCGGGATCGGCGCGGGTCACCCCGCCTCCCGTGTTGACGCCACTGGTCGCCGGGGAGGGATTGAAAGGATTGCTCGGCGAAGGCGAAGCGTAAGCGGCCTGATCAAGCGGGTCGGGTACTCCGTAAGCCGCTGCTGGGCTCATGAGCGGGCGAGATCTCCGCAGACCCAACCGACCAACAACACTGCGATCACGATCATGATCACGGCCAAGACTTTGACCGCCAGATAGACGGCGACACCCTTGGCGATGGCGATCATGGCGCGGCGGGCACCTGTTGCTGCTGCACTTCCTGCTCCACCTGCGCCGCGCTCAGATCACCACCCGCCATGTAGCGTTCGGCTAAGGTCGGATTGAAGAAGAGCGCGTACATCAAGCCCGCCTCGGTGTAGCGCGAGTCGCCCGACTCGAACTCCGACTTCTTGGCGTTCTCGAAGGGCAGGATGTCAGGGTGCTCGGCCAGATATTGCTGAGACTCCAGACGGTTGTTGTAGACCTGGGCATAACCGCTCAAATCGTGGCGCAAGGTTTCCAGGTCGATTCCGTTCTCCTTGGCGTAGTCGGACTGCCAGTTGGCGTAGGCGTCGAGCGTCTTGTGATAGAGCGCGAGCATGGGGTATTTCTGGTCCGACTGGCGCAACGTCGATTGCACGGCCGCGAAGTCAGCGCTGGAATGGGTGGCCCGCCAGTGTTCTTGCAGGGAGCGCAGCTTGTCGGGGTCGGTGATCCCGTTGACCGCCGCCTGGTCGTAGAGGTTTTCCCAAGAGTTGGTCAGGCCCAGTGGTCCGTCGTTGTACTCCGGGGCGTGCTTGAAGATGGCCTGCAGTTGATCGGCGCGCTTGGTCGAGAGCTGGCGATAGGAAGCGACCCACTGATCGGGCGTCATCTGGCCGGAGAGAGTGGCGGTGGAGAGCGCGTTCATGTTCTGGGTGTAAGTGTCTTGAATCTCGTGCACGGTCTTGTACTGATCGTCGGTGGGTTGCACACCGAAGGATTTGGAGGAGCGCATGTAGGGCGGGTTGACCCCTGACATGCCGATCAGCAAGGACTTCAGGGCATCGCCGCCGAGCTGCTGAGCGCCGAAGGTGTCGCTCGCCCATTTAGGAATCGGCAATCCGAAGGCACCTGACACTTCCTGGTCAGGATTCTTACCCGCCACCATGGCCTGCTCGGCCTGCTGGGCGACATAACTGAAAGGCGTCAGGGAGGCCAAGGCGGCGAGGGCATCGACGCCCGGGTTGCCGAAGATGTTGTCGTGGTTGGGGTCGATGTAGCGCAGACCGCCGGAGGCGATCGAGGCGTAGGTGTCGATGTTGGCCAGGGCACCAAAAGCCTGCACCACCGGCGACTCCCGGCCGGCGGCAAAGGCCAGCGATCCATGCTCCAGGGTCGAGGGTGACCACATGGGGGCGGAGGTGAGCAGCCCCAGGGCTTCCTGAGTCGACACCATCTGCCGCGCCACCGGGTTTTCCATGGTCAGCTTTTGACCTTTGGCGTTGCGTCCCGTCTTGGGATCAATGCCCAGGTTGAGTCCGGGGATGTTATTGAGAATGTCGACCGCCCAGGGCTGAGTGATCTCCACCTTGCCCCAGTTGCCAGGGTCGTTCTGGTAGATGGTGTGACCGCCCAGCATCAGGTTCAGCGCGTTGGCCGTCATCTGCTGCAGCGCCACTCCGGCCATGGCGGTGCGGATTTCGTTCTGGACCACGTAGCGGACGGTGTCCTGAGTCCAGCCCACGCCGGAATTCTTGTAGACGCCGGTCAGCAACTCGGCCCAGGTCCGCCACCAGTTGGGGGCAAAGGCCAGCGTCTTGGCCATGGCGTGAATGGTGGGATTGGTGTCCTCGGGCGCCACATGGCCCATCCAGGAGTTGGCCCGCCGGGCGGCGTAAAGCGACGCCTCTTCTTCATTGGCGAAGCGCCCGCTCTTGATCGCCGATTGCTTCTCGATCTGATAGGCCATGACCCCGAAGTCGGAGACCCAAGACCAGAGGTCGGACTGCCGACCCCAGGCGATGTCCTTCATCTTGCCGAGCACCATCTTGGCCCCTGATGAGGACTTGGCCACCAGCTCCGAATTGACCATGTCCTGGATCAGAGGAGTGCGAGTCAGGTCGTGGTCTCCCGTCTGTTCGGCCATCGTACCGGCGAAGCGATCGGCCCAGCCGCTGCTTTGGGGATGGGGCGGAATCACGCCCGCCCGCCACGCCTCCATGCGGTAGTCCTCATGACCGACCTGGGTGACTCCTGTCTTTTGGAGTAGTCCCCCTTTGAGCCACTTCACCACCTCCAGTGGATGCATGGCGCCCAGCATGCCCAGGCGGGCGGCCATGTTCATGCCGTGGATGCGCGGCGAGTACATGATCATGCTCACCGCCTGGCCCTCGAGGTCGGCTAGCGCGCGCCAGTCTCTGTTCTTGATGTCCTCTAGAAGATTGCCCCGCGAGCCGACCACCTTAGTCGCCTTTTCCAGCAGCTCGGCGTACTTGCTGCTCACCAGCACATCTTGGAAGCCCCGCGCGCCGACCGCGCGATAGCCCTGGTCGAGCAACATGCGCATGGCCCGATCATCATTGCTGGGTCGAAAGACGGCCATCGCCTTGCCGTCCTTACCCACGCTCTGCATGAGGTCGCTAATGGCGCGATGAGAGCTGATCGAACGCAGATAGCCGCTGACCCGACGCATGGAGTCGAAGGGATCGGTGGAGAAATCAGGCGCGATCTGCTCGGCGTAATGCTCGGCGTCCATGCGCGCCACTTCAGGCGCGATCTGACTCACGGCGCGGATCCGCTCGATGGCTTGATGATCGGTCTCCGGTACGCCCTCGATCTGATGCACCGGCGTGCCCTTGAGGATGTCATCAGCGATCACGCTCCGCAACCGCGCCTGGGCCTGGTTGGCTTCCTGCACGGTGCCATAGCGCTGCTCGATCTGGAGCCGATCCTCGAGCAGGTTGTCAACCATGCGCGTCCCCAGGGCGCGATGCTTCTGTACCTGGCGGGCCAGCAAGTCGCCACCGCGACCCATGGGGCGAAAGTTCTTGCCTTCCTTTATCAGGAGAGGCACACGAGCCCAGAAGTTATGCACGAAGTCCTCCGAGTAGCCGGAGTCGTGGGCGGCGCGGCGCAGGCCGGCGGCCACCATGCGCATGGAGTCGCGCACATAGCGCATGGGCGCGGAGAGACTGCGATAAGCGCCCTCGTCGCCTTCGATGGCGCGATAGAGGCGATCCAACTCCTGCGGATTGGCGAGTTCTTCAGCTCCCACATCCCGGAGATGGTTCTCCCACTCCCGCATCACCAGATCATTGGTCCGCGTCATCCCGATCAGGGAGCGCCAGCGCGAGGCTTCGGGGGCGGCATGATTGCCGGCGATGCCCAGTTCGGCTTGATTGACGGCATGGAAAGTCCACTGCCAGTTCTTCTCCACCTTTTCCCGCACCGCGCTCGGCAGCTCGTGGGCGTAATCGGTCCACCAGTGCAGAGATGGTTCGGCGGGCGAGATGTGAAGCAGGTCGTAGGGCATCTTGGCCAGATAGGTCCACGCCTTGGCGATCAGCTTCTCGCTCGTCCCCGCCTTGACCATCTGAGCCACCACTTCCTCCGGCTTCATGGAACCGAACTGCTTGCCGAATTCGGCGCTGCCACCCTTTTTTTGCAACGCGGCAGTGATCTGTTTCTCCACTCGCTCCGCGGCCTCCGAGGTCAGCGGCTTCATGCCCGCCTGCCAAGCCCGCGCCACCACTCGCCTGTCCTCTGGCTGCGCGGTCTGCTGCAACTCGCGGATGAACTTCTCGCGGTCCTGGACCGAGGTCTTGAGTTGATCCTGCACTCGCTTGGTAGCGCTCAACTTGTTCACCAACTTGGCCAAGCCTGGGGCTTGGGCGGCCAATTCTTTCTCCACCGCAGGCGGCACTTTGCCCCCGAGCAGGATGGCGGGGATGAATCCCCAGGCCAGTTCGGCCGGAGAGTTGCGATCGGCGAAGATGGCGTTACCCACACTTGGACCCAACATCGCCGCCACCAGCGCAGGCCCGCGCTGACCGGAGATCATCATCGGCAGATAACGGGGATCGGCCTCCATGGCCAGCGTACTGACGGCGAGGTCGGAAGCTCCACTAGGTTGACCCTCCGGCTTGCCCTGGGTAGCGTACTTCTGAGCCTCGGTCTTGTCCGAGGCATCTTTTGGCCCCAACGAATTGAGCCAGTTGACGACATCCGCCGACGGCCCGCCTTCGCCCGCCCAGCCCTTGCCCGCGAAGAGCTGGTTGATGGCGTTGTCCTGGCCATAGAGATCGTGGTTGGCGCGCACCGCCGCTTCGGGGTCGAACATCGCATTCAGGCCCTGCCAGATGTGGCGTCCCAAGTAGTAAGTGTCGACAGGCCCCTCGGCTGCCAGCTTGGCGTAATCAAGGGGATGGGCTGGATTGAACTGAGCTGGATCGAAACCGCCCAGTGCCGATTTGGCCTCGGTCGCAATCTGACCCCCCATCTTCTGCAGGCCGCCTAGGATGGGCGTATCTGGCGAGATCTCCGCTTCGGCTTTGCCGTTGGCCTGGCCCTGCTCAGCCTGGGAGCCCTGCTTGGCCTTGCCCTCGGCTTGGCCATCGGACTCAGCGCCCGCTGATTTGACGGCATGTGGACCCAGCGCCGTCCGATTGACGGTGCGATTCATGGCTCCCGTCATTTGTTTTTGGGAGAGCGGGCGCTGGGGCGGGGGATCGCCCGAGATCGCCTCCTCGCCCTTGTCGATGAATTCGATCGGCACTAGGCGACTCTAGTCGCTGTCTCGGGCCAGTCCGCTTCCTTGACCACCTTGACTGTGGCCTGAGGATCGATGGCGCGGATGATGGGCATCACGCGCGGTACGTCGCGATGGTCAGCGACCAAGAGCTGGATCCGGGTCTGGTTGATGACCAGTGCGACCGAGCCCTTGAGGCGAGGCCCGACCAACTTCAAAGCCTGCTCGATCGACTCCTGAGTCGGCGCCTGCTGCCCGGGCTGGCCGGGCTGGCCGCTGGAGGGCAGGGGCATGGCCGCCTTGTCGGCCCCCATGCCGGGTGGACGGGCGATCCGCGTCGGGGCTGGTTGACCGGGCTCGGAGGTCGGGCCTGCGGGGGCTTGAGGAGACGCGGCGGGGGCGCCCCCACCCGCAGGCCCGGGTGTCCCCTGTGGTTGCAGCATACCCTGCAGACGGGCCTGTTGGTGAGCATCCTCTTCGCGCTCGCGACGGACGCGCTGCAACATGCCTTCGGGGTCGTCCTCGCCGGTCATCTCCATGGCCCGCACGGAATCGACCAGTCCGGCCGCCTTGGCCTCGTAGGCGACCGCGGTCTTTTGCTGCTGGTTCATGCCCGTGACCGGATCCCAGTAGACCGAATTGCGATACCAGCCGTCGATCTCCTGGCCCGACATCTTGTGCAGGAAGGAGGTGCCCTTGAAGCGACCGAAGATCTCGAACTCGTGGTCACCCAAGAGCGGCGCTTTCTCCTGCATCTCCAAAGTCATCTCGTTGGCCCGCCGGATGGCGGCGCCCAATTCGGTCTGCTTCAACTCGACCCGGGTCGCCTGCGGCCCTTGCATGGCGTGCATGGCTCGCCCGGTGGGCAGCGAGGAATGCATGGTGCCCTCCTGGCGGACCTGGGTGGTGCCGGCGGCGACGTTGATCTCGGCGATCAGGGACTGCATGCCGAAGGTCACGCTGTCCAGCGAGCCCTGGGAGTTGGTGACTGTGATCTGGCCGTCCGGGCCGAGCTGGACCGGGGGCGCCCCGGGTCCGACCTGAATCGGGTCGCCGGATAAAGAGAGAGGGTTGCGGATGCCGATGATGGGATAGGTGTTCTGAGTCGCACCCTCGAGGAAGAGACTCCAGAGAAAATCCAGCGCGTCCTGGGAGACCAACGACTGGGCGATATCTGAATTCGCCATCTGGCCGTTGAGTTTGTTGAAGACCCAGACCGCGGGGCAGAACTTGAGATTCCACTCCAGGTGCTGAACCAGATCCGGTTCTTCGATCCCGACCACGGTGGTGCGTTGGTGCTTGGAGAGATAGATGGTGACCGGGACCAAGCGCTGCTCCTCGGTGTCGTAGCGCTTGCCCCAGCGTGCCTTGGCCGCGTAGGGGTCGAGCAGGTAATGGATGATCAGATCCATCACGTCGTAGCGCCGGTAGCCGGACATGAAGGTGGGGTAGCAGGTGGAAGGGTCGGCCACCGTCCAGACCACGCGCCGCAGCTCCGGTTCCACCTCCAGCACGTAACAGCCGTCACCCAGGCAGGGCAGGTAGTAGCCCATCTCCGCCTGCTGGCGATCCATCTGCGACAGTTCGTGGGTGGAGATCAGATACTTGGTCAGCAGCTCACCGCGGTCGATCCCGGCCGAGGAAGGATCGGGCGGTTCCACCCGCACCGAGGGCATCCGGCCCAGCAGGGCCTGGTTGTCGTCGACGATGGGGGCCAGGCGCTGGGAAGAGTAAGAACGATCCTGGTTGCCACCCGACTCAGAGACCCGGAGCAAGGGCCGGCCCTGGGAGTTGGCGGCCAAGACCGAGGGTCCGACCGCGCCCTGCTTACCCCGGTAATACTTCTGATAAACCTCGTAGAGACCGTCGCGCTCGCGATAGAGCTTCTTGCGCTCCAGCATGAGGTCAATGATCTCTTTGCCTCCCAGCACGGCCAGGTTGAGTTTTTCTACTGTCTGCGCCATGTGCTCCAGCTCAAAGGTCCGCGACCGCCGAAGAAACGACCGCCGGCGGTAGGCAGGACCACGGGCGCACTGTAAGCCGAAATCTGGGTGAAAAGGTAACGAACCGCAAACCACACACTCATCGAGATGTGGTCGGCGCCCTTGTCGGTACCCAGGTTCTGGACCTCCAACCACCACGCCTGCATCCCTTCTGAGGTCAACTGCGACTGCGGCACCTTGAGCCGCTGGCTCTTGATCAAAGTCTTGATCACGCCCAAACCTAGGCCATGACGCTCGTCCAGCTTGTCATCGCGGGATGTGAAATGGGGCAGCAACTGGACTTGGGGTTGGTGATGGCGAAAGGCGTTGAGATAGTTGGAGCCCTGCTGGGAGTTGGTCTCGTAGAGCACCTTGCAGTTGTACTGCCGAGCCAGATCGCCGATGAAGTTGACCTGTTCGATGATGCCCTGGGTGAACTGATAAGCCTCCAAGACTTGAAGCTGGGGCAGCTTGGCTGGCACTCCATTCTCCCGCGGCCAGCGGATCTGGACCACCGAGATGCCCGAGTAGTCGGCCCAGCGGGAGTCGGAACCGGAGGCGGGATCGAAACAGACCAAGGTCAGCCAGTCCTCGGCGCTGGGAACCTCGGCCTCCCGACAAAACTTTTCGATCTGCTCCAGGGAGAGCCGGGTGGGGTCACCGGCCGAGGGGTCGAGCAGGTAGTTGAGCGAGAAGTCGGCCCGGGTCTGGCCGCGGCCGAAGTGAGGATCCTGAGAGAGGATCTTCTCCCGCTTCAAGGGCCAAGAGAAGTGGGCATCGGGAATCCGCGCTCCCGCCTCCTGCCAGGTGATGTCGCGCTCGCCCGCCGCGTAGCCGTAGATCCGCGGCCACTCCACGCTGTAAGCGGAGAGTTTGGAGACCTTCCAGTCCATCTGCTTTTCCAACCAGAAGTAGACCGAGTCGTTGTCCATCGGAGTGCCTAGAGCGATCGACAACGGGCGAGCGGACTCGTGGGCGTCCTCGAAGGTGCGCAGGGCCGCCTTGCCGATGAATTCCTTGAGCTGGCGACGCAGGTTGGCATGAAAGCGGACCTTGTCCGACTCGATGTCGTCCATGATCATCTTGCCCCTCCGGCCGCGGATGTCGTTGCTGCCGATGGTGGCCGCGTAGTAAGAGGGATTGGGACGGGAGGCGGAGCGGCCGGCGACCGTGAACTGCTTGGCCGACCAGATCACGCCGTCCTTGGTCGGCTGCTTGAGCCAGGGGAAGTCCGCCAGCAGCTCGTGATTCTCTTCCAGCTCGAAGCGAACGTCGATCAGGCGCCGCTTGGCGTCGTCGATGTTGGCTCCGACCACGATGTGGGACTCATCCGGGTTCTCCATCAAAGAGAGGATGGGAAAGAACTTGGTTCCCGCCAGCGACTTGCCGTGGTCGGTCGCCCACTCGGCGAGCAGACGGCCGCCGCCGAACATATCGCGGATCAACTGCACCACGTGGGGCACCCGTCCACCCTCGGCGTAGTCGGAGGGGAAATCGAAGTAGTGATGCAGTAGTTCGGGAATCTTGTCTCTGACTTCGGCCATGTAGCGGTCGGAGTGCAGGTTGCGCTCCGAGATCGGCGACGCCCCGTAGCGATGTTCGGGCGCGATCGGAAGATGTGGCTTGGGTGGACCGACCAGAATCGGGCGCGGCTTGGGTGGCCGGCCGCGGCGCTTGGGCGCCATCTCCTCCAACTCGAAAGCGTTGAGGGCGTCGATCATCTCCAGAAATGGCCCCCCAATAGGCCGGCCAGAAAAGCCACCAGCGCCGCCCAGTGGGGGAAGCGCGCGATCCCGTCGCGCACATAAAGCGTGATCGGCTTGCGCCCACTGAACAAGGCCCAAGCTTCATAGAGTAGGAGCGCGACCACGACGGCGACCGCGATTGCGATCAGGGCGAAGAAGATGCCGCCCGCCTGGTCGATCACTTTCTTTTCTTGTGCGTGCGCGCCGCGGTATGGATAGCGCCGCCGACCGACTTCCCCCCCGCGGCTACCGTCTTGCCGGCAGCGCTGAAGCGATCCTTGGTTAGATTTTTTTGATCACCATGGTCGTCATAAGGGCGGTTGCATCCGCAAGTCATACACAACTATGGAGGCACCCAGCCCTCTTCGCCACATTCGCAGAAGCAAGTCCGCTCGGATTCGCCCATGCAATGTTCGTTGCGCCGACAGGGCAAGCATCGCCACGCCACCTCACTTGCGCTTCCTTTTCTCACGCCGCTTGGTGGCGAAAGCAATGGCAATCTTCTGCGCGCGACTGCGCTGGCGCGAGGCGGTGCCCGCCCGCTCCTCGTGATAGAGCTGAGAGATCCGATTCCCCACACTACCGCTCAGGGGCACGATCCACCTCCACCAAAGGATTGGGTTGCAGGCGCCGCCACAGCCACAACCCACTGACGAATATCAAAAGCACAGCCCATTCTTTGATTCTCATGGCGTACGTCGCTTGCGGTAATAGTCGCCCACTCCGTCACCCATGACCGCATCGCCGATCTTCTGGGCCACGCAGACCAGGCAGTGACAGAGCTTGTCCTGCGTGGTGTCGCATTCCAGATGATCATCCGCCTTGCAGGGAACACAGACGTAAACGGCCTCAGTCGCGGACAAGCTCGCCCTCCTCGCGAAGCTGGATGATGGGCAAAGGACCGCCGCGAGTCGACTCGTGTAGACAGACCACCACGTTCTTCTCAATCGGCTTGGTCTCAATGATGCGCTCCACCCCACAGACATTACAGGTGTACTTCCTGCGCTGAGGCGTGTTAAACGTAAGCACGACCTAGTCCAGGCCGAACGCCTCCGCGGCGGCGGTGCGGGCGGTCTTGGTCTTGTTCTTGGAGCCACGCGGTCGACCCCGGCCACGATAGGCGGGGACCAACTCTTCAACAATTTCTTCAGCTATGGTCAGGCTTCGATTTTGCATCGCCATTGATGCAATCAGGAGTCGCTCGGCATCAGTAACTTTTTCCTTGGTGGCCTCCACCTGGGCGGGCTCAACAGTCAAGCTGACCGCCTCTTCGATGCCGTTGTGCAATGGCTCAGTCTGGACGCTGATTCCCACCTGCTCGAGCACGGCGCCCAAACGATGGAGGCCAGGCTGAGTCACGTTGGCGCAGCGGTTGAAGAAAATCTTGGAGACCCCGCCCACCGGAGAGAGTGAAATCCCGGCCACCTCCAGCTCCTCGCCGCCGGGACCCACGCCCTGCTCGCGGAAGCGATCACCGATCTGGATCCGGTCGATCCCAGACGTGTTGGCGACGCGCGCCCAGTTGGCGGCGTAGGACGAATAAACGTCTTGGAGGAGCACCAGCTCCATGGTTACTCTCCCGGCGCGGGCGGGTCGGGTTCGGGCTCGGGGGTCGGGGTCGGTTCCGGCTGCGGGTCTTCGGCTTCGGAGTAAATCAACATGGCGCATAGTCTAACCTCCATGACCGAGAATGGAGTTGGTCGCCGGCCCATGTTGGGCGGGGAGAGCCCGCGCCACCTGTCGCCATCCGGTCCAGGCATGAAACAGGTTGGCGACCATAACCCTCTTGACAGCGGCGAGCGGAGAGAGTAGAACATGCGCGTGACTCACGGGCTCACATCTGTTAATGTCTCCAATCGAGCGGCTGAGTCACGCCTGCTGCGACGCGAAGAGCGGCCCTCAACCCTTGCCGGAGAGGACCG
>WNGR01004484.1_pt1 | contig 15546 bp, 11 predicted proteins | sample 5407581 | NCBI WGS metagenome assembly WNGR01 (sample SAMN13153383, study PRJNA577476) | soil metagenome | isolation source: 80 cm soil or saprolite under Garry oak tree replicate 2 | place: USA:California | collected 2016-06-15
TCATCGTACATCAGCATCTGGGCCAGGTAGTTCAACCAATCGGCATCGAGGTTGTGCCTTTGCTTGATAATCTGGACACTCTCACGTAGAGGTGCGTAAGCTCGCTGAAGCCCATCTTCATCCAGCCAGAAAATGTCAATGTCTTTGGTGGAACGGGGCGCATTTGCAAGCAAGAGCATATATGCGCCTCCTATCAGGAGAACGCGCACGGGCTTGTTGAGTTCTCGGTTTTTTAGTTCTGTCCCTAACTCAGCAAGGTAACGCTCTATGTCTTCTGCTTCCATCTTTGCCTCCCGGGTGATCTGTTACAAAAAAAGATTGGCTTAACTATACCACGGTATGGCATTTCTTTCCCTCTTTTTGGCCGAGCAGCAAGATTTGATTCAATCTTTCTCATCCAGGATGCTGTAGCCTCTCCATCACCTGTATTGGCTGCCTGGCTGTACTGGCTACGTCGCATATCTGTTCCAAAAACAGGATGAGAGAACAGCTTCTGTCATACTACAACCACCTACAACTCACGGCAAGCTTATGCCTTCTTTTTGAACTTACGGCAATTATATGAGGGGAGACAGCGGCACAGAAATGAGTATAGTCGCAACTCAACAATATGATGACCTACAGTGCTTCTCTGATAGTCCTGACAGCGCTTCTTTTCTCACTATGAACACAGAGCACGTTGTCCCCACTGTTTAGTGTTATTCAGAACTGTTCAGATTTATTCAACTGATAAACTGTCAATAAACTGTCAATGCTCTCTGCTTCACTGCCCTCGATTAGCGGAAATGACGATACAACAAACTGTACTTTTGCATTTTCGCGAGCTTGACCATTTTGACGAAACGTATTTGTACGCTGATCTCGGTTGAGAAATCATGCCTCCATCACTTCGAATGATGGCATCTACATCAGAAACTGACTTATGAAAGAGCAGAAGCTTGTTTTCACTGCACATATGCAATTGGATGAGGGAGGGTCGTGCTCCCGTATCGCGATTTTTGACCCTCTCCAGGTCTGTCTTGAGGAAGTCCAGGACATTTAAATAGCGGATGCACTGTTGGTCTGTGTTCTTCCCTGATCGTCTGAAATCATTTGCGTTTCTGCCAGAATTGCTGCCGCTATTTCACTAGGGGAAAGCTATAACAACTGCATTTGGGATGGGAACGAGTGTTTCCAATCCGGATGTTCAAGATTCTGACGGGAGCAGACTCCGAGAGCCTAGATCCTCATCCTCTCGTGTTAAGTTGTATTGCAGAGTTGTGCTGAGTATCACCAGTTGAGCTGTCAACTTTGCTGTTAGGATGTTGTCAGAGAAGTATGTTCGGTGCTACCCTGACCACGTCGAGTTGGCGGGGACATCGCCGGGGACATCGCCGGGGCGCGTGGTGTTGGGGCCGACCGGTGATACGGCTATTGTGATCGGTGATGGGGCCGTTTGCTTGGAGCCGAACGTATTGTGGTGCTGGGACATCAGCCATTACGCCTTGAACTGGCTCGGCTGTTTGGCGCGACTGATGTGGTGACAACGCGCGGGACAGAGGCCATCAGCGAGGTGCTCGAACTCACCAAAGGAGGAGGACATGCAGTCCTGGAATGTGTTGGAAGCGAAGAGGCACTCAATTGGAGTTCCGCATGGAAGCGGACAGGTTCCTATGCAACGGATGTTTTCCAAAAATATTGGTCTGCGTGGTGGGCTGGCTCCAGCGCGCCTATCTGCCAGAACTGCTGCACGAGGTCCTTGCGGGTCGGCTCAATCCCTCGCCCATTTTGGATCTCTCGGTCAGCCTGGACGAGGTCGCCACCGGCTATGCAGCGATGGATCAGCGACAGGCAATGAAAGTGATGGTTCGACCTTGACGAGCCACAACGCGAGCAAATAGTGATGAGATGATCTGACATAGTCTTCTCATCCGTCAGATCATCTTACAGCTGATTCTTCTTGATTGTCCTTGACACATCCGTGGGAGCCCCCTCTAGCCTGTACAATCTGGATGCTGAGTTCGCGCTGATCAAACATGGCATCTCCAACAACCTGTTGCTCCATCGCCTGTACTCGTGTGCGAACATCGTCTGAGATACCGAGCATCTCGACTGCACTCTGCACGATACTCGAACTCCTCAACTCGGTGGTCGAGATCCATCCTTACCCGGCATATCGACATGCATCATGACGATGGAGAGGAGCCAGGAATTGTACCAGCACCCATCCTCCTCAGACAAGAGTATCGAAGGAGGCTCTGGAGAAGTCACTCTCTATCAAGTGGCTTGTCACTGCCACTTACTTTCCTTCGGGAGTCAGACAACAGGTGATCGTGGGCAAGAGACTAGTCATTGTTCAGAAAATCTGGTATTCTACAAGAAGAAGTCACAGGAAATAAAGTAGGCATATTTTTATCGCAACCTTGACGAGTCAGCACATCTAGTATCATACAAGAGTGAAGTCAAAGGGAGCGTCTGGAGTCTTTCGCCATTCCCAGATCCCCCCATCAACGTGGACCCGCCTCGAGCGCATCCAACACCTAGCAGTATACGGGGAGTGCCTGGGGAAGACAGCCTGCAGCAGTTGGCATGTTCCCTCCCATTACTTTGCATTGCTGGCGTGATGCCGCCGGGTCACGTGCAAGGAAAAGAGCACGCCGATGACGCGGCACTCCTACCGGGAGCGCGACTATGCCTTTGGGCAGGTCATGCTCAAACTGCGCACCAGCATTGGCCTGACGCAAGCCGGCCTGGCCCACCTGCTGGGGGTCTCCCGCCGTGCGGTCGGCGAGTGGGAGGCCGGCAGCAACTATCCCAAAGCTGAACATCTGCAACACTTTCTTGGGCTGTGTGTGCAGCAGCACGTCTTCACAGCAGAGCGGGAGGAAGAGGAGATCCGCGCCTTGTGGAAAACGGCGCATCAACGAGAGCTCCTCGATGAGACCTGGCTCTCGGCCTTGCTCAGTACGCCCACTATGTCAGTGTTCACTTCCACCACCGAGGTCCGTGCTACCCCAGGCCAGGCTCCTGCGATGCAATCAGCAGCTTTCCCACGCGTTGATTGGGTCGGAGCGCTGGATGTGAGCCGCTTCACGGGTCGTGAGGTAGAGCTGGCTGAACTTTCGCAATGGATTGTGCAAGAGCAGTGTCGGCTCGTGGCCATCCTGGGGATGGGCGGCATCGGCAAGAGCGCGCTGGTCTCGCTCCTTGGCAAGCAACTTGCCCCCCAGTTCGACGCCGTGCTGTGGCGCTCCGTCAGGGATGCCCCCTCCTGTGAGGACCTGGTCGCCGACTGCCTCACCTTCTTCTCGGAAACCCCACCCGCCGAGTTCCCCCCCTCGCTGGAACAACGCATCAACCAGTTGATCGGACGCCTGCAAGAGCGGCGCTGCCTGCTCGTCCTGGACAATCTGGAGACGCTCCTCGAGGTGGAAGACCCCGAGGGCAACTACCGTCCCGGCTACCAGGGCTACGGACGACTGATCGAGCGGCTTGGTGAATCCACCCACCAGAGCTGTGTGGTGCTGACCAGCCGCGAGAAACCCCGCGAGATCGAGGCCCTGGAAGGGCCGCACGGGCCAGTCCGTTCTCTGCGCCTGGTGGGCCTCTCTGAAAAGGCAGCACGCTCCCTGCTCCAGGATAAGGACCTGCGCGGGGAATCCGCCGCCTGGCTGCAGCTGATCACCACCTACACAGGCAACCCGCTCGCGCTCAAAATCGTGGGACAGGCCATCGTCGATCTCTTTTCCGGCGAAATCATCCCGTTCCTGCACTCGGGGGAACTGATCTTTAATGGCATCCGCGTGGTCCTGCGCCAGCAAGTGGCACGCCTGACGCCGCTGGAGCAGACACTGCTCACCTGGCTGGCGGTGGTCCGCGAGTGGACGTCGCTCGATTCTTTGCTCTCCCTGCTGGTCAAGAGGCCGACGCGCGGACGGGTGCTGGAGGCGTTGGAAGCCCTCTCGCGACGGTCCCTGATCGAGCGGGGAGAGGGAGTCAGTTTTACGCTGCAATCGGTGGTGATGGAGTACCTCACCGATGCCCTGCTTGAGCACCTGAGCGAGGAGATCAGAACAATGGCGATGGACCACCTGCACCGGTATGCAGTAGAGCAGGCGCAAGCGAAAGACTACGTGCGCCAGACCCAGGTGCGTTTGCTGGTGCGTCCCCTCGTGGAGCGGCTGCGAGCCGAGCTTGGATCGGACGCGCGCGTCGAAGAGCAGTGCCTCTCGCTGCTCACGCGCTTGCGCACGGAAGACGGCAACAGCCAGGGCTATGGTCCGGCCAACGTGATCGCTCTGCTCAAAGCGTTGCGGAGCGACCTGCGCGGTCTGGACCTCTCACGGCTCGCCATTCGTGGGGCATATTTGCAAGGAGTCGAGATGCAAGACGCGAATCTGTCCGGGGCCGTGATGCGTGAGTGCGTCTTTACTGAGGCCTTCGATGCCATCATCGCAATGACCATCAGCCGCAGCGGGCAGTACTGGGCGGCAATCAGCAGGCGGGGAGAAGTGCGGGTGTGGCGCGAGGAAGGCAAGCTCCTACACCTGGCCTGGCAGGCCCATACCGACACGACATATGCCCTTGCCTTGAGCCCGGATGAACACACGCTCGCCAGTGGGAGCGATGATGGCAGCGTCAAGTTGTGGGAAGTAAAGAGTGGTGCCTTGCTCTGGTCGGGCTGGCGTACGCAGAGCATCATGGGCTTGGCTTTTTCCCCCGATGGAAGACTGCTCGCCAGTGGGGGAGTTGATACGACCGTCCGGATCTGGAATGCGAAGCTGGGCACCCTCCTGGAGGAATTGCCGCATCCCAGTTCAGTCGTCTCGCTGGCTTGGAGCCCTGATGGGCGCCTGCTCGCAAGTGGCGACTTCGCGGGCACGATCCGGCTGTGGGCGATCCCACCCAGTGGGCCAGCAACCTGCGTGCAGACGCTCTCCGGGCATCGCATCTGGGTGCCGCGACTGGCCTTTGCCCCCGATGGCAGTCGGCTCGCCAGTGCGAGTTGGGATACCACCGTCAAGCTGTGGGAACTCGCCAGCGGACGCTGTCTGCAGACGCTGGTGGGGCATACGGAGCGGGTGCAAGCCCTGGCCTGGAGTCCGGATGGAGGCATGCTCGCCAGCGGCGGCTTAGACCACACGATCCGGCTGTGGGATGGAAAGCTCGGCCGCTCACGGGCGGTGCTGCAAGGACATAGCGGCGATGTGCACAGCCTGGCCTTCACCCCCGATAGCCGTCACCTGCTCAGTGGCAGTGACGATGGCACCCTGCGGCTGTGGAAGGTCGTAAGTTCGCAGTGCGAGCGTGTGATGCAGGGCTCCTTGGCCTCCCTCTACGACCTCGACTGGAGTCCAGACGGCACACAGTTGGCGAGTTCCGGTACGGATACGCTGGTCACCATCTGGGATGTGGCCGGAGGACGAGGGGGGACGCCACCCAGGGTGTTGCGCGGCCATCGCCAGGATGTATACGGCGTGGGATGGAGTCCTGATGGGAGCCTGCTCGCCAGTTGCGGGTGGGATCATACCATCCGGCTGTGGGACCCAGCCAATGGGAGCTGTCTCCAGATCCTGGGGGACCCCGACAACCCCGACACCGTCTTCTACGGCCTGGCCTTCAGTCGCGATGGAAAGCTTCTAGCCAACGGCACCTTTCTGCAAGGCGTTCTGGTGTGGGACATGTCAACCCGTTCCCTGCGGTGGGCAAATCGTGCGCACGCGACCTGGCTCCGGCGCGTAGCCTGGAGCCCGGATGGCACGCGGGTGGCCGGCGGGGGTGATGATGGCTCCGTCTCTCTGTGGGATGCGACCGATGGCACGCAGCAGCAGCAGCTGGCGGGACATCAGGGAGCCGTGATGAGTGTGGCCTGGAGCCCCGATGGGCGGCGGCTGGCCTCTGGTGGCAGCGGGAGAGAGGGCGGAGAACTCTTCGTGTGGGATGCGGACAGTGGGCAGCGTGTGCATGCCTTTGAAGGGCATCCGGGGGTGGTCTCTGCGCTGAGCTGGGTTCCCGGTGGGGATCTGCTGATCAGTGGAGGCAGTGACGGCAGGCTGCGCTGGTGGGAGGTGCAGAGTGGAGAGTGTGTGAGGGTGCGAGAGGCGCATCAGGGAACGGTGCAAGCGCTCAAGTTGAGTCCCGATGGCAGCAGGCTGGCCAGTTGCGGGGATGACGGGGCCATTCGGCTCTGGGATCTCGAGAGTGGCGAGCCGCTGCAAACGTTGCGGCGGGATCGACTCTATGAGCGACTCACTATCACGGGCATCCGGGGTCTCACCGAGGCACAAAAGGCGGCGCTGCGCGCCTTAGGGGCGTTCGAAGAAACGAGCGCTGGCAGGTAAGGAAAGGACAAAACAATGGAACAACAGCACGACTCAGACCTGGTCAAGCGCCTGGAACAATTTGGAATCGAAGTAGAGGTATCGGCCACAAGAACCACCCTCACGTACGAGCAGATCTACACCAGTGGTCCCACTCTTGAGGAGGCTTTACTCACGTTTTTGGGCGAGGCTTTGAGCAGGTACGAGGCATTGCGCAAATGGAAAGCTACTATGAATGATTGCTAGTTTCCTGCCATGTGCGTCTTATGGGATAATTGCTCGCTACCTGCACCGCCCCGAGTGTTCTGTCCCCCATTCAGGATGGCAAGCACCTGTTCGCGCTCGAGGATCTCTTCTTGCAGCAGCGCCTGCGCCAGGCGGTCCAGGGCATCACGGTGCTCGGTCAAGACACTTCGCGCCTGCTGATGGGCTTGCGTTACCAGCCGCTCGACCTCGGCATCCAGACGCTGGGCCGTCACCTCCGAGTACACACGCTCGTGACCTTCGAGCGGCTGCTGGCTGAGGGAAGGATTCCCATCCGACAGGTCATAGATCACCGGGCCGGTTTGCTCGCCCATGCCCCACTCGCTCACCATGCGCCGCGCCAACTGCGAGGCTTCCTTGAGGTCGTTCTCCGCGCCTGTGGTAATGTCTCCCAGCGCGAGTTCCTCTGCACTGCGACCCCCCAGGGCCACGGCCAGCCGCTCGATCAGATAGGTGCGCGGGAGGTTGCGCCGGTCATCGTCTGGCCGGAACTGCGTGACCCCCAGCGACCGCCCACGTGGCATGATGGTCACTTTGTACAGCGGATCGACATCGGGCAACACTGCCGCCACCAGCGCGTGTCCCCCTTCATGGTAGGCCACGATCTTGCGCTCCCGTTCATCCATCAGCGCTTCCCGTTTGCCGCCCAGCAACAGTTTGTCGAGCGCATTGTCGAAGTCCTGGCGACTCACCTGCGTCTTGCCTCGTCGTGCCGCCGCCAGCGCTGCCTCGTTCACCAGGTTCTCCAGGTCTGCTCCCGCGAAGCCGGGGGTCCCACGTGCCAGGTCCGCCAGGTTCACATCAGCAGCCAGGGGGACAGTGCGCGTATGAATGCGCAGGATGGCTTCACGCCCACGTCGTTCAGGCAGATCGATCGTGATCTGCCGGTCGAAGCGCCCCGGTCGCAACAGGGCCGGATCGAGCACGTCAGCCCGGTTCGTGGCCGCCAGCACGACGACAGCTTGATGGGGCTCGAAGCCATCCATCTCCACCAGCAATTGCTCCAGCGTCTGTTCTCGCTCATCGTTGCTCGCAAACGACGCGGCGCCACTGCGCGTGCGTCCAATCGCGTCGATTTCATCGATGAAGATGATGCACGGCGCGTTCTTCCTGGCCTGCTCAAAGAGATCGCGTACGCGGCTGGCGCCGAGTCCGACGAAGAGTTCTACGAAGTCACTGCCACTGGCGCTATAGAAAGGGACGCCTGCCTCGCCTGCAACGGCACGAGCGAGCAAGGTTTTGCCGGTCCCCGGTGGGCCGACCAGCAGCACGCCTTTAGGAATATGGGCTCCAATGGCGAGGTAGCGCTGTGGCTCGCGCAGGAAGTCGATTTCCTCGCGCAAGTCGGCCTTGGCTTCGTCGGCTCCTGCCACGTCGGCGAAGGTGGTGGAGGGACGCTCCTCGTTGTAGAGTTTCGCACGGCTGCGCCCGATGCCAAAGAGGCCTCCTGCTTGCTGCGACTGGCGGAGACTCCGCATGGCCATGTAGCCAAAGTAGACCAGCAGCAGGAGGGGTAACGCATTGAGCAGGATGGTCAGGGCCGTCTGCCACCAGGGAATTTGCACCGGCTGAGCGGTGACCTGGACGCTATTTTTCTCGAGCGAGGGAAGCAAGGTGGGATCGCCCGTCTCCGGCACATAGCTGGTGAATTGGGAATACGCAGCCGTGGTGTTCCCGGTGCCGCTTTGCTGCTGGTGAAAGGGTGTTTTGAAATCCCCGGAGATGGCATGGCCGGTGAGCGTCACATCCTTCACATTGCCCTGCTGCACCTGCTGCAGGAAGCTGGTGTAAGACAAGGTGATCGTCGGCTGCTGCCCACTCAATGAACCAAAGAGGAGCGGAGCGTAAAAGAGCAGGTTGATAACGATGATGAAGATGAGCCAGCGCAGCCAGGAGATCCGCCTGTTGGGGGACGTTCCTTGCGGTGCAGACCCTCCGGGGCTTCGGTTTGATCCATTCGAGCTGTTTTGGGTCAAGCGAGATGCTTGACCCGTTTCGCGTTGGTCAGCGCTTCCCGTGGTTCTCGTGTTTTGCAGCATACAGCCTCCTGCGTTAAGTGATAATGTGAATGGACCAGCCTCGTAGTAGGCGACCTCCACTACCCTTCTTTAATTTGAAGGACACGCACGCCACGCATATCCAGCAAGTAGTGTCCCCTGACCTGCGCCACGCGGATGAGCGCCGTATCGCAGGAGGGGCAGCGGATCACCGTCCCCATACCATGCATATAGGCGGCAGTCGCACCAATCACATTGGTGGTACCGCAGCCCGTACAGGTCGCCCCCACCATCGTCATTTCAAAAGGGAAGATTGCTTGCAGAGTGCCTGCGGCCGCGTTGCCATCGAGCTTGTTTTCCATCATGTTTCTCCTGTCGGTCCAAAGCGTTCGGTCTTGATGCGTGCTGGCCCATGTCCCAGGTCCACCAGACTGGCTGCGGCTGTTTCGACGAACGGGGTGGGGCCACAGATGAAGGCGAGGGGGCGCTACTCGACTGACCAGGCCACCTCACGAACCATCTGGGTGTCGATGCGGCGGTCATAGCCCGTCCATCCGGTCGGCTGCGTACGGGTCAGCGTCTGCACCACCTCGAGCATCGTACCGTTCTTCACCAGGTGATCCAGTTCGTCACGGTAGATCACGTCCTCAAGGGAGCGCGACGAGTAGAGCAAGCGGGTCGGGACGGTACTCCCTACCGCAGCCCGATGGCGGATCATAGCCATCAGGGGTACGATGCCCGACCCTCCTGCGATCAGCAGGAGCGGGCCGCCCATCTGCGCCTCCCAGACGAAGTAGCCCCCGATGGGACCGCGCAGCTCCAGCTTATCACCCACGCGCAGCTTCTCGGTGAGGTAGGGCGACACTTCCCCGTCATCGAGCCGTTCGACAGTGAGCGTCACGCGCGGTGCCTCCTCGGGTGGCGTAGCGATCGAATAGCTCCGCTCGGCCTGGTAGCCGTCCTCGGCGGTGAGACGCACATCCACATGCTGCCCCGCTCGATGCCCCATCCAGTTGGGCAGAGTGAGCGTGATGCTCTGCACCCGTAGCGTTTCTGGCCGAGTGGCGACCACCTCGCCGCGTTGCCAGCTTAGTCGCCCCAATAGCGTTCTTCTTTCCATGGATCACCGTGATTATTGTAGCCCAGCGACTCCCAGAAGCCCGGTTCATCCTCGTCGACCAGGCGCAGGCCCCGTACCCACTTGGCGCTCTTCCAGAAGTACAGGTGTGGCACCAGCAGGCGGGCCGGGCCGCCGTGTTGCGGCTCCAGCGGCTGGCCTTCATAGGTATCGACCACCCACGCCTGCCCGTCCAGCACCTCGTCCAGGGGCAGGTTGGTGGTATAACCCCCATCGCTGAAGGCAATCACGTAGCTGGCGCTGGTCTTGACCTGCGCGAGCAGGGTATCAAGGGAGACGCCTTCCCAGTGCGTGTCCAGCTTCGACCACTTGGTCACGCAGTGGATGTCCTTCGTCACCGACTCGCGTGGGAGAGCACGAAACTCGTCCCAACTCCAGCGTTTGGGCTGATCGACCTCCCCCACAATGGAGAAATCCCAGTTCGCCAGTGGTGTATGCTGCGTCGGCCCTGCCGAAAGCACGGGAAAGCCGCGCTCCAGATATTGACCTGGCGGGATGCGTCCGCTCTGGTCGCCAGGCTTGCGACGACCGCGAAACCCGCGCGAGATGAATTCTTCACTCATGTCTTCACCTTCTGTTCTTGTGTCGCTTTGCTCCTGTTATGTACCATTCTATCATATGCAGACATTTGTCAACGTCACTGCCGTGAGCAGCACCCGGAGGTCGTCCATCGATGCGCGCGCGAAAGCGCACGGACGTTCCCCGCACTGCCGGTCTCATGACCAGATGCAGATCGCGAGCGTGAAAGCGGTACGCGATGCGCCCGTTGGCCTCGTTCAGCACCGTGGCCTCTCTCTCCACCGTCCACTCACCCGCAAGGGCCCACTGATTGAGTCTCAATCGCTCAGGGATAGCATACAGGTGACGCTTGTCCAGGACTGCTCCACCGGGATACGCAAAGTTCTCGGTGCGCGCGTCTCCGACATAGGTTTCCGGAGACCTGAGGCTGCCCCAATCGGCGGCAGCTTCAGCACCCTGGGCATCGACCGAGACCAGCTCATGAGCGATGCCGCCAATGCTGGCCTCGGCCAGCAACTGTTGAATCATCATTTCCGACAGTTCGTATGCGCCCTCGCCGAAGTGATGAGAGCGAATATGCCCCTGTGCATCGACGAGATAGAGGGCAGGCCAGTAGTGGTTCGTGAACGCATGCCAGATCGCATAGTCGTTATCGATCGCGATCGGATACGCTACCCGCATGTCCCTGGCGGCCCGGCGCACGTTCTCGAGGTCGTGCTCAAAGGGGAACTCGGGCGCGTGCACGCCGATCACCACCACTCCGTGTTCCCGGTATTTCTCGGCCCAGGCGCGCACATAGGGCAGGGTGGGCAGCCAATTGATGCAGGTGTAGGTCCAGAAGTCGATAAGGACGACCTTTCCTCGCAGGTCGGCCGCCGAGCGTGGCGGCGAATTGAGCCACGCGGTCGCGCCACTAAGAGAAGGCAGCTCACCTTCAAAGGGTAATGGGACCGCTGCGGGGTGTCTCGTCGCGAGCAAGAGCTTGTTTGCTTTCATGATGAATACCTTTCATACTAGCGCAGGGATCGGAACGCCGCGCGAACCTCTTCTGAAAAGAGTTGCGGCTGCTCCTAGGCGGCGAAGTGACCACCCTTGTCGACCTCGTTGAAGTAGAAGAGGTTGTGGTAGGCCTTCTCGGCCCAACTCCGCGGGGCTTGATAGAGCTCGCCAGGAAAGACGCCCACGGCAGCCGGGATGGAGACGTTGACGGCGTTGAAACCGTGACGATTCACGTCGGCCGGGGTGAAGTTATTTTCCCAATAGAGACGAGACGCAGAAATCGCCGTGCTCGTCAACCAGTAGAGCGTGATGTTGTCGAGGATCTCGTCTCGTGTAAGCTCGCCTGCCGGGTGTCCGTCAAAGGCGTGTGAGATTTGCTCGTAACTGTACGCGTCGTGGTCAAGCATAAAGGCTGCTAGGCCGACGGGTGAATCCGCCAATCCGTATAACGTTTGCGGGCGCGTCCCCATCTCAACTGCGTAGCCAAAGTGCTTCTTAGATACGTCGGTCACCTGCTCGTACGCGCGTCTTTCGTCGGCTGAGAGACCGGATGGCGGCGGGTCGCCGGACCGGAGCGCCTTTGCAACGTCGGGTGGAACCGTGGCAGGCATGTTGGAGTGAATGCCGAGCAATTCCGGAGGTGCCTGTTCAGCCATCATATCCACCACAAACGCACCCCAATCGCCGCCTTGCGCCACAAATTGCGTGTATCCAAGGCGTTTCATCAGCACGACCCAGGCACGTGCCATGCGGGTGGGGTCCCAGCCGGTCGTGGTCGGCTTGCCTGAAAACCAGTAGCCCGGCAGCGACGGAATCACGACGTCGAACGCGTCCGATGCGCTCGCGCCATGTGCCGTGGGATTGGTCAGTGGATCGATAATCTTCAGCTGCTCGATGACCGAGCCGGGCCATCCATGCGTGACGATGAGCGGCAACGCATGCTCATGCTTCGAGCGTACGTGGATGAAATGCATGTCGAGCCCATCGATCTCTGTCATGAATTGCGGGAGGGCGTTCAGCTTCGCCTCGCACGTCCGCCAATCGTAATCCGTCGCCCAATAGCGCGCGAGTGCCTGAGTCGTCGCCAACTGCACGCCTTGCGATGCATCCGCGACCGTTTCCCGCTCAGGCCACTTGGTCGCGTTTATGCGCCTGCGCAATTCGGTAAGTTCCGCTTCCGGCACGTTGATGTGGAAGGGACGGAGAGCAAAGCTGCTCGATGTGGTTTCGTGGGTGTGGTTTTCCATAACAGTTCTCCTTTGTGTTGGTACATGACAGATTGGTCGTCTGACGGGGAAGTCCCTGATCTCTCGAACGTATCCGTCAAACGACAGGATGTCGACGCCTACTGTGGTGTAGGACGGCGGGCATACGTCGTGCCCGCCGTCCCCTCTCTCCACCTAGCGCAGTGATCGGAACGCCGCACGGACCTCGGTGGCGAACAGCTCCGGCTCTTCCCAGGCGGCGAAGTGCCCGCCCTTGTCGACCTCGTTGAAGTAGGTCAGGTTGGGATAGGCGCGCCGGGCCCATGTCTCCGGGGCCCGATAGACGTCCTCCGGAAAGACCGTGATCGCCACCGGGACCGAGATCTCGGCGGTCTTCTGCGCGGTCGCACTCGTAGGGCTTGTCCCGCGGTTCTCCCAGTACAGCCGCCCCGACGAGGTCGCGGTGTTCGTCAGCCAGTACAGCGTGATGTCGTCCAGCACGTCGTCCTTCGTCGGGGACTGGTCGGGATCGCCGCCGTACGTCCACTGCGCGAACCCTGGATGCCAGAGGATGAACGCCGCCAGGCCGGCCGGGGAGTCGGTCAGGCCGTACCCGACGGCCTGCGGCCGCGCGGTCATCGCCACGAAGTAGCCCGAGTACCCGCTCTTGCGGTAGGCGCTCAGCGCATCGAACACGGCGCGTTCCTGCTCGGACATTTTCGCCGGCACGGGCCCGGCGCCGGCGAGCGCCGCTTCCACCTCGGGCGGTACCGTCGCCGGCAAGTTGACGTGGATGCCGAGCAACCCTGTCGGCGCCTGTCGGCCCATCGCTTCGGTGATGACCGCCCCCCAGTCTCCACCCTGTGCGACGTAGTGCTCGTAGCCCAGGCGCCGCATCAGCTCGTCCCAGGCGCGCGCGATCCGGTCGGGGTCCCAGCCGGTCGCCTCCGGCCGCGCCGAGAAGCCGTAGCCGGGGAGCGACGGGATGACGAGATGGAACGCGTCTTCGGCCGCTCCGCCGTGCGTGGTGGGATCGGTCAACGGCTCGATCACCTTCAGCAGCTCGACGATCGAGCCCGGCCAGCCGTGGGTCATGATCAGCGGCAGGGCATCCTCGTGGCGTGAGCGGACGTGGATGAAGTGAATGTCGAGCCCGTCGATCTCCGTGACGAATTGCGGCAGCGCGTTCAGCTTGGCCTCGACCTTGCGCCAGTCGTAGTCCGTGCCCCAGTAGCGAACGAGCGGTTGCAGCTTTTCGAGCTGCGCCCCCTGCGACTGATCGGCGACCGTCTCTTTGTCGGGCCAGCGCGTCGCCAACACGCGTCGGCGCAGCTCGACGAGTGACTCTTCCGGCACGTTGATGCGGAAGGGGCGAACTTCACTGGTCGATGTGGTTTCGTGGGTGTGGGTTTCCATACCAGTTCTCCTTTGTGTTGGTACATGACAGATTGGTCGTCTGACGGGGAAGTCCCTGATCTCTCGAACGTATCAGTCAAACGACAGGATGTCGACGTTTAGTAAGAGTCGACATCGACGATAGCCTGGGCGAAGGCCTCAGGTGCTTCCTGAGGCAGATTGTGCCCGACACCGCCCTGGATGATCCGATGCTCATATTTGCCCGAGAATTTCCTGGCATAGGCACTGGCGTCCGGGTGTGGTGCTCCATTGGCATCGCCTTCCAGCGTCATGGTGGGCACGGTGATGGTCGGAGCTTCAGCGAGCCGCTGTTCCAGCTCATCATATTTCGGCTCGCCATCAGCCAGTCCGAGCCGCCAGCGATAATTATGGATCACGATGCTGACATGATCCGGATTGTCGAAGGCTGCTGCGCTGCGCTCAAACATGGCATCGTCGAAGTCCCATTGTGGCGAAGCGAGTTGCCAGATGAGCTTCGCAAAGTCGCGCCGGTATCTCTCGTAGCCGGCCCGGCCGCGTTCCGTGGCAAAGTAGTACTGGTACCACCATTGGAGTTCAGCCTGTGGTGGCAACGGCACTTTGCCGGCTTGCTGGCTGCCGATCAGATACCCGCTCACCGAGACGAGGGCCTTGCAGCGCTCAGGCCAGAGCGCCGCGATAATGTTGGCCGTCCGCGCGCCCCAATCAAAACCGGCCAGGATCGCCCTCTCGATCTTGAGCGCATCCATCAGAGCGATGATATCGACGGCGACCACCGACTGCTGGCCATTCCGGAAGGTTTCACTTGACAGAAAACTTGTCGTGCCATAGCCGCGCAGGTACGGGACGATCACCCGGTAGCCCTCCTTCGAAAGCCTCGGCGCAACGTCAACATAGCTGTGAATATCGTAGGGCCAGCCATGCAGAAGCATGGCTGCTGGACCATCGCTCTTTCCAGCTTCAACGTATCCGACATTCAGGAGTCCGGCATCGATCTGCTTCAGCGAGCCGAAGGACGTGTTCGTCCCATTACTCATACTCCTTTTCACCTTTCTTCATAATACTTTTCGCTACATGGTGACTGTTCAACGTAGAGAACAGGCACACTTTCTCACATAAATTTTCCTGTTGGTCGTTTGCGTTGTTTCTTGTGCGCCAGAACCACACAAACGGTGTTTCTCTCTTCTTTGCGTAAAGTTATGTGAGAAAAATGATGCCACTGCTCAGACGGACTCAGCCAATCGGACGAAAAGTTATGCGAGAAAAAGCAACGCGTTTGCATGTTCGTCATCTGGCGACGAAGCCACGCAAACGTTTAGGATCTGGATTTATTCTATCTGAGGGCAATTCGTAACTCAAAAAGCCCTCCCATCGCTCCAACTAAGTACAATCATATTAGTTTCGCGGGATGCTACGTCTGTGCTTCGGCTTGATTCTTTAGGATGATTGACATATATTCCGCATTTGTTTCTTGAATGTACTTAGTAGAGAGTGTGAAGCGTGGAAAGGTATCCACACAACACACTAATTTCGGCGTCCCTAAAAAAAGCGCATTCTGCTTACGCCTCACGTATGCTTTAGTACAAATACACTAACAAGGAGTCGCGCCACTTACTTGGTTGCGCATCGAAAATGATGACCGTCAAACAGGTACAAGCTCAAGGCACCTCTCTCCCACTATGTCGCTCCTGCCGAGACAAGCTGGGACAACAAAGCACAGGAGAGAGTGC
>WNGR01004214.1_pt1 | contig 15544 bp, 14 predicted proteins | sample 5407581 | NCBI WGS metagenome assembly WNGR01 (sample SAMN13153383, study PRJNA577476) | soil metagenome | isolation source: 80 cm soil or saprolite under Garry oak tree replicate 2 | place: USA:California | collected 2016-06-15
CCGACGCGCTGGTCGCGGCGGCGGGCCGTGGCGTGGTCCTGGTGCGGTCCGACGGGGTCGCCGCCGGCCTGCTGGACGAGGTCGCGGCGCGGCAGCTCGCCGGACACGCGCCGATGGCGCCGGCCGAGGACGCCGCCATGCCGATCCGCCCGGACACCGTGCTGTTCGACTCGGAGACCGGCGAGGACATCATCGACCGGGTGCGGGAGACCGCGGCCTTCCAGTTCCTCGTGGTGGACGACGACGGCAAGCCGGCCGGCGTGCTGCGCAGGGAGGACCTGAACGCCGCGCTGTCGGCCCGCCGCATGCCCTGACCGGGGACTCTGCGACCATTCGGTGCCGCTGCCCGCCACCCGCCGGGCAAGGTTCACTCGTTCGTGATCTTGAAACAGTCGAACATGTGTTCGAAGATGGTCACATGACATCAATGACAAGGAAGCAGGTTCAGCAGCTTGTCCAGCGCCAGCGGCCCGTTCCGAGCCGGCGACCGTGTGCAGTTGACCGATCCGAAGGGCCGGCACTACACGATCATCCTCGAGTCCGGCCAGACGTATCACACCCATCGGGGCGCGCTGGACCACGACAAGCTGATCGGCCTGCCCGAGGGCTCCGTGATCACGTCGGCCGCCGGCACGTCGTACCTGGCGCTGCGGCCGCTGCTGCCGGACTACGTGCTGTCCATGCCACGTGGCGCGCAGGTGATCTACCCGAAGGATGCCGCGCAGATCGTGATGTGGGGCGACATCTTCCCGGGTGCGCGGGTGCTGGAGGCGGGCGCCGGCTCGGGCGCGCTGGCCTGCTCGCTGCTGCGCGCGGTCGGCGATCAGGGCTCGGTGACCAGCTACGAGATCCGCGACGACCACGCGGTGCATGCCGTGCGCAACGTCGAACGGTTCTTCGGCGCTGCCCCGCCCAACTGGACCCTGCACGTGGCCGACCTGGCGACGCACACCGGCGAGGTGGACCGGGTGATCCTGGACATGCTGGCGCCGTGGGAGGTGCTGCCCACGGTCGCGGCCAGCCTGATCCCCGGCGGCGTGCTCGTGGTCTACGTGGCCACCACGACCCAGCTCTCGAAAGTCACCGAAGCCCTGCGCGAACAGCTGTGCTGGACCGAGCCGCAGGCGTGGGAGACGCTGATGCGGCCGTGGCACGTGGTCGGCCTCGCGGTGCGCCCCGAGCACCGGATGGTCGGGCACACGGCGTTCCTGCTCACCGCGCGCCGTCTGGCCGACGGCGTGGTCGCGCCCAGGCCGCAACGGCGGCCGAGCACCGGCTGAGTATCAGATCAGTTCGGCGGAGCCGTTCAGTTCGGCGAGGACAGGGTGTTGCACACCAGCCACTGCGAGTTCTGCCGAAGCAGGCTGCCCTTGTGGGACACCGGCTGGTTGCTGTGGTCCTTGATCACCACGGTGAATGTGCCGGCGTTGCCCGTCGTGGCCGCACCGGAGGCCGTCATGACGAAGGTCTGGTCCGCGCCGTTCGCGGCCTTCTCGTGGTCGTAGATCGCCTGCACCGCGGTCTGGTCCTTGGCGCAGAGGTAGGTCTTGACCCTGGCGAGGTCGTCGGTGGACAGGGTGTGCGCCAGCGACGTGTAGGACTGCGCGAAGCCGGTGATCACCTGCTGCGGGGTCGCGTTCGCGCTGTTGCGGCCGTTGCCGCCGTTGTGGAAGAACACGAAGTAGGCGCCGATGCCGGCACCGATCGCCACGACCACGGCGATCACGATGCCGACGACCAGCCCGGTGCGCTTCTTGGGCGGCTGCCCGTATCCCGGCGGCCCGACATAGCCGTACGGCGGCGGCTGTCCGTACAGCTGCTGCTGTCCGTAGGACTGCTGCTGTCCGTAGGGCATGGGTTGCTGCTGTCCGTAGGGCCCCTGTGGCGGCGGGCCGTACGGGTTCGGGTTGGGTGGACCGTAGGGACCCTGCGGTCCGTGCGGTTGGGGTTGCTGCGGTGGGTAGGTCATGTCGTCCCAGGGTCAGTTGCTCGGCGGCACGCTGGCCCCGCCGTCACCGGGCAGGCTGTCCGGCACGCTGGGGGACAGGCCAGAGGTGTCCGGCAGGCTGGGGGACAGGCCCGAGTCACCCGAGCCGCCGCCGGCGAACTGCTGCGGGGTCAAGCCGTCGATCTTCGTGGACTTGGTGTCGGCGGCGAAGCCGTTGTCCGGGATGCACCACTTGCCGCTCTGCTGCTGCATCGACACGGTGCCGTCCACGTCGAAGGTGTGGCCGCTCTGCTTGAAGTTCAGGTGGACGGTGCCCGTCGCCTTCGTGCCGTTGACCTGCGCCGGGCCGGACACGGTCGCCTTGAGCTGGGCGTTCTTGGGCAGCTGCAGGCCCTGGTTGTCGGTGACCGACGGCGCGCCGCTGCAGGCGAGGGCGTTCGCCGCGTTGTTGTCCTGCTTGTTGACCGCGTCCACGAGGGCCCGCATGAGCTGGTCCGGGCTGCTGGTCGAGCCCTTGCCGCCGAACACGCCGAACACGAACAGCAGCACGACCACGACGCCGACGACCACCACACCACCACCGGCCAGCAGCCACGGCATAGCCTTGTTCTTGCCCCCTGGACCGCCGGGACCACCTGGGTAGCCGGGGAATCCGGTCGGCGGCTGCTGTCCGGGGAAGCCACCGGGCTGCCCCGGATAGCCCTGCGGCGGGTAGCCGGGCGGCGGCTGCTGGCCCGGGAAGGCGCCCGCGGGCGGGCCATAGCCCGGTTGCTGTGGTCCCGGCGCCGGAAATCCCCCGGACGGCGGATAACCCAGTTGCTGGCCGTAACCCGGCGGCGGTCCCGGTTGCTGGCCGGGTTGACCGGGTTGACCGAAGCCACCCGGTTGCTGGCCGTAGCCACCCGGTTGCTGGCCGAAACCGTCTGGCTGCTGGCCATAGGGGCCAGGCTGCCCGAACGGCCCGGGCTGCTGCGGCGGGACGGACATCGAGTTCTCCTTGTGACTCAAGCGAGGCACGTTGCCGGTTGCCAGCAACCGGTTGCCAGCGCCACAGTATGGGAATTCAGATGACTGTGGTGTGCATCACGTGGTGCCTGTACTGGAACTTTGCGTAGGACGCACGGTAGCGGTTGAGTGGTTCCCGTCGACACCGGTATGGAGTAGTTCATCCCGCCGGGTACACGGCAGGACCGCTCAGTCGAGGTGGGGACGCCCAGATCCCCCCGATCGACGGTGATCGCCGGTACCGTGGAGTACACGACCGCGGGAGGAGGGTGCCGAACATGCAGCACGACCGTCCCGGCAGCCAGCCCGAAGAGGGCGGCGAGCGGAGCATCGGCCAGAGCAACGCCGAATTGTCCGCGCAGATCCGGTTCCTGGAAGACGAAGTTGCTCTGCTTCGCAGGAAGATCAGTGAGTCACCGCGACACACCAGGCTGCTGGAACAGCGGCTCGCGGAGGCGTCCGAACGAGTGAGCCAGCTCACCGAGCGGAACGCCAAACTGGTGGACACGCTCCGCGAGGCGCGCGGCCAACTTCTCGCACTGCGCGAAGAGGTCGACCGGCTCGCACAGCCGCCAAGCGGCTACGGCGTGTTCCAGCGTCGGTACGAGGACGGCACGGTCGACGTGTTCACCTCGGGCCGGCGGATGCGGGTCGCCGTGTCTCCAGCGGTGGAGGGTGACTCGTTGCAGGTCGGTCAGTCGGTGCGGCTCAATGAGGCGCTCACCGTGGTCGAGGGCGGAACCTTCGAACGCATCGGCGAAGTAACCACACTGCGTGAGGTTCTCTCTCCTGAGATGCCGGACGGTCCACTGCGGGCACTCGTCGTCGGTCACGCCGACGAGGAACGCGTGGTCCTGCTGGCGCACCCACTGGCGGATTCCCCGATCAAACCGGGCGACTCGCTGCTGGTGGACAGCAAGGCCGGGTACGCCTACGAACGGGTGCCCAAGGCCGAGGTCGAGGATCTGGTGCTGGAGGAGGTGCCCGACGTCCGTTACGAGGACATCGGTGGCCTGTTCCGGCAGATCGAACAGATCCGGGACGCGGTGGAGCTGCCGTTCCTGCACGCGGACCTGTTCGCCGAGTACAAACTGCGCCCGCCGAAGGGCGTTTTGTTGTACGGGCCGCCGGGCTGTGGCAAGACCCTGATCGCGAAGGCCGTGGCCAATTCCCTGGCCAAGCAGGTCGCCCTGGCTCGGGGCGACGACGACGGCCAGGCCAAGTCGTATTTTCTCAATATCAAGGGCCCTGAGCTGCTGAACAAGTTCGTCGGTGAGACCGAGCGGCACATCCGGCTGATCTTCCAGCGGGCCAGGGAGAAGGCGTCCGAAGGGACGCCGGTGATCGTGTTCTTCGACGAGATGGACTCGATCTTCCGGACCCGTGGCAGCGGCGTGAGCTCCGACGTGGAGACCACGATCGTGCCGCAGCTGTTGTCCGAGATCGATGGTGTCGAAGGGCTGGAGAACGTCATCGTCATCGGCGCCTCCAACCGTGAGGACATGATCGACCCGGCCATCCTGCGGCCGGGCCGGCTCGACGTGAAGATCAAGATCGAGCGCCCCGACGCCGAGGCCGCCCGGGACATCTTCACCAAGTACCTGACCGACGACCTGCCGATCCACGCGGACGACCTGGCCGAGTTCATCGACGACCGGCGGGCATGCATCGACGCGATGATCCAGCACACCGTCGAGCGGATGTACGACGAGAGCGAGGACAACCGGTTCCTCGAGGTCACCTACGCCAACGGTGACAAGGAAGTCCTGTACTTCCGGGACTTCAACTCCGGCGCGATGATCCAGAACATCGTGGACCGGGCGAAGAAGGCGGCCATCAAGTCGGTGCTGGAAACCCGTCAGCGCGGTCTTCGGGTACAGCACCTGCTGGACGCCATCGTGGACGAGTTCGCCGAGAACGAGGACCTGCCCAACACCACCAACCCCGACGACTGGGCGCGGATCTCCGGCAAGAAGGGGGAGCGGATCGTCTACATCCGCACCCTCGTCACCGGCAAGAACCAGGAGTCGGGACGGGCGATCGACACCGCGACGAACACCGGTCAGTACCTGTAATTTCTCGACACGCTATGCGGTCCGCACGGCGCCCGAGCAGTCCGCTCGGGCGCCGTGCTCTGTCCGGCCATAAGGTTTGGTATTCGGGCGTAGGGAGATGGAATGCCGCGTGCTGGTCTGACCGCTGAACGCGTGGTGGTCGAGGCAGGCGCGGTCGCCGACGAGGTCGGCCTGGACAGGTTGACCCTGGCCGCCGTCGCACACCGTTTCGGCGTGTCGGTGCCGAGCCTCTACAAGCACGTCAAGGGACTCGACGGACTCAACCGCGATCTGGCAGTACACGCCGTACGCGAACTGCACGAGGCACTGTCCCGGGTAGCCGTCGGCCGCTCAGGCCGCGACGCCCTACACGCCATGGCGGCGGCCTACCGCACCTACGCACACACCCACCCCGGCCTGGTCGCCGCCAGCGTCCGCGCCCCCGCCCCGAATGACGCCGAACACCAGGAGGTAGCCGGCGCGATCATCGGCATGCTGGCCGCCGCACTGGGCGACTACCACATCAGCGAGCCCGACATGATCGACGCGATCCGCATGCTGCGCGCAGCGATGCACGGCTTCGTCACACTGGAGACAAGCGGAGCCTTCGGCATTCCGCAGTCGGTCGACAAGACTTTCGCCCGCCTCATCGACGCCCTGGACGCGGCATATCGATCCTGGCCGACAGCCTGAAGCCGAATGCATGATCACGTCGTAGGTTGGCCGCGTGTCTTGGCTGGTCGGCACGCTGTGATGCAAGAAGAACTGGCCAAGCAAGTAATAATGCCGCGAGGTTCAGGCCAATCCCTAGAAGCCAAAAGACAAAGACAAGAAGGCCCCGTCGCCGAAGCGTGCCACCCCAACGAGCGAACGAAGCGAGGCAGCGTGAACCAGGCGTGGACAGGCTTGACAGTCGCCCAGCACCCGCTGCCCACCCAAGACGACGCCGGCGCCCCGTAGGCTTGAGGTATGCGGCGGATCATGGGTACCGAGGTCGAATACGGCATCGCGGTTCCGGGTGACGCGACGGCGAACCCAGTGCTCACCTCAACCCAGGTGGTACTGGCGTACGCGGCCGCGGCCGAGGTGCCACGTGCGCGGCGCGCCCGATGGGACTACGAGGTCGAGTCGCCACTGCGCGACGCCCGTGGTTTCGACCTGGGCGCGCCCGGTGTGCCCTCCAGCGACCCGGACGTGGACGATCTCGGCGCGGCCAACGTCATCCTGACCAACGGCGCCCGGCTCTACGTCGACCACGCGCACCCCGAATACTCCGCACCCGAGGTCACCAACGCCCGCGACGCGGTGATCTGGGACAAGGCCGGCGAGCGGGTGATGGAAGAGGCCGCGCTGAAGGCGGCCACCGTGCCCGGCCAGCCCCGGTTGCAGCTCTACAAGAACAACACCGACGGCAAGGGCGCCAGCTACGGCACGCACGAGAACTACCTGATGGCCCGCAGCACCCCGTTCACCTCCGTGATCGGTGGCCTCACCCCGTTCTTCGTGTCCCGCCAGGTGATCTGCGGCGCGGGCCGGGTCGGGCTGGGCTCGACCGGCGACAAGGCCGGTTTCCAGCTGTCCCAGCGCGCGGACTATATCGAGGTCGAGGTCGGCCTGGAGACCACGCTCAAGCGCGGCATCATCAACACCCGCGACGAGCCGCACGCGGACGCCGACAAGTACCGCCGCCTGCACGTGATCATCGGTGACGCGAACCTCGCCGAGACCGCCACGTACCTCAAGGTCGGCACGACCGCGCTGATCCTGGACATGATCGAGTCGGGCATCCGCTTCGACCAGCTCCGGCTGGCCGACCCGGTGCGCGCGGTGCACGCCATCAGTCACGATCCAGCCCTGAAGACCACCGTCGAACTGGCCAACGGCCGCAAGTTCACCGGTCTGGACATCCAGTTCGCGTACCACGAGCTGGTCACCCGCTTCGTGGAGCGCGAGGGCACCGACCGGGTCTCCCAGGACGTCCTGCGCATGTGGGGCCAGGTGCTGGACGACCTGGCCAGCGACCCGGCCAAGTGTGCCGACCGGCTGGACTGGCCGGCCAAGCTGCGCCTGCTGGAGGGCTACCGGGCCCGCGACTCGCTCAACTGGGGCTCCCCCCGGCTGCAACTGGTCGACCTCCAGTACGCGGACGTGCGGCTGGACAAGGGCCTCTACAACCGCCTGGTGTCCCGTGGCTCGATGCGCAGGCTGGTCAGCGAGGAAGAGGTCCGGGACGCCGTCACCAAGCCTCCCGAGGACACCAGGGCCTATTTCCGCGGCCGCTGCCTCGAGCGCTACCCGACCGCGATCGCGGCCGCGTCCTGGGACTCGGTCATCTTCGACCTCGGCCGCGAGTCGCTGGTGCGGATCCCGACGCTCGAACCGCTGCGCGGCACCAAACAGCACGTCGGGGCCCTGTTGGAGGCGGCGAACACGGCCGAGGAGCTCGTGGACGCGTTGACCCGTGGCTGAGGGCGGGATTCGAACATTCGGGTATCGCCATCGTGCTTGGTGTGGTGATGGTTCGCCGACCGTCGGCGTAGCTGGGTAATCTTCGGATAGGCCAACCATGGCCGGAAGCCTCGGGAGGCGGAAATGGCCCAGGAACAGATCCAGCGCCAGGGCGGTGGCGACGGCGACGACGATGCCGAAGGCGGCGCGCCGGCCGGCCAGGAACGTCGTGAACAACTCAACGAGGACGTGGACGCGATCCTCGACGAGATCGACGACGTACTGGAGGAGAACGCGGAGGACTTCGTCCGCGCCTACGTCCAGAAGGGCGGGGAGTGACCGCGCACCCGCGCGCTCTCCCGGTTCGTCCATCACCCGCGTTCGTTACAGTGCCGCGTTGTGCCTCGTCGTGATCAGGAGACCCCACCAGGTATGGAACCCACGTCGTCCCGGAACATGCTGGGCGTCGGTCTGACGCCTGCCCATCTGTCGATGGGCACGTCCTCGTTCACCGACTTCCTGCGGCAGCAGGCGCCCGACCTGCTGCGCAGCGCCCCACACCCGGCGGCGTCCCTGCTGCCCGCCGGGGGCCACCAGCCGGAACTGCCGCACGCCACGACCATCGTGACGGCCACGTTCCGTGGCGGCGTCCTGATCGCGGGCGACCGGCGGGCCACGTCCGGCAACCTCATCGCCTACCGGGACATGGACAAGGTCGCCGTCACCGACCAGTACTCGGCGGTCGGCATCGCCGGCACGGCCGGGGTCGGCATCGAGCTGGTCCGGCTCTACGAGGTGGAGCTGCGGCACTACGAGAAGATCGAGGGCATCCCGCTGTCCCTGGACGGCAAGACGAACAAGCTGGCCACGATGGTGCGCGGCAACATGGAGGCCGCGATGGCGGGCCTGATCGCGCTGCCGCTGTTCGCCGGCTTCGACGTGGACGCGACCGACCCGGACAAGGCGGGCCGGATCGTGTCGTTCGATGCGGCGGGCGGCCGGTACGAGGAGTTCGCCGGCTACCACGCGATCGGCTCCGGCTCGCTCTTCGCGAAATCGTCCCTGAAGAAGCTGCACGACCCGACCACGGACGTGGACACGACGATCCGCAACGCCGTCGAGGCGCTCTACGACGCGGCCGACGACGACTCGGCCACCGGCGGCCCGGACCTGGTGCGCCGCATCTTCCCGACGATCGTGACCATCGACGGCGTGGACGGCGCGGTGAAACTGCCAGCGGAGCGGGTCGCCGCGATTGCCGAAGAGGTGCTGGCGGGTCGGATGGCCAGCTAGTCTCCCGCCTGCCCGGTCCAACACCGCCCGTCCATCACCACGTCCGCCAGCACGAACCCAGGAGCCAGAACCGTGTCGATGCCGTTGTACGCCTCGCCAGAGCAGCTGATGCGCGAGCGCTCCGAGTTGGCTCGCAAGGGCATCGCACGGGGTCGCAGCGTGGTGGTGTTGACCTATGCCGGCGGCGTGCTGTTCGTCGCGGAGATCCCGCCCAAGAGCACCCTGCACAAGGTCTCGGAGATCTACGACAAGATCGGCTTCGCCGCAGCGGGCCGGTACAGCGAGTTCGAGAGCCTGCGCCGGGGCGGCATCCGGCACGTCGAGCTGTGGGGCTACGCGTACGACCCGAAGGACGTCTCGGCCCGCCAGCTGGCCAACGTGTACGCCCAGACCCTGAGCGCGATCTTCACCGAGCAGCTCAAGCCCTACGAGGTCGAGATCTGCGTGGCCCAGGTGGGCGCCAACGCGGGCGAGGACCAGATGTTCCGCCTGACCTACGACGGCTCCATCAACGACGAGCCGCAGTTCGTGGTGATGGGCGGCCAGGCCGAGGCGATCATCAACACGCTGAAGGAGACCTACGCCGACGGCATGGAGCTGCCTGCGGCACTCGACGTGGCGGTCCGGGCGCTGACCAGCGTCCCGGCTGGCCCCGGTAACTCGGCCGCGAACGCGCCGGCACGGCCCAGGCTGGAGGTGGACCGGCTGGAGGTTGCGGTACTGGAGCGCAGCCGCCCGGGCCGGGCGTTCCGGCGGATCAGCGGTGCCGCCCTGGCCACGCTGCTGCCCGCGGAGCCGCCGGCCGAGCCAGCACCTGTCGAAGACGCGAAGCCCGCCGAGGACAACGGCGAGAGCTGACCGGAACAATCCGGCATGGACGACGGTTGCCAGGGGTAGTCGAGCCCTGGAGCCGTTGATGAAGGTCGAGATCTACTCCGACGTGGCCTGCCCGTGGTGCTACGTCGGCAGCACCCGGTTCGAGCGCGCCTTGGCCGAGTTCGAGGGCCGGGACGATGTCGAGGTCAGCTTCCGGCCGTTCCAGCTCAATCCGGACACGCCCACCGAGGCGCAGCCGCTCTACGACTACTACGACCAGCTGTTCGGCCCCGAGTTCCGGTCCCGGCACGCCGACGTGGTGGCCGTGGCCGCGAAGGAGGGCCTGGAGTTCCGGTTCGACCAGGCTCTCGCCGTGAACACGTTCACCGCGCACCGCCTGCTCTTGCTGGCCGAGCGGGAGTACGGGCCGGCCATCCAGCGTGCGGTGAAGGCGGCCCTGCTGCGTGCCTACTTCACCGACGGACGTGACATCGGCGACACGGAGACCTTGGTCGCCATCGCGACCGAGGCCGGTGCCGACCCCGACCTGGCCAGGAAGTGGCTGACCGGCGACGAGGGCACCGAGGAGACCGCAGAGGCGATCCAGCACGCCCGACGCCTCGGCATCCAGGCCGTCCCGACCTTCGTGTTCGACGGCAAGTACGCGGTACAGGGCGCGCAGTCGACCGACGTCTTCCTACGTGCGCTGGCGGAGGTCGCCGCCCACGGAGTGGACAGCGGCCGCGGTTAGCCCGTTGAGCAGCGATTTTCCGGCGAACCGACCGACGAAACCACCGAAACCAGGCCCGACACGGACAGTGATGCCCGTTCGGCGCTCGGATGAAGTCGGTGCGAACGCTTAGGGTAGAGAGATGCAGCGGCGGATCTTCGGTATCGAGACCGAATTCGGGGTTACCTGCACCTTCCATGGGCAGCGCAGACTGTCCCCGGATGAGGTCGCCAGGTACCTGTTTCGGCGTGTCGTGTCCTGGGGTCGTTCCTCGAACGTGTTCCTGCGCAACGGCTCCCGGCTCTACCTCGACGTGGGCTCGCATCCCGAGTACGCGACCGCGGAGTGCGACGACCTCGCGCAGCTCGTCACGCACGACAAGGCGGGGGAGCGGATCCTCGAGGACCTGCTGGTGGACGCCGAGCGCCGACTGGCGGACGAGGGCATCGGCGGCGACATCTTCCTGTTCAAGAACAACACCGACTCGGCCGGCAACTCCTACGGCTGCCACGAGAACTACCTGGTGGCGCGGGCCGGCGAGTTCTCCAGGATCGCGGACATCCTGCTGCCGTTCCTGGTGACCCGGCAGCTCATCTGCGGTGCCGGCAAGGTGCTGCAGACGCCGCGTGGCGCCGTGTACTGTCTGTCGCAGCGCGCCGAACACATCTGGGAGGGCGTGTCCAGCGCGACCACCCGCTCCCGCCCGATCATCAACACCCGCGACGAGCCGCACGCCGACGCCGAGCGCTACCGCCGCCTGCACGTCATCGTCGGCGACTCCAACATGTCCGAGGTGACCACGCTGCTGAAGGTGGGCAGCGCGAACCTGGTGCTGGAGATGATCGAGCAGGGCGTGCAGTTCCGGGACTTCAGCCTGGACAACCCGATCCGCGCCATCCGCGAGATCAGCCACGACCTGACCGGCAAGCGCCCGGTCCGGCTGGCAGGCGGCCGGGAGGCGTCCGCGCTGGACATCCAGCGCGAGTACCACTCGAAAGCCGCCGAACACGTGGCCCGACGCGGCTCGGACCCGGTGGCCGACCGGGTGATCGAGCTGTGGGGCCGCACGCTGGACGCGGTGGAGAGCCAGGAGCTGTCCAAGATCGACCGCGAGATCGACTGGGCCATCAAGTACCGGTTGGTCGAGCAGTACCGGGCCAAGAACGGCATGGAGCTGTCCAATGCCAGGGTGGCCCAGATCGACCTCGCCTACCATGACATCCGCCGCGGCCGAGGCGTGTTTGACCTACTACAGCGCAAGGGCCTGGTCGAACGGGTGACCAACGACGACGACATCGAGGCCGCCAAGGACATCCCGCCGCAGACCACGCGCGCCAAGCTGCGCGGTGACTTCATCGCGGCCGCGCAGGCCGCCGGTCGCGACTTCACGGTCGACTGGGTGCACCTGAAGCTCAACGACCAGGCCCAGCGCACTGTGCTGTGCAAGGACCCGTTCCGGGCGGTGGACGAGCGGGTGGAGCGCCTTATCGGCTCGCTGTAGGCGTCAGGTACGTGGCGACCTTCGTGTAGAAGCTGGGGTAGTGGCCGCAGCCGATGCCCCATGACACGATCCCGGCCAGCTGCCCGTCGACCACCAGCGGCCCGCCTGCGTCGCCCTGGCAGGCGTCGTAGCCCTGGTCGCCCGGTGGCGTGGTGTATCCGGCACAGAACATCGCGTCGGAGTCGTAGCCGTCGCCGGAGATGACCCGGCCGTAGAGCTGGGCGCAGCGCTGCTGGTCCACGATCGGCACCCGCACCTCGCGCAGCACGGTGTTGGCCGGCCCACCCTGCGCCGCCCGCCCCCAGCCCAGCACGGTGCCCATCATCCCGGCCCGGTAGGCGTCTCCGTCGGCCACTTTCAGCGGCCGGTAAGGGAACGCGTCCACCAGCCGCAACTCGGCGATGTCCCCGCCGCGCTGCGCCGCCAGGAACCCCGACTCGACGGCGATCGAGCTGACCCCGGACACGCTGTCGCCCTTGGTGATCTGGCTCAGGTCCGATCGTCCGCCGAGCACGAGCATCCCGCCCGCGGTACGCCCGGCAAGGCAGTGCGCCGCGGTGACCACGATGGTCTGGCTGATCAGCGTGCCTCCGCAGAACGGATAGCCGTACTGGTCGATCAACGCAACCATCCACGGCGCGTCCGCGACGTCGACCGCGCCCCCACCGATGATCTCCGGCCCGACCGCCGCCCTGCCCGGTGCCGCCGAGCCCCCATCAACGATTCCCGGCCCGACCGCTGCCGTGCCCGGTGCGGCCGAGCCCTCACCAACAATCCCGCGCCCGACCGCCGCCGCCGTGCCCGGCACCAGCACCGCAGCCACGACCAGAACCCCGACGAGCCAGCGCACACCCATGGACGCCAACGATCCGGGATCCCCGCCCACCCGCAACCCGAATCGATCATCACAACACCCTCGGGTGACCGTTCGCCGATCGCGAAACGGCATATCGCGACCGGGATCGAGCAAGGTCACGGCCATGCCATTTCCAACTCCAACGTTGGAGTTGGAGATCTCGGCGCCAGCCCGCCCCAATACCAACCGCAACGTTGGAGTTGGCATGAGCGCGCCGGCCCCGGCGGGACTTCTCCGGCATCCGCATTGCCGGCATCCGCATGCCGCACCTGCATCGCGGGCATCTGCACTGCCCGGCTTGGCTCACAAATCCAACTCCAACGTTGCGGTTGGCTTGGCGTGTCAGCGACAACGACCCCTTGTGTCCAACTCCAACGTTGGAGTTGGGGTTCGGCCGTCCTGAACCGACAAACTCCAACTCCAACGTTGGAGTTTGTCGGCGACTGGTCCGACCGCCAACTGGCGGATGGGGTGCGCGGTGACTGTTCGCCGATCGTGGAACGGCGTGTCGAGCGGGGTGGGGCCATGGCAGGGTCACGGCATGCGGACGTGGATCTCAGCCGCCCGTGCATTCGCGGACCTGGTCGACCGGCTGGACCATGGGGATGGTCCCGGCCATGGTGTGGACCATCGGGATGGTCCTGGTCTTGGCGCCTGGAGTCTGCGTGACCTCGTCGGCCACACCTGCTCGGCGGGCCTGAGCGCCGTCATCACCGTGGCCGATGCCACCACCGAGGACATCACATCGCCCGAGGGCTACTACGCGTTCGCCAAGTCGGTGGACCCGGCGCTGTTCGAGACTGCGGTGGCCATGTCGACCGAGGACGCCCGCCGGATCGGAGAGCGATTGGGCGACGACCCGGCCGCGGCCGTCCGGCATCTCGTCGACCAGGCCATCGCGGCCCTCGGCGCCGAGGACCGGTTGATCGCCAGTGCCGCAGGCGGCATGCGTCTACACGCGTGGCTGCCCACCCGCACGTTCGAACTCGCCGTGCACAGCCTTGACATCGCCGCCGCGACCGGCCTGAGTGCTGACGTTCCCGACCAGGTGATCAGTGACGCGGCCGCGCTGGCCGCCCGCATCGCTGCCGCCACCGGCGACGGGCCGGCTGTTCTGCTGGCCATGACCGGTCGCGGTCACCTGACCCGGGACTTCTCGGTCGTCTGACTTGAGCTTGACCCACGGCAAGGTCCTACCGTGACCCGCATGGCGGACGGGCTGCTCTCGGTCGGGGAACTGGCGCGGCGCACCGGGCTGACCACCAAGGCCCTGCGCCACTACGACCGGATCGGCCTGCTGCGGCCGGTCGCCGTCGACCAGGGCACCGGCTACCGCCGTTACCACCCCGACCAGGTCGACCTGGCCCGCCTGGTCTGGACGCTGCGGTCCGTCGAGCTGCCGCTGGACCAGGTCCGCGCGGCCACCGCGGCATGGCAGGCCGGCGACACCAAGATGCTCGACGGAATCCTGCGAAACCAGCGGCGACTCCTGGACGCCCGCACCACCCGGCTACGCGGCGCGCTGCACCGCATCGACCACCTGATCAAGGACGGGATCGACATGTCAACCGACACCACCCAGCCCACCAACAGCAGCCCGCCCGGCACCGGCACCATCACCGACGAACGGATGCTCGCCGCCCAGCTGTTCAACCAGACCTGGCGGCTGCTGGAGCAGGAGAACCGGACCAGGGCCGACGACGACCGCATGCTCCACATGGCGCACGCCTCCCGCTACCACTGGGGCCAGGTGCCGAGCGCGACGCCGGCGAACATCGCACGGGGCGAATGGCAGGTCTCCCGCGTCTACGCCGTCCTGGGCCGCGCGGAGCCGGCTCGCCATCACGCCCAGCGGGTACTGGACGTCTGTCTGGAGAACGGCATCGGTGACTGGGATCTCGGTTTCGCCTACGAAGCCCTGGCCAGGGCGGCCGCCGTGGTCCCAGATCCGGACGCGGCACGTGGCTTTACCGACAAGGCCCTCGCGGCGGCGGCCGATATCACCGAGGATGAGGACCGGGACCTGCTCCTGGCCGATCTGGAGACCATCACGGGGCAACCCCGCTACTGGTAACGCCCGTGATTAATCTCGCACAGCGATGTTCGAACACGTGTGCGATCATGATCGGGCTGGAACACAGGTGGTCGTGCCGGCCGCTGTCGTGCGATCCGCTGTCACCGGAGGTCACCTCCAGGGCCCCCGGTGACAGCGGATCGTCAATGTTGATGTTCAACCGAAGGCGCGCCGCCCATCATCCGCAGCATCGGCCCGGCGCCACTGGCGAAGAACCGCACCACCAACAAGCCGGCCACCGCCAGGAACACCAGGTTGAGCCAGGTGGTGTAGTTCCAGGAGATCCCACCGGTCGGCAGGTGCGCGTTGGCGCGGTTCGGCACCAGCCCCAACCCGCCGAACAGCAGTTCGACCAGGTAACCGGCCAGCGCGATGGCCACGTAGAACGTGCCGGCCAGCACCAACGCCATCCGGGTGCCGTAGTACCGGCGGTAGATGTTCAGGATCGGCAGGATCAGCAGGTCGGCGAAGATGAACGCGACCACCCCGCCGAAACTGATCCCCCCGGTCCAGAGCACCACGGCGAGCGGCACGTTCCCGATCGAGCACACGAAGCTCAGCATCGCCACCAGCGGCCCGATGATCGGCCCCCACACCGCCGACGCGACCGGATGCGCGCTGAAGAAGAACCCCTGCCAGAACGAGTTCGGCACCCACGCCGCGACGGCCCCCGCGATCAGCAGTCCGATCACCAGATCCCGCAGGATCGCCGCCCACTCCATCACGAACACGTGCGACACCGACGTCAGCCCACCGGGTGACAACAGCCGCCGCCGGAACGAGCCGTCGCCCGGCGCCGACATGTCCATCGCCGCGTGG
>WNGR01017210.1_pt1 | contig 15543 bp, 17 predicted proteins | sample 5407581 | NCBI WGS metagenome assembly WNGR01 (sample SAMN13153383, study PRJNA577476) | soil metagenome | isolation source: 80 cm soil or saprolite under Garry oak tree replicate 2 | place: USA:California | collected 2016-06-15
CTCCGGCCGGTTTCGCCTGCGAGGACACGCTGGCCCTGGCCACCGAGACCATCGGCTTCGCGCCGCCGGGGGGCTCGGGATGAACCAGCGTGGCCAGGTCGCGATGACGGAGCAGGAGACGGCGGCCCTGCTGGCCTCCTCGCGCAAGCTCCAGCTCGCGACCATCAACCAGGACGGTTCCGCGCACCTGGTCACGATGTTCTACGCGATGCTCGGCGGGCAGATCGCGTTCTGGACCTACCGCGCGTCGCAGAAGGCCCGCAACCTGGCCCGCGACCCGCGGGTGACCTGCCTGGTCGAGACCGGGGAGGAGTACTTCGACCTGCGCGGGGTGCAGGTCCAGGGCACGGTGCGGTGCGTCGAGGACCCGGACGGCATTCTCGGCATCGGCCGCGCGATCGCCGCCAGCATGCCGGATGCGCCCGCCGGGGCGCTCGACGATTACGTGGCGCACACCGCGCGCAAGCGCCTCGGCTACCTCGTGCAGCCGCAGCGGATCATCTCGTGGGATCACCGCAAGCTGCTGGCCTGACGGGGACGGGGTCAGGGATGCTGGCTGCTCACCGAGACCACCTCACCGGTCAGGTACGAGGCGTAGTCACTGGCCAGGAACACGATGACGTTGGCGACCTCCCACGGCTCGGCCGCGCGGCCGAACGCCTCCCGCCGGGCCAGGTCGGCGAGCAGCTCCTCGCTGGTCACCTTGGCCAGGAACGGGTGCGTGGCCAGGCTGGGCGCGACCGCGTTGACCCGGATGCCGTGGGCGGCCACGTCCAGCGCGGCGCACCGGGTCAGCGCCATGACCCCGGCCTTGGCCGCCGCGTAGTGCGCCTGCCCGGGCTGCGCCCGCCAGCCCAGCACCGACGCGTTGTTCACCACGGCCCCGCCGCCGCCCTGGGCGACCATCTGCCGCAACGCGGCCCGGGTGCACCGGAACGTCCCGGTCAGCGTGACGTCCAGCACCCGCGACCACTGCTCGTCGGTCATCTCCAGCACCGAGCTGGTGCCGCCGAGCCCGGCGTTGTTGACCATCACATCGACGCGGCCGAACTGCGCCGCGGCCCCGGCCACCAGCGCCTCGACCTGCCCCTCGTCGGTCACGTCGCACCCGATGGCCCGCACCCGGTCCCCGTGCACCCCGGCCAGCTCGCCGTGCACCTCGGCCAGCCGACGCGCATGGCTGTCGCTCACCACGACCCGGGCGCCCTCCTCCAGGCAGCGCCGGGCGGTCGCGGAGCCGATCCCGGTGCCCGCCGCGGCGGTGATCACCACGACCTTGCCGGCCAGCAGCTCGCGCCCGGCCGGGGGCGTCACCGACAGGGGCATCCCAACCTCCCGCGCGTGCGTGGCCGACCGCTGCCCCCGCCCGTGGGCTCACCCTACCGATCACCGCCAGGCAGGAGGAGACCGTGGACCTGACCATCCCGGCCGCCGTGGCCAGCGCGGCGCGCCAGTACGGCGAGCACACGGCCGTGGCCGACCCGGACGGGCCGCGGCTGAGCTACCGCGAGCTGCACGAGCGGGTCGCGGCCGTGGCCGGAACGCTGATCGCCCGGGGCATCGGGCCGCAGGACCGGGTCGCGGTCTGGTCCCCCAACACCTGCCGCTGGGTGCTCGGCGCGCTCGGCGCGCTGTACGCCGGAGCGACGCTGGTCCCGGTGAACACCAGGTTCACCGGCCCGGAGGCGCTCGACGTGGTCAGCCGCAGCGGTGCGCGCGCCCTGCTCGTGGCCGACCACTTTCTCGGCACGGACCGGCTCGGGCTGCTGCACGCCGCGGCCAGCGACTCCAGCCACAGCCATAACGCAACGTCCGCCGGCCCGTCCCTCGACCGCCTCGACCTCGTCGTCCGGGTGCCCATCGAGACCGGCCCCGTGGCCGGCCAGCCGACGCCCCGGCCGGATCCCGATCCGGCAGAACCCGACCCGGCAGAACCCGACCCGGCAGAACCCGGCCGGGCGGATCCCGGCCCAGGCCGCCCAGCCAACCCCGGCCACCCAACCGACGCATCGACGGAATGGCACGTGCTGGAGTGGGCGGAGCTGGAGGGCCGGGCTCCCGCGCGGTCCGACGCGGCCGCTGAGCGTGCCGCCGGGGTCACACCCGAGCAGGTCAGCGACATCATGTTCACCTCGGGCACCACCGGCCGGAGCAAGGGCGCGATGAGCGCGCACCGCCAGTCCCTCGCCGTGGCCAGGGCCTGGGCCGAGTGCGCCGGCCTCACCCCGGACGACCGCTACCTCGTGGTGAACCCGTTCTTCCATACCTTCGGGTTCAAGGCCGGTATTCTCGCCTGCCTGGTCAGCGGGGCCACACTGGTGCCGCAGAAGGTGTTCGACGCCGAGCAGGCCATGAAGCTGATCGAGGCGGAGCGGATCACGGTGTTCCCCGGCGCGCCCACGATCTACCAGGCCCTTCTCGACCATCCCGCACGGTCCTCCCATGACCTGTCCAGCCTGCGGCTCGCGGTGACCGGCGCGGCCACCGTCCCGGTCGCGCTGGTCGAGCGGATGATGGCCGAGCTCAGCTTCGACACGGTGCTCACCGCCTACGGGCTGACCGAGGCCGTCGTGGCGACCATGTGCCGGCCCGGCGACGACCCGCAGACCGTGGCCCGAACCTCGGGCCGGGCCGCCGCCGGCTTCGACGTGCGGGTATCGGGCCGGGGCGGGCGGGACGCGGGGCCTGGCGAGGACGGCGAGATCCTGCTGCGCGGCCCGAACGTGATGCTCGGCTATCTTGACGACCCGGCCGCGACCAGCGCCGCGGTCGACGCCGGCGGGTGGCTGCACACCGGCGACGTCGGGCATCTCGACCTGCAGGGGTACCTGACCATCACCGACCGCCTCAAGGACATGTACATCTGCGGCGGCTTCAACGTCTACCCGGCCGAGGTGGAGCAGGTGCTGGCCAGGCTCGACGGCGTGGCGGAGGCGGCCGTGATCGGGGTGCCCGACGAGCGGCTCGGCGAGGTCGGCCAGGCCTACCTGGTCACCCGGCCGGGTCACGAACTGTCCGAGCCCGAGGTGCTGGCGTTCTGCCGCACCCGGCTGGCCAACTACAAGGTGCCCCGGCACGTGGAGTTCCGCGCCGACCTGCCGCGCAGCCCGTCGGGCAAGCCGCTCAAGCGCCTGCTCAGGCAGGAACCGGGCGCGACCCGCCCGTAGGCCGTCACACCGCGTCCTGTTTCGCGGCCAGCAGCACCCACAGGAAGTCCTCGCCGAAACGCGGCCCCTGCTCGTCTGCCTGGCGCATCTGCCGCAGCACGCGCAGCGAGAACGGTGGCCTGTCCCACAGCGCCCGCAGCCGGTCCTCCGTGTAGCCGAGGCCGCCGCCCAGGCTCGCCCGCTGGTACACCTAAGCGCCGCTGCGGACCATGACCGCCGCCCTGCCTAGGGGGCGGTTTCATGATCCCGGACTGAAACCCACGCTATTCATGGGTTTGGGTCCGGGATCATGAAAGTGCGGCCTGGCGAGGTGGTAACGCCGTCTGATATGCCGGGAAAAACCTCACGGCGGTCCATCGTTCTGATCGGCCGGGACCGCCGCGGCCGTCATCAGCCGACGCTGGGAGCGCAGCGGGAAAAACACGCTCAGCGCCACGATTCCGATCGTGATCCACCAGCTGTAGTGGGAGATGGTCTTGGCCGCGACGACCGCGTGGTGACCTAGCGTGTACCCCAGCCCAGCGAGCAGGCCGATCCACAGCAGGGCGCCGATCAGGTCCAGGATGAGGAACGTGACCAGCCTCATCCCGGCCCAGCCAGCTATGACACCAATGATCGCCCTGGGGATGGGGAGGAAGAAACTGACTACCACGGCTGGCCAGGTGAACTTGCGGCCCGCCCGCTTCACACGCGCCATGTGCTTAGCCACGCGCCGGCTGCCGGGCAGGGCCATGATGAACCGCTCGCCCCATAGCCGCCCCGCCCACCAGTAGAAGACGTCGAACTTCATCAGCCCCGGAATCGCGGCGAGCAGCACCACGGCCAGCGTTCCGTCTCCGGCCCTCGCGAACGCGGCAGCCGAGATAATGGACTCGGTGCTGCCATTCAGCAGTTCAGCCACAACCGGGTGGGTGCCGACCAGCGACAACCGCAACGGCAGCAAGGCCCAGTAGAACAAGCCGCTGAGGACGATGCCCAGCCAGCAGAAGATGTCGGCTGCCCGCGGCTTCCCGTGCCAGGGCAGCCGCGGATCGTTCCACCGATCCGCCTTCTCGGGCGCGGCTGTCGTAGCGGCCGCCGCGCGTTCCCCGGCCTGGGCGGATTCCGTCTCGGGGACGCTCATGAGGCAAACCCCCTAACGTTGGCGCACCACTGAGCGGCGGCCATCAGGACCATGTACGGAATCACCCAGCCCGCGGGCACAGCGTAGCCGTTGCGCCGGCGTTGCACGACGAACCCGACGGCTGCTGTGCGCGCAGATGATGGCGGAGCTGGCCGACAGGACCCAGGCCCGGGATCTGAGCCAGCCCGCACGTGGTGCGCACCGGATGAGTTCCAGACGCGGCCGACAAAACCAAGCGTGACGGGCGCTGGTGGGGGCAGCCTGTTGTCGGTGCGCGAGGTTACTGTTGCCGTTATGCCAGCGCGCCGGAGGGTGTCCTGGCCCTTGCCCTTGACGCGTCTTCACTCGCCTCTCCGAGGTGACCGATAGACGGGCTAGCCAGGGAGAATGCGTCATGACCGCGAAGCCCGCGCCCTCGGCCACCCTGAGCTGGGACGGCGTCACGGCCCGGCGGATGGCCCGGCACGCGCTGGCCGAACCGGCCACGGGCCTGGGCCCGGCCGGCATCGCCGGCGTGCTGTGCGGCGCGCACGCCCAGGTGCTCAGCGCCGCGGAACTTTCGATCGGGCGGCGCATCGCCGGGGCGACCCGCGCCGACGTGCAGCGCGCGCTCTGGGAGGAGCGCACCCTGGTCAAGACGTTCGGCCCGCGCGGCACCATCCACCTGCTGCCCACCGCCGACCTGCCGCTGTGGACGGGCGCGCTGTCGGCCCTGCCGCCGTCGGTGCCGACGCATCCGGAGGGGGTCCGCTTCACCCCCGACCAGGCGGACGAGGTCATCGCGGCCATCGGCGACGCGCTGGCGGGCACCGAGCTGACCGTCGACGAGCTGACCGAAGCGATCGCGGACCGCACAGGACCGTGGGCCGTCGAGCAGACAATGGAGGCGTTCCAGGGCAAGTGGCCGCGCTGGCGCCAGCTCACGAGCACGGCCGCGCACCGCGGGATGATGTGCTTCGGGCCGGACCGGGGCCGCAAGGTGACGTACACCAACCCGCACCGCTGGCGGCCCGGTTTCCGCCTCCTGGACGGCGATGCGGCCCTGCGCACGCTCGTCACCCGCTACCTGCACGCGTACGGCCCGGCCACGCCGCAGCACTTCGCCAAGTGGCTCAGCATCCCGCCGCGGTACGCGGCCGGGCTGTTCGACCGGCTGGCCGGCGATCTGGAGCGCGTCGAGCTGGACGGCGAGCCGGGCTGGACCGTGGCCGGCGACACCGGGACCCCGCCGCAGCCGCACCGCGGGATCCGCCTGCTGCCCTATTTCGACGCGTACGCCGTCGCGGGCCAGCCCCGGGAACGGCTGTACCCGGGCGCGGCCGCGACCCGCGCGCTCACCCCGGCGGGCCAGGCCGGAAACTACCCGGTCCTGCTCGTCGACGGCGTGGTCGGCGGGGTGTGGCACCAGCGGCGCTCCGGCCGGAAGCTCGCCATCACCGTCGAGCCGCTGCGCGAGCTGACCGCGCGGCAACGCAGGCAGCTCGACGACGAGGTCGGCCTCGTGGGCGCGGTCATGGAGGCGACAGCGACGCTGACCGTTGGCGCCGTGACAGTCGGCCCGCACGCGTGAGCGGGCTCACGCAGCCGTAAGGCCCCGTGCGGGCGCCGTGGGATGAAGACACCGAACACCGCACGTGTTTGACACCGGGTTTGACAGTTTCTGGCCGATTGGCTGCTGCTGAGCCGCGCCCGATCCGGGGCTAGCTCCCGGCCGCAAGCCGGCTCAGGACGTCGCGGGCCTCCTGGACCACGGCCTCGATCACCTCGCGGGCGGTGGGCAGGTCCTCGATGCGGCCGACCACCTGGCCGGCGGACATGACGCCGAGGTCGGCGCGGCCGTCGACCATCGCGGCGCGCAGCAGCATCGGCGTGTTGGCGGCCATGAGCAGCTGGCTCCAGGTCAGCTCGCCACGACCGCGCATGGACCGCCCCTCGGCGATCATCGACCGCCAGCTCGCGCCGCTGAGCCTGCGGAACGCGCTGGCGCTCCTGGCCGCCCGGGCCAGGCGGCGCCAGCCCGCCGCGGTCTCCAGCCCGTCCACGGCTTCACGGCATCGGGCACCGTGCTGTCGCTGGTGAGCAGGAACCGGGTGCCCATGGCGATCCCGGCCGCGCCGTAGGCCAGCGCGGCGACCAGGCCCCGGCCGTCGGCGAACCCGCCGGCCCCGATCACGGGGATGCCCACGGCGTCGACCACCTGGGGCAGCAGCACGGACGTGGGCACCGGCCCGGTGTGGCCGCCGCCCTCGCCGCCCTGCACGATCACGGCGTCGGCGCCCCACGCGGCCACCTTCTCCGCATGGCGCCTGGCGCCCACCGAGGGGATCACCACCACGCCCGCGCCGGTCAGCCGGCGGACCAGGCTCTCGGTCGGCGCCAGCGCGAACGAGGCGACCCTGACCCGCTCGGAGATGATCAGGCCGATCCGCTCGGCGGCATCGGCCGCGTCGGCCCGGACGTTGATCCCGAACGGCTGGCCGGTCCGGTCTTTCACTTCGCGCACGGCGTGCTTGAGCTCGGCGAGCGTCATCGTGCTCGAGGCGAGGATGCCGAGCCCGCCCGCCTCGGCGACCGCGGTCACCAGCCGCGGCCCGGCTACCCAGCCCATGCCGGTCTGCACCACCGGCCACCGGACCCCGGTCAGCTCGGTCAGCGGCGTGCGGAGCGGGTCGCCCGGTGAAAGACCCGGTGAAGGACCCGGCGGCTTACCCGGTGGTTCGCTCATGTACGGCCCACCTCGGCCTCCCTGCGGTTGTCCGGGTCGAGCGCCTCGCGGATCAGCCGCAGCTCGGCCTCCCCCGGCGTGCGGGTCTGCGGGACCTGCGGCGGGACGGTCAGGGCGAACCCGGTCTGCGCGATCACCTCGCCGACGCTCACCCCGGGGTGGACCGACCGCAGCCGCATGGATCCGTCCGGCGTGGCGAAGTCCAGCGTGGCCAGGTTGCTGATCACGAGCCGCAGGTCGTGGAACCGGCGGGCCGACGGGGGGCCGCTCGCGGCCCGGTCGTTCCCTACGCCGCAGACCATGTCCACCTTGGGCACGAACACCCGCGGCGAGTGCTCGCGCACCCAGTAGCTGGTCGCGTGGTTCACCGTGTTCCCCGGCGCTCCCCGCACGCCGAGCAGCTGTGACCGGGGCCGCGCCCAGTCGCCGATGCACGAGATGTTCTGGTTGCCGAACGTGTCGATCTGGCTGGCACCCATCATCACGTGCCGCCGACCGTTGGCGAGGATGTCGAATACCCGGCCGAACGGGAGCCAGCCCTCGATCGCCGGAGCTGACTCGTCTGCGGGCCCGCCCGCGGGGACATCGGCGAGCAGGTAGGCCTCGCCGTCGGTGAGCAGCAGGTCCGGCGCGGCGGTCAGCCGGGCCAGCCGGGCGCCGAGAGTGGGCACCAGCCCCATCGGGCTGGCCAGGATCCCGCCGTCTTTCGCCCAGGCGTCCGCGCACGCGGTCACGCAGACGTCGGCCCGGGTAGCAGCGTTCAAGATCTTGGTCTTTCGCTTATGCGGGCGAGGTAGTCCGCCTCGTCACCGCTGAGGAACTCCCCGCTGAACTCGGCCCAGGCCTCGTCGGACGCGGCGCTCTGCGCATAGCGGCGCTGGAACTCCTCGTCCCGGCCGTAGTCCGGCTCGCAGCTGGTGAAGTGCGCGCCGCGCGGGGTCGCGATGACGCCGTCGACCATGGCCCGGTTCAGCAGCAGGCTCTGCACCGGGCCGCCGGCTCCGCTCGCAGGAGACCAGCCTGCGCCGGGCCGCCAGGCAGAACAGGTCGTCGAAATAGGGATCGGGCCCGAGGTACTGCGCGTTGCCGCCCTGGTCAGCGCGGTTCATGTGGACCAGGGCCACGTCGAGGGTGAGCGCGGGCATGGCCACGAGCTCCTCGGCGTCGTCGTACGGGGAGACCACGCAGCGCAGCTCCGGGTTGACCCGCAGCACGTCCGAGGCCAGGCCGGCGCGGATCGGCAGGAACGGGAGCCGCTGCGCCGCGGCAGACAGCCCGGCCCTGAGCATGCCCTCGTCCACCTCGGTGAGCCGGATCCGGCCCTCCCGCCGCGCCCGCCGGAAATGCGGCTCGAGCGGGATCGAGTCCAGCGTGACGAACCCGCACACCACCCGGCTCACGTTGCCCGCCGCGACGAGCAGCCCCACGTCGGGACCGCCGTAGGACACGACGGTCAGGTCCCGCAGGCCGGACCGCGCGATGGCCCGGACCAGCGCCATCGGCTTGCGCCGCGAGCCCCAGCCACCGATGCCGATGGTCATGCCGTCGCGGATCTGCCCGACCGCCTCGGCAATCGTCATGGACTTGTCCACGCCGCTGCTCCCCATGCTTCTATGTCTCAGGATCGGCATCGTCACCGGTGGCCGTCTCGCCGATGAAGTCGTCCCTGGCCTGGTCCGAGAGACCGCTGAGGTTGAGCTCGAAGGTGAAGCCCTGCTCGAACCGGTAGCTGCGCTTGACGTCGACCGGGTCGATGCCGTTCAGTGACTCCTTGGCCAGCCGGATGATGTAGGGGTTCTTGGCCGCGATGTCCGCGGCGATGGCCCGCGCCGCCTCGTGCAGTTCCGCGGCGGGCAGTACCTGGTAGACCGAGCCGTGCCGGAACAGCTCGCCGGCGGAGACCGGCTGGCAGGTGTAGACCATGTGCCGCATCAGCTGGGCCGGCACCAGCCGCGACAGGTGCGTGGCCGCCCCGAGCGCTCCCCGGTCGATCTCCGGCAGGCCGAACGTGGCCTCCTCGTCGGCAATGAGAATGTCGGCGTTGCCGGCCAGCCCGATCCCGCCGCCCAGGCAGTACCCGTTCACGGCCGCGATGACCGGGACCTCGCATTCGTAGACCGCCGCGAAGGCCGCGTAGCAGCCGCGGTTGCAGCCGATGACCGCCAGATGGCCGTCGCGCTGCAGCTCCTTGATGTCCACGCCGGCGCAGAAGCCCCGCCCGGCGGCCATCAGGATCACCGCCGCGGTGTCCGGGTCGCGGCCCGCCGTGGTGACCGCGTCGGCCAGGTCGAACCAGTCCCGCACGGTCAGCGCGTTGACCGGCGGCGAGTCGATGAGAACCTCGGCAACGCCGTTCCCTGCTGTCATGCTGATTGCCAAGACGACTCCTTAGCCTGCTGTCGAGGACGCGCTGCGGGTGGGAAGGAGGGACCGTGGCCAAGGAAGACCCCGTGGCCGGCGAGAGCACGGGGACCGACCACGAGTTCCGTGATCGCACGGTGCTGGTCACCGGGGGCACGAGGGGCATCGGCGCGGGCATCGCCCGGCGCTTCCTGCTCGCGGGCGCGAACGTGATCGTGTGCGGGCGCAGGCCGCCGCCGCGGCCGGTGGCGGCCTGGGAACGCGCCGCCACCTTCATCGAGGCGGATGTCCGGGAGCCAGCGCAGGTGGACGGGCTCATCGCCGCCGCGGTCGAGGCCACGGGGCGGCTCGACGTGGTCGTGAACAACGCGGGCGGCGCCCCATATGCCGAGGCGGCCACGGCATCGCCTGACTTCCACCAGAAGATTGTCACCCTGAACCTGATCGCCCCGCTGCACGTGTCCCAGCGCGCGAATCAGGTCATGCAGCGGCAGGACGGCGGCTCGATCATCATGATCGGCAGCGTGAGCGGTATGCGGCCGTCGCCGGGGACGGCCGCCTATGGCGCGGCCAAGGCCGGGCTGCACCACCTGGCCGCGAGCCTGGCTGTGGAATGGGCGCCCAAGGTGCGGGTCAACGCCGTCGTGGCTGGGCCGACCGAGACCGAGAGGTCCGCGCTGCACTACGGCGACGCCACGGGCGTGGCGGCGGTGGCTGCGACGATCCCGCTGCGCCGGATGGCCACGCCGGACGACGTCGCCGAGGCCTGCCTGTTCCTCGCGTCGCCGCGGTCGGCCTATATGACCGGCGCGTCGCTGCTGCTGCACGGCGGCGGCGAGGTGCCCGCGTTCCTGGCCGCGTCCAACGCCCAGCACACTAGTGCGCCCACTGAGCGGGCCGCGGCCGCCGCCCGGACGGAGGGTGCGCGCCCCGGACCGGAGAGTTAGCCGCAGTCAGGCCCAGCTGCATGGAAGTCCCTTCGACGGGTGCGGCTACGCTCCGCTACATCATCTCGTCCGTAAATGGCAGCAGCACGGTCTTCACCTCGGTATAGGCCTCGATCGCGCCGCGGCCGCCCTCGCGCCCGATCCCGGACTGCCGGAAGCCGCCGAAGGCGGCGTGCGGCTCCAGCTGGTAGCCGTTGATGCCGACCGTGCCAGCCCGGATGGCCTTGGTCATCCGCATGGCCCGCTTGATGTCGCTGGTCCAGACCGTGGCGGCCAGCCCGTAGTCGGTGTCGTTGGCGATCCGCACCGCCTCCTCCTCGTCGCTGAACGGGATCACCGACAGCACCGGGCCGAAGATTTCCTCCCTGGCGATGCTCATGTCGTTGGATACATCGGTGAACAGCGTGGGCGCGACGAAGTTGCCCGGGGCCAGGTCGCCCTCGCTGCGGGTGCCGCCGCAGACCAGGCGGGCGCCCTCGGCCTGGCCGTCGGCGATCAGCCCGAGCACGCGCTCCATCTGGCGGGTGTTGATCAGCGGGGACGAGGTGACGGCCGGGTCGAACGGATTGCCGTAGACGACCATCCCGCCGATCATCTCGGACATCGAAAGGAATTCGTCGGCCACATCGCGCTGCACCAGCGCCCGGGTCTGCGCCAGGCAGACCTGCCCGGACAGGCCCAGCGTGACCGTGCCCATCGTGATCGCCGCTGCCGTGGACACGTCCGCGTCGGCGAACACGAGCGCCGGGCTTTTGCCGCCCAGCTCCAGGCTGACCCGCTTGAACCCTTCTGCCGACGCCGCAATGATCTTGCGGCCGACGGCCCGGCTGCCGGTGAAGGACAGCTTGTCGACCATCGGGTGGTTGATCAGCGCGTCGCCGGCCGGCTCGCCCGGGCCGGTGACGATGTTGAGCACCCCGGCCGGAAGCCCGGCCTCCTCGATCAGGGCGGCCAGGCGCAGCACGGCGAAGGTCGCGTACTCCGACGGCTTGGCCACGATGGTGCAGCCCGCGGCCAGCGCCGGCGCGACCTTCTGGGCGAAGAGCAGCAGCGGGGCGTTCCACGGGATCACCGCGCCGACCACCCCGACCGGCTCGCGCAGCGTGAGGACCATGTGATCGCCGCCCTGGTACGGCGGCAGCGTCTCGCCGGCCAGCTTGTCCACCCAGCCGGCGTGGTGGTCGAAGACGTCGGCCACGAAGGCGGCCGAGGTCGCGTAGACGGTGCCGAAGCTGAGCGGAACGCTGTTGTCCAGCGCCTGCAGCTTCAGCAGTTCATCGCCGCGGGAGCGGACCAGGTCGGCAATCCGGCGCAGCACCCGGATCCGCTCGCTGGCCCTGGCCCGCGGCCACGGCCCTTCGTCGAACGCCCGGCGCGCAGCGCGCACCGCCAGGTCCACGTCACCGGCGGCGGCGATGGGAAAGGAGGCGACGTCCTCCCCCGTGGCGGGATGGCTGTGGTTCCAGGTCTGCCCGGCCCGGGCCGCGGTCCATTTCCCGTCGATCAGCATGAGGCCGTCGGTGAGGCCGATCTCATCGCGATGCGGCTTGATTGATGCAACCATCGCCAGCCCCTCAATTAGAACACGTTCTATTTGCCGGGAGCGTACACCGAACCTCGCTCAGCCAGGAAGGCCAGCGCCTCCCCGTCCCCCGATGCCCGGGATGATGGGCCGCCGCCCGGGTGCGCACCGAGCGGTCTGGCCCGGACGATGCTGTGCCTGGCGCTGTCAACCGCGGCCCGGTCGGCCAGCCACCGGTCTGGCCCGCCCTTGGGGATGGTGACCAGGATGCAGACGTGATCCAGGGGCGAAACCCGCGCCCCGGTAGATACGGGTTTCGCCCCTGGATCATGGAAACCGCACGGCCCCCCCGGCCGCTGGCCCGGCCCGATTGGCAGGAGATCGGGCCAGACCCCAGACTCCCCGGCCGCCGCGCGGTGAGATTCAGTTGTTCAGCTGCACGCCGGGTGCTGCCGGCCTCCCGCCGGGTGCCGCGCCTCGGCGAGCGAGCGGACGGCCACCGGCCCGGCCGGCCGCGGGGCGGGCGCATGGGCGACAAGCTGCCGGACCCAGCGCATGCGTTCGGCGGCCGTCTCAGGGTGATCGCCGAACTCCTGCGCCATGTGGCTGGCGCAGCCGCGGACGCCGAGCTGCCGCACGGTGCTCCTGATCGCTTCCGTGAGCGCCTCGGCGGTCGGGTCATCCGACCGCTGGAGCCCTGACGCGAACAGGGCCTCGCACCGTGCGTCGGTCAGATTCAGCAAGTTCATGGGAGTCTCCCGGACCTGGTCATTCACCGGCAGCCCGGAACGGCCCCCGGCTGTCCGGGCCCGCCCGCCTGCGACCTTGGCGCCCTTGCATGGCTGGGCAGGGCGGCTGCGTCAGCCGCGCCGGCAGCCGCCGGCACCGGCAGCGCCGCAGCGGCCGGGACCCGCATGCCCGCCGCAGTGTCGTCATCATCGTGTGCCCCAGAGGTCCTGCGCGGCATCCCTTCGCCGCGTCTTAGCCACAGAGTGCGTCGGCGGGGCAATTCCGGACAAGGGGAGCCCTCCCCATCCCGGCCGGGCGAGGCCCTGGCGCCGTCCCGGGCCGTATCTCCCGGGCGGGCTTCGTGACGTCTTCCGACTTGGTGGCCGGGCTGTTGGGCGGGACCGGTCCGGTCATCGTGACGATGCGGCGAATCCGGTCACCAGTGCGGTGAGTGCGCTGCGCCAGATGCGTTCTTCGCCGCCCCGGGTGAGGGCGCCGCGCAGCTCGATCACGGCGAGTCCTTCACACAGGGCGTGGAACTCGCAGGCGGCCTCTCGCACCGCGCGGCCCCCCAGCAGGCCCGCGTCCTGCAGGCGGGCCAGGCGTGTCGTGAGCCGTGTCATGGCGTCGTCTGCCGCGGACCGGAACTCGGCCGCTAGCCCCGATCCGATGTCGCCGTGTTGCACTCCGATCCGGAACAGGCAGGGATGCTCGGTCACCAGCCGACGGAACACGCCGGCACCGGCCTCGACCAGATCGGCGACCGGGTCGCCGGTTGCCGCGGCGGCGTCCAGGCCAGCGGCGAGCCATTCGAAGGCCCGGGCGCCGAGGGCGATGATGAGGGCTTCCTTGGAGCCGAAGACACTGTAGACCGCCCTTGTCGTAGTGCCGACCTCCTCGGCCACGCGCCGGACTGTCAGGGCCCCGAGGCCCTCCTGCTCGACGATCCGCTCCGCCGCGTCGAGCAGCGCCATCCCGGTCCGCGCCCCGTGTACCTTCGGTCTTCCCATGCTTGACAGCATATCGTAACGTTGTTACGGTACATTGTATCAATACGCGCGGGAGGCACGATGACGGCGGGAGCCCAGGCTGACCCGGACCGGGCGGGCGCGAGCGCACCGGGAGTTCCGGATTGGAGCGTGGGCCACTACGAGACCACCGCGGCCCAGTTGCTGCCGGCCGCAGACGCCGTCGTGCGCAGCGCCGCACTTCGGGCCGGCGAGCGAGTCCTCGACCTCGGCTGCGGAACGGGTAACGCCGCCCTGCTCGCCGCGGAGCACGGCTTGCGGGTCACTGGGGTGGACCCGGCCGCGCGGCTACTGGAAAGTGCGCGATCCCGTGCCGCGGCCGAGCACAAGAAGGTCACCTTCCTGCGCGGCGAGGCGGCGTCGCTGCCGGTCGAGGAGACCAGCGCCGACGTCGTTCTGTCCGTGTTCGGCGTGATCTTCGCTGGCGATCCTGCCGCGGCGGCCGCGGAGGTGTCGCGTGTGCTGACCCCCGAGGGCCGCTTCGTGTTCAGCGCGTGGATCCCCTCCGGGGCGATATTCCAGATGAACGTCCTGGCCGCCGAGACGGTCAGGCAGGCGACAGGCGCGCCGCCCCCGCCAGCGCCGTTCGCCTGGCACGACCCCGGTGCCCTGACGACCCTGCTCGCGCCGTTCGGCTTTAGCGTCGATGTCGTACCCCACAGCCTGGCGTTCACCGCCCCATCAGCCCGGCAGTTCCTCGACACCGAAACCCGCAACCACCCGCTCGCCGTCACCGGCCTCGGCATCCTCGAACGACTCGGCCAGGCAGACGCGCTACGCGCCCGCGCTCTGGAGATCCTGGAAGACGGGAACGAAGACCCGGGCAGCTTCCGGGTTACCAGTCCCTACATCATCGCGATCGCCCGCCGCACGCCCCGCCCATGACTTGATCATGATCGGGGCGGGGCCGGGCGGATGACCGGCCTGGCCACGGGCAGGTGAGTCGCCCGGCAGCGTCAGAGCCGTTCGATGATGGTCACGTTGGCCTGGCCGCCGCCTTCGCACATGGTCGCCAGCCCGTACCGGCCCCCGGTGCGTTCCAGGGCGTAGAGCAGCGTGGTCAGCAGCCGGGCGCCGGTCGCCCCGAGCGGATGCCCCAGCGCGATCGCGCCGCCGTGGACGTTGACCCGGTCCAGGCCGACATCCGTCTCCCGCTGCCAGGCCAGCACCACGCTGGCGAACGCCTCGTTGATCTCCACCAGGTCGATCTGGCCCATGGTCATCCTCGCCCGCCGCAGCGCGTGCGCGGTCGCCGCGATCGGCGCGGTGAGCATCAGGACCGGGTCGCCGCCGCGCGCGCTGAGATGGCAGATCCGGGCCCGCGGGCGCAGCCCGTGCTCCCGCACGGCCCCGGGCGAGGCGATCAGCAGCGCGGCCGCGGCGTCCGCGATCTGGCTGGACAGCGCGGCGGTGATCAGGCCCCCGTCGCGCAGCGGCGCCAGCGCGGCCATCTTCGCCGCCGAGGTGTCCCGGCGCGGGCACTCGTCGGCCGTCACCGCGCCGTACGGGACGATCTCGGCCCCGAACGCCCCCTCGCCGATGGCGCTGATCGCCCGCTGGTGGCTGGCCAGCGCGTAGGACTCCATCTCGGCGCGGCCGATCCCCCACTTGGCGGCGATCATGTCCGCCGACCGGAACTGGGAGATCTCCTCGGTGCCGTACCGCTCCCGCCAGCCGGCCGACCCGCTGAACGGGTCCTCGAAACCGAACGCCTGGCCCGCGGCCATCGCCGCCGCTATCGGGATCTGGCTCACGGTCCAGCAGGGCCCGGATGACGTGCGCGCCCAGGTCGGCCGGGTGCGCGCCGGCCAGGCCGCCGCCCCGTCGGCCGACCGGCGTCCGGACGGCGTCGATCAGGAACGCCTCGCCCATGGCTGATCCCTCTCGGCTCTCCTCGGTTAGACTCACTAGAACACGTTCTATTTATACCGCCAGCCTACC
>WNGR01008098.1_pt1 | contig 15542 bp, 18 predicted proteins | sample 5407581 | NCBI WGS metagenome assembly WNGR01 (sample SAMN13153383, study PRJNA577476) | soil metagenome | isolation source: 80 cm soil or saprolite under Garry oak tree replicate 2 | place: USA:California | collected 2016-06-15
CACAACGCGTGAATCCCAATCGAACCTGAATGTACAGTTCAACGGCACCCGTCCCGCAGCCGCCGTTACAGGTACGAGCGATGGAAGAAATAGATAAGAGCCCTTAAAGGCATCTGAAGAGTAACGAAACTCTACCCCAACATTTCTACAGGAGACCAACGATGGCTACAAATGTCATCCTACCGGCGCTGGGGATGTCGCAAGACACGGGCAAGATACTGCAGTGGCTTAAACACGAGGGTGAGCAGGTTGCAAAGGGCGAACCACTGGCAGAGATCGAAACCGACAAGGCAACGGTTGAGATCGAAGCACCGGCGGATGGTATCCTTGCTCGCATTTCGGCCGCTGCCGGCGACGATGTCCCGGTTGGGAAGGTAATCGCTACCATCCTTGCTCCTGGAGAAGTATCGCCGCCAGATGAATCCCAGGTGGCTATGGCTGCCAGCCCGCTGGCCTCGCGTATAGCTGCCGAGCACAACCTGGATTTGAGCCAGGTAACATCGGCCGGAAAGCGTATTCAAAAGGCCGATGTACTGACATATCTTCAGGACCAGGAAAAAGCCTCGTCTGTAATAACCGGTCCCCACTTGACGACGAACATGCCTCCCCGCTTCCCCCCAGCTTCTCCCAAAGCCCGGCGCTTGGCGGCCGAGCAGGGAAAAGACCTGGCTGTCATTATGGGTACTGGACCGGGGGGCGCAGTGCTGGCGGCAGACGTTTTAGCTGCTATTGTACAAGCGCCTCTTACCACAGTAGAAGTTGCCGGGGTCGTTCCGGCAGCAGAAAGGTCTGCGGCTATTGCAAGTGGGTCTCACGAGTTGGCCCTGAGTAACACCTGGCGCATTATGGCGGAGCGTACAACACAGAGCTGGACGACTGTACCACACTATTACCTTGTGCGCGAGGTCAATGCGAGCCGGCTCATCACCTGGCGTGAGCAAATCCTGAAGCGGTCCATCGAAAAAGTAACGTACACCGACCTGCTTGTGAAAATCGTGGCGGCGGCGTTGAGAATGCATCCCCGCGTCAATGCTTCGTGGAGTGAGGGCAAAATAATCCTGAAGCAGGAAGTACATGTAGGATTAGCAGTAGCCATTGAAGAAGGATTGGTTGTCCCGGTTATTCACCTGGCGGATACCCTCAGCCTGGGCGAGATTGCACGCCAGCGCACGGAGCTGGTAGCAAAAGCGCAAGCCGGGAAACTCCGTCCACAGGATATAAGCGATGGGACCTTCACGATCACTAACCTGGGTATGTACAACGTCGATGCATTCAATGCCGTCATCAATCAACCACAGGCAGCTATCCTGGCCGTAGGTCGCATAACGGAGCGTGTTGTGCCCGTCAATGGTCAACCAGCAGTTCAGCCCATGATGGTGCTCACTCTCTCTTGCGACCATCGCGCCGTAGATGGCGCACGAGGGGCGCAATTCCTGGATACTGTCGCAACCTTCATAGAGGAACCACTGGGGCTTTTCTATTAAAGTGACAGCGAAATTGTGAGCTCATCAATAAAAGAGACGTAGTAAAGGAGGGAATGTGCAAAAGCTCGAGTTGTGTCCGCCAATTCCCTAAAAACGGCACAACATATTTTGCTCAAACACCACATCAGTGGTGTTAAGAAACCAGGGGTAAACATCGTGGTTACCCTGTAGAACAAAGGAGGACAACCGTGTACAGACGAACCGCCTTATGGCAACAGCCAATTGTGAAGATAGTTGGCGTATTGATCGCAGCACTTATCGTACTCAGCGCCTGTGGTGGAAGTACTGGTACTGCCACTACAACTGCCACTAGCCAGCCTACAACACCCATCAAGATCGGTATTTCATTGTCGCTTTCTGGCGACTTCTCTGCCGATGGCAAAGCCTTCCAGCAGGGGTATCAACTATGGGCCGATACCGTCAACAGTCATGGCGGGGTACTTGGCCGGCAGGTTCAATTGGACATTCTCTCTGATGCCAGTAGCACAACGCAGGTCGTTACCAACTATCAGAAACTGATCACGGTTGATCATTGTGACATCGTATTTGGGCCTTTCTCCACCCTGCTGACGAAACCGGCATCGGTCGTCGTCGCCCGCTATGGTTATGCGATGATCGAGGGCGCCGGTGGCGGCCCCTCTGTCTTTACCCGGGGGCTGCACAACCTGTTCGACGTTTCCCCGCCTGTTGCCAACCTGCTGGTCAGCTTTACGCAGTATATCCTTTCCTTGCCGGCAGGGCAGCGACCCACGACGGCGGCCTATGCCACCCAAAATGATCCCTTTACCCAACCCCAGGTAGATACTGCGAAACAGCTTCTGGAACAGGGCGGCGTTAAAACTGTTTCCTACCAGGTGTACCCGGCAGAAACCACCGACTATACGCCCATCGCACAGAAGATGATTGCCTCTAACGCACAGGTCGTTGTCGTTGGCACGTTGCTGCCTGACGTCGTTGCTTATATCCAGGCCTTTAAGCAGCAGCACTACAACCCACAGGCAATGATTGCGACGGCTGGACCAGACCAGGGTTCACAATTTACCAATGCCATTGGTGGCGCTCCATCTGCAGAGGGAATATTCGTTCCGAACGGCGGGTGGTATCCATCAATCAATACTTTCCAAAATGCGCAAATGGTAAAGGACTACCTGGCGAAGTACGGCGGCACCGCCGATGGTATCAGTTCCGACGTGGCGGAGGCTTTCTCGGTAGGGCAGGTGTTTCAGCAAGCAGCAACGAATAGTAACAGCATCGATAATGCGAAACTTATCACTCAACTCCACTCGGGCAAAACGTACCAGAGCGTCCAGGGACCGGTAAAGTTCAACGAACAGGGTGAAAATATCCTTGGAACAGGATACCTGTTCCAATGGCAAAAAGGTTCGTTGATATCCGTGTATCCGGCTTCTCAGGCGACGGCCAGCCCTGAGTTTCCCAAGCCAAACTGGCCCTAGCGTTTCGTACAGCAGGCAAGGCATTGCCGCCTGCAAGGGAGGTAGAAGTACCTGCACCCATTACTATGGCTAGCAAGTACTCATACCCCCTCCCTACGAGGTCTATAGTGGGAATCATTCTTGAAGCAATCATCACTGGGATATTGACCGGAGGAGTCTATGCATTGATGGCATCCGGGCTGACGCTTGTTTTCGGGGTGATGGATATTATCAACGTCGGACAAGGCGCTCTTGTAATCCTGGGCGCCTACCTCAGCTATGTTTTGGAGCAAAAGTTTCATATCGATCTGTTTGTGGGACTGCTCATCACCATGCCCCTCATGTTCTGTCTGGGGATGTTAATCGAGTGGCTCTTTATCCGCCCGATCAAACGCGACCGCACAATGCTGTCCATCCTGGTCACGTTCGGCATAGCGCTGATTATCGAAGGCTTCCTCAACCTCATTTTCTCTGCTGACAATGTCAAACTGCAAGCCTGGTATATCACGGGGTCATTTCCAATTGGGGGCTTTTATCTCTCCTACATCTATGTGTTTAGCTTCTTGCTGGCCGTGGTGCTGTTGGGAGGACTCTACCTGCTGCTCTATCGCACCAAATTTGGCTATGGCCTGCGCGCCTCGATGCAGAATCGCACGGCAGCTGAGCTAATTGGCGTCGATGTAGAGCGTGTTTCGCTTCTCACTTTTGGCATCGGTGTCGCACTTGCCGGTGCCGGAGGCGTGGCTTTTGGGGCAACCAACGCTTTCAATGCTGGCAGCGCCTATGATCTGATCTCGCGCCTGCTTGCCATCATCATCTTTGGTGGCATGGGCAGCCTTCGAGGCGCTCTCATTGCCTCAGTAGGGATGCTAGTCATCGAAGATGTGACCTCGGTTGTCTGGTCACCTGTCTGGGCCAGCACCGTCTTTTTCATCCTGCTAGTGATTATCCTGCTGGTCCGTCCTCAGGGCTTGTTCGGTCAGGTGGAAGGAAGAAAGCAATGAGAATTTTCCAAACGGTCGGGCTGCTTGCTCTACTGGTTCTTGCCCTTGCGTTTCCACTGCTGTTTTCCAATTCTGCGGTAACCACCATCGCCGTATTTACCTTGTTGTTCGCTGCAGCTACCACCGGCTGGAATATCTTCTCAGGCTATACCGGCTATATCGCCCTGGGACATGGTGTCTACTTCGGCGTGGGTGCCTACGCCCTGGCAATCATGTGTCTGCACTGGAATATTCCTGGCGGCTACATCCCCTTCTTGCTCGTCCCCGTGGCGGGCCTGGTCGCGGCTGCCTTTTCCGTCGTGCTCGGCTGGATCGCCCTGCGCGTGCGGCGACATACTTTCGTGGTCATCACCATCGCCATGTTCTTTATCCTTCAACTATTGGCCTATAATCTGACTAGCCTCACCAATGGCTCTATTGGCCTGGGGTTACCCATCCCAACCGATTGGAGCGGCGATTTCTTCAATATCCCGTTCTACTATGTCACACTGGCTATCCTGCTCTTTGCAATCGCCATCGCATGGTGGGTACGCAACTCGAAATTTGGTCTGGGTCTGCTGGCAATCCGCGATGACGAAGACCGGGCGTTGGGTCTTGGCGTAAAGACAGGACCATCAAAACTGGTTAACCTTTGTCATCTCTACGCTAATTGTGGGCATGGTGGGAGCTACCTGGGCGTATTTCATAGAGTCGATCTACCCGCCTTCTGCTTTTGATGCCACTTTCGATGTCGCGATTGCTTTGATGGCGTTCCTGGGCGGCATTGGGACGATAGCCGGCCCTATACTGGGCGCACTGCTCTTGGAGCCAACCCAGCAATACTTCACCTTACAATTCGGCCAGAGCGGCTATTACCTGATAATCTACGGAGCGTTGTTCCTGGTAATCCTACTGCTATTGCCTCAAGGCGTCATTCCCACGCTGCGCGCACGATGGATCAAACTCCAGGCAACTCGCCAACAACACCTGCTAGTTAGCGAGAACGGCGCTACCATTACCGCCCTTCCCCAAAAGGACGACTCAGCCAATATTACGAAGAAGGAAGGGATCAATTTATGAACGAGTTGCTAGCGAACTGGTTAGTCCTGGAAGCCTATTTGGGAGATTTGAGAGATGCTGCTGAAATTATCCAATATCTATGCAGGCTATGACGGGGGCGACGTGCTCAAAGGCATCGGCCTGACTGTGGAGCAAGGCACAACTACCTGCATCGTCGGCCCCAACGGAGCAGGCAAGTCCACAGTGTTGCGCGTGCTTAGCGGACTGCTGAAACCACGGCTGGGCGAAATTTTCTTTCATGGTCGCTCTATTGTTGGCCTGACCCCTCGTCAGATTCTGGCACTGGGAATAGTGCAAGTGCCGCAAAGTCACAGCCTGTTTCCCAGCATGACGGTGCGGGAGAATGTACGGCTGGGAGCCTATATGCTGCATGACACGACACTCATAGAGCGGCGTTTGCGCGAAGTAGCGGAGATGTTTCCCATAGTGAAAACGCGCTCGCGGGACAAAGCAGGCAACCTGTCGGGAGGGCAACAACGCTTAGTTGAGTTCGCACGCTGCCTGATGCTGGATCCACGCGTAATCTTACTGGATGAACCATCGATGGGGCTGGACCCCCGGACGTTCAAACAGGTGATTGAGACGATCAAGGTGATGCAAAGTAGTGGCAGAACGATCATCCTCGTTGAACAAAACGCGCGCACGGGCCTGAGCCTCGCCACGAATGGGATCGTGATGGAGAGTGGACGTGTGCGGCTAGAAGGCTCGCACACCGACATCCTGAGCAACCCTGAGATCGGCCGCCTCTACCTGGGAGGAACGCTCTCTAATGCATAAAATACCTCGGAAAGGACGATGAAATGGCAAGAGACGAATTTGTACAGAGCGCGATAGATAACTGGGCTCCCAGGTTTATTTCCAATGGGGTGGACGCTAACGACTTCCAGCGCATCACAAACAGCGTCGAGCGCTGGGATGACTGGTGCCAAAAATGGTCTGAGTGCGGGTTTATGCATGAGCAGATGGGGGAGAAAGCTGAAGCACAAAACCAGTATGTATCGGCGGCCTACCATTATTTCCACGCGGCGATCTCCTACCACTTCGGAAAGTATTTGTTTGTGCGCAAACCGCAAGAGCTCCATGTAGCTCATGAGCACGTCGTCAACAACTACCAGAGAGCATTGCCCTTTTTCGATTTTCCGGGCGAACATGTGGCTATTCCTTATGAGAGAGGAGCCATGATGTACGGCGTCCTGCGCAAGCCCTGGCATACCCCAAAACCTCCTGTTGTGATCCTCATTCCTGGACTGGATTCCGTGAAGGAGGAACTGCACATGTATGGTGACGACTTTCTCAGGCGCGGGATGGCGGTGCTGGCTATCGATGGCCCTGGTCAGGGAGAGATGGAGTTCGAGTACCCGCTGCGCCATGATTACGAGGTACCTATGAAGCATGCCATCGATTATCTCGAGAGCCGACCAGATGTCGCTTCAGACCGCGTAGGTATAATGGGCGTGAGCTTTGGAGGTCAGTTCGCTGTACGTGCCGCGGCTTTTGAGCGCCGGGTAAAGGCCGCGATTGAAAACTGTGGGCCGTACGATCAGGCTGAGAACTTCAAAGGGCGTCCCGTGATAAGCCGCGAAACACAGGTACACCGCCTCAAAGCCGCTAACGAGGAGGATGCGCTCAACAAGTTGAAGCAATTCAACCTGCAGGGTGTGGCGGAAAAGGTAGAGTGCCCCCTGCTGGTAATCCATGGCCGTCGCGACATGCTTGTGCCTGCGGAACAAGGTGAGCGCATAGCAGCCGAAGCAGTAAAGGCAGAGTTGTGGATGTTTGAGGACGGGAATCACGTCTGCAACAACATTCCTTACAAGCATCGGCCACAGCAGGCCGACTGGATGCGCCAAAAACTATACTCATAAACTTGCACGAGAGGGCGAAGGAGGGTCCAACAAATGGATTTGATCGTTCGAAACGCGCACCTCAGAAATCAGCCGGGAATCTGGGACATCGGCATCACAGGTGACCGTATCTCGGTCATTGCTGAAAAACTAACCGATATTGCGACAGAGGAGATCGACGCTGCCGGAAACCTGGTCGTACCTACCTACATCAATGGGCACATCCACCTGGACAAGTGCAACTTGCGGGACAAGATGCGTCCCAATAAGACCTACTCCTGGGACGAATGCCTTGCACTGACCTGGGAGCATAAGGCGCAGTATACTGTCGAAGATATCCTCGATCGAGCAGGCCGGGCCGTTGAAGAAGGGGTACTTAACGGAACGACCATCTTCCGCGCGTTTGCAGATGTGGACACGATTGGGCAGTTGCGACCGATCGAGGGATTGTTAGCGCTGCGTGAACGCTGGCGAGACGTTGCCCACATTGAAGTGGTCGCGTTTCCCCAGGAGGGGCTTATCAGGAATCCTGGCGCCAACGACCTCATGGAAGAGGCAATGCGCATGGGAGCAGATGTTGTTGGAGGCCTACCCTGGTTCGAGATGCTCGACGAGGATGTGTGTAAACACATCGACTGGTGTTTTGAACTTGCGAAGAAATTCAACAAAGACATCCACATGCTGCTCGACGAAACCGTCAATCCGCTAAGCCGCTCCCTGGAGTACCTGGCGGTGAAAACCATGCGGGAAGGCTACCAGGGGCGTGTCTCTGCCAGCCATTGTGTCGCCCTCTCGACGTACGACGAGGCTCACGCTCGCAAGGTGATGGAACTGGTCAAAGAAGCAGATATCAGTATTGGCAGCAACACACACGTCAACCTTGTCATGCAGGGAGTGTTTGATCAGGAGCCGATTCGACGGGGGATAACCCGTGTCAAGCAGATGTGGCAAATGGGTATCAACCTCTTCACCGCTCAGGACGACTTTTCCGATCCCTTTTACCCCTTCGGACGCAATGATCAGCAGGAGGTTGCAGCTTACCTCTGTCACGCGGCCCATATGACCGGCGCCAACGAGATCGAGGCTGCTTTCGATTTCATTACCCACAATGCTGCGCGGGCCTTGCGGCTTGAGGATTACGGCCTGAATCCTGGCTGCCGTGCAGACCTTAACGTGCTAGCGGCTCCTACTATACAAGAAGTGCTACGCCTTCAACAACCACCATGGTGGGTTATACGCCAGGGCAAAGTGCTCGTACACAACCAGTTACAGAGAGAATTCGTCAACCATTCAGAAGTCTTTCACCAAACCTGATTATACATAACTGAGGAACACTCCTGACTCTCCACGCAGATATACCTCTCTGCCTTAAAACTCTGGTCCGAATGTAGGTTCCTCGTTCGTCGTTTCACTCGCTCTTGGCGAATATCACAGGGAAAGCGTTCAACAGCCCTCATAACCACGGCCATTGACCCTGTAGTACAGCGACCTGCCAAATAGTCTGTCAGGCTGTAAACAACTGAGGTTCAGGCAATCCAACTTTAACCATGTTCGGCCTAGCTGCCTGGAATCTCGGCCAGACTTTTACAGGTCATGCTTCCGAAAATACTTTTTCCATTATCCCCAAGAGTGCTGCTAACCAACCCAGCGTTTCATAACATATTCTGTCACATAAAGCAGGGGCATCTATGATTTTAGATACACTATAACCTGCTTTCCCATCGTCTAACTGAATTGTGTTCCATATTGCACTATCAGGGCCTCCATGCGTTAGACTGTTATAAAGATGGGTAACACCCGGGAAGTTGTTTTGACTAATAATATCGATCATTTTTTGCAAACTTGGCCTCTCATTGTATTTCCATCTATTCTTCCAAATATCAATACTAGATTTGTTTTTATATCTATAATTATCTGATAAAAACAATGCCATAATTGACCGTTCAGCAAGTGGACGGATAAGCACAGAAGCACCAAACAAATAGCCCTGCCTTATTAACTCTCGGATTGATAACGCAATACTGATTGCTTGTGGAATAATTTGAGATGAAGCAGTTTGTAAGTCTGACTTATTTGTAAGTGTATGCGTGTATGCAGCAATTTTAGCGCTTACTTCTAAACAGCTGATAATAAGTTTATCATAATGGAGAAGTGACTCTAATCCCAAATAGGGTTCGTCTTGAAGGGCATAAGTAATTTTTGCCACAGGCATCTTTTTAACCCTTTAATACCAACTTGACTGCCATGATTCTGCGCATAGTTGGTATTCATTATGCATCCTCTATTGGTCTTCTATATCTTCCGCCGGGCGAATCCGCAATAAGTCCTCGACTTCCGACCGTTTATAAAACACTTCACGCCCGATTCTGCGCCGATATTTTTTCAAAATGCCATCTCTCACATAGCGTTCAAGTGTACGAGAGGAAACATTTAAACGCTTACGCGCTTCTTCAGAAGTCAGGAAATCTTTATCGTCTCGTATACTCACTAGTTGCCACCTCAAGAACAGTCATGGATTGAGAATACTATAGGGATAGTGACGCCAAATGTCAAGCCTAAATAGCTTTTTGACGTCTTATGTCGCATGTTGACACATCAGTATTCATATGATACGCTATATTTGTCGCTAATAGTCGTTTAGCAAACTTAAGTGACGCATTATGTCGCTAATTGTGATTTGTCAACCGTTCTGTGAGTTCTGTAGCTTCTGGCAATCGAAACGAAAGAGGAGTGCAACCTATGCCAACCGCGCTACCGATCACTTCAAGATTGAACGTTACTCCGCTGTTCGACATTCATCACCCCCAGTTTGAAAAGCTTTATCGTGATGGAGTTCGATGGTCGCTTTTCAAAGAACGTACCGACAACCCTGTTACTGATCGCTTCGTTCTTGAAAATCTCAGATCGTCACTTGCCTGGGCTGACGCTGATGGACAGCACGCTCACTGGCTTCCGCTTATTGGCTTATACTTTGGCCGCCTACACTGTGCTATCCTCTCACCACAAACGGGAAAGCTCCGACCCGGTGTTACCTCTCTTGTCAGTTTCCAGAACCAAAACGCTGCGCGGGGCCATCATGTCAGCCCGATGAACGAACCTTTACTGATGCTGGTCTGCTCGAACGGCTGCAAGTGCAAGAGCTTCAACGCGATTCGGTTGCCTTTCACGATGAGGAAGGCACCTGGTATTACGCCATTGGGTGCATTCTTGGTGAGCTAAGCGGCCAACTCTTACTTGCAACATCCCAGGAGTATGCACAATGGGAAACAGATCGCCAATACTGGCAAGCAGAGTACGAACGGACTGCACGCCAGAAAGCTGATACAGAAGCATTGAAGCCTCTACCTGTTGTAGAGTACACCGATTGATAGCCTGGCCACCTGGTTAGCTCCGTCGCTAACCAGATGACTCACTCGAGGCTAGACAGTAAAGGAGATGCATATGGGACTGCTGGGTAATAACAAGCGCACTACCAATAACATCGGCGATATCAGCGAGGCTGCCATTATAGCCCGATTCTTACAACTTGGCTACGTAGTTCTTACCGTCTATGGAGGGAACCAGCGCTATGATCTGGTCATCGAGGATGCTGAGGGGCAGTTCTGGCGTATACAATGTAAAACGGGCCGAATTGATGAAGGAAGTACGGCAATCAGGTTTAACACTGCTATTCGGAATGTCACAGGAAAGAATAAGCAATCACGAAATTACCGAGGGCATTGTGATTATTTTGCCGTATACAACGAGGCACTAAACAAAGTCTATCTTGTTCCAGTGGATCAGGTAGGCACTACGAGTGCTGCCCTTCGATTGACGACACGGAAGAACAATCAAGAAAAAAATACACTCTGGGCGAAGGATTACGAATTATAAATGGGCCCACCTGGATTTGAACCAGGGACCAACTCGTTATGAGCAAGCTGCTCTAACCACTGAGCTATGGGCCCTCGCGGAATGTATTATAGCATACCTCCCACCTCCTGGGAAGAGGGTAATTCCAGACTTTAAATCAGCAAAAGTTGCTGTAACCCTGACGCGTAATAGCTTTAGAGATAGGTTGAGTTATGGCTATCTATTCCCTGGCGAATTTACGCTTAATTTCCAATTTTATCTACTTTCGTTCTCCAAAAGAGATGAAGTGTGATATAATAACAGCAGTTTTCATGTAGAGTCTTGTTCCGCTTTTTGTTGGTTGGAACAGGCAATATGTCGACGCAGTACAAGTAACGGGCAGTCAGGAAACAATCGCAGACAGAAAGACGACAGGCTCAGTATCCATGTTTCACTGTTGTGTGGCAAGTGGTAGAAGAACACAAACTTCCATTGTATATTACTCGGTTCATCCGGTTAAATGTACAGTTGCTTCTTGTAAAAATGTATCAAAGATATCGAAACCCGCTACTTTAGGGCCGCGCCATACGTTGAGAATGGCGCGGTCAAAAATTTTTCCCATTCAGGGGGCGTTCAACGATGAATGAAATAACCATTCGTATTGGCGGTGAATCGGGTGAAGGAACTATCTCCGGTGGTGACTTAATAGCCCTGGGAGCCGCCCGCTGGGGGTATCATGTGTATACCTTCCGCACCTTTCCTGCCGAAATCCTTGGTGGACCTTGTATGTTCCAGGTGCGTTTAGGCGATCAACCAATCAAGTCCATGGGTGACTATCCTGATGTGCTCGTGTGCCTGAATAAAGAGGCATATGATCGAAACATCAGCGACCTGCGTCATGGTGGTGTGTTGGTTTATGATCCCGCCGACTTCACACCTGACGCTGGTGACTTCATTGCCTATGCCATCCCTTTCAATGAGTTGGCCCGCAAAGAAGTACAGCTCTTCCAGACCAAAAATATGGTTGTGATTGGGGCTATCTCGGCCCTGTTTGGTCCACCCTTAGAGGCACTTGTCCAGGTAGTAGAGTCCAAACTCTCCAGGTCACGCAAAGCAAATCCTGTTTTGATGGAAAAGAATATGCTGGCCCTGGAGATCGCCATGAAGTATGTCACTCAGCAATTATACAAACGCGACCCGTTCAAGCTAGGTCCTGTAGAAAAGGCTGATCGTGTTGTGCTCAACGGCAACCAGGCCGTGGTAGCGGGCGCCTTAGCGGCAAAATGCGGCTTCTTCGCAGGATATCCAATTACTCCCGCAAGCGATATTATGGAGGGACTGGCAAAAGAATTACCCCAGGTAGGCGGAACCTTCATGCAGGCAGAAGATGAGATTGCCGCCCTGGCTTCTGTCTTGGGCGCATCATTCGGCGGCGTTCGTTCCATGACTGCTACCTCCGGACCCGGCTTTTCTTTGATGACCGAATTAATCGGCTATGCTTCGATGGCAGAGCTTCCTGCAGTCATTGTGGACGCACAACGTGCCGGTCCCAGCACAGGCATGCCCACAAAGATGGAACAGTCAGATCTGAGTTTTGCCCTTAACGCGAGCCATGGGGATACGCCGCGCATGATCATCGCACCGGCCAATGTGGCCGATTGCTACAGCCTGATCATTACAGCCTTCAATATGGCCGAACGCTACCAAATGCCGGTGATCTTTCTCACCGATCAGTCTTTGACCGCTCGCGTGGAAAGCGTTGATCGCAGCGCATTCAAACCTATGGAGATCGAGGAACGCGTCAAAATTGAATCCAACGGCGCATCTGTCAATGGAGCCACCCAGGCAGCGCACAGCTACTCTCGCTATGCGTATACTGAAAGTGGTATCTCCCCTATTAGCGCTCCCGGCCCTGGCGCTATGGCTTATGTAGCTACCGGGCTGGAACATGATGAGTATGGGCATCCCGACTATGAACCGGAAGACCATATGGCAATGATGGAGAAGCGTTTCCGCAAGCTCGACACGGCCGCAGAAGAACTGCCCAAACCGCAGCGCTATGGAGACGCGGACGCGACAATTGGCATTATTGGCTGGGGTTCGACGGAGGGAACTATTCAAGAGGCTGTTGATCGCGCACGCGCAAACGGCTATAAAGTAGCTTCTCTCCACCCAAAGATTCTTTCGCCTTTACCTAATCGGACAATTCGAGATTTCATCCGTTCAGTGAAGAAAGTAATCGTTCCCGAGTGCAACTACACCGGCCAGCTGGCTAATTTACTGGGCGCAAAATATGGGCTACAGGCTATTCGAGTGAACAAGTTTGGCGGTATCCCGTTCACCGCTGGTGAAATCCTGCGGGCAATCGAGGAGGTTAGTTAATCTTGCTACAGACACCTGTAAATCTTACGCCAAAAGATTATAAAAGTGAAGTGAAGCCAACCTGGTGTCCAGGGTGCGGCGATTTTGGTGTATTGAACGCCGCCTATCGTGGTCTGGCTAATCTCAAATTGTCAACGGATCAAACGGTGGTGGTATCAGGGATTGGCTGTTCCAGCCGCTTTCCGCATTTCATCAAAACCTTTGGCTTTCATAGCGTTCATGGACGAGCCTTACCTGTTGCGCAGGGATTGAAGATGGCCCGCCCTGACCTGACAGTTGTTGCGGTGGGTGGTGACGGTGATTTCTTTAGCATTGGTGCTGGTCATCTCGTTCACGCCGCCCTGCGAAATATTGATATCACGGTTGTTGTAATGGACAATGAAACCTACGGCTTAACAAAAGGCCAGACCTCTCCGACATCACCCCATGGTCATGTCACCAAGTCGACGCCCTACGGACAAATGGCTTCGTCGTTCAACCCAATAGCAACCGCGCTCACCTTGAATGTCAGTTTCGTGGCTCGAGGCTATTCAGCAAAACCCAAGGAACTGGCTGTATTAATTGAGCAGGGTATTACTCACCGTGGGTTTTCGTTCATCCATGCACTTAGCCCATGCCCAACGTTCTATAATACATTTGATGCCTGGGATGCATCGGTCACTCCTATACCGCCAGATCACGATGCCAGTGACTCCCTGAAGGCGTTGGCGTTGGCGATGAATACCGAAAAGCAATATATGGGCATTTTCTACCAGGTGGATCGCCCTACGATGGATCAAGCAGCGCAGGAATTATCCCAACGGTCACATGAGTTCGATATCGACAAGTATATGTCACGGTACGCTTGACTCAAATTGTAGGACATAGAGAGCAAAGCGGGTAATTACAAGCAATATCATCACATTTCTTGTAATTACCCGCTTTTTATCGGTACCTTGTCTTCATTGGCGCTACGTTAGCGAGAGTCAAATTTTGTCTCGGGCGGTGCGGTCATTCGTACAGAGTTCGCAATAACGGCAAGAGAAAATTGTTCACCACAGGGGCGACAAAAAAGCCCACTTTCATTGTGATGGCTTCCACCAATAGCAGTTAGTTGTTGCTCGGCTGGTTCTCCACACCACTCACAACGGCTACCACGCGGCGCAGAGTCAACAGAGATCGGTCGCAGAAATTCGTTCATAGACATGAGGTATCCTCCTGGTTCGTGCTGGAAAAGTGCAACTTTTCATCACAAACAAGACTAAAGACAGCACAGAAGGGGAAACCCGTATCTGGTGGTCAGCAGCATCGAAGAATCCACGGTGATACGGCACTACAAGAACACGCATCATCGCCTGGGAGCTGCTTTGCTCCGCTTATCGGCAAATCAAGGCGAATAGTGTAATACATCTGATACATTGCCGATGTACAATAGAATATACCATATTTTCACGAATATCGCTAGGGTGCCGATTGGTTAGATTGATTAGGAGGTGAAGCAGGTTGGGTCTCTTCCTCCAGAGCAGGAAACTTCGAGGATAGACGATTACCAACTACCCAACCGATCGCTCCGAGGCCAATGGTAAGGCCTAACCAGGAGAGTAATACGGTATTCAGCGCCACATTGAAAACTGCTGCAAGGACTTCAGCCAGTACGATACCAAGCGTCATGCCCACTGTTATACCAATGAGACAACCCGGGTGTGCCAGGTTACGCCCACGCAGTTTCTTCATCATAGAATCAATTTTATCCCGTCAGTAACGTTTGATCGTAAATTAATAATAACGCTACAGAGACGGTGAGTCAAGACGAAAAAGCGAGGGTTCTTTATGACGTTTTTAGCTGTGCACGCTTTATCAAAATCATACGGCACAATGAATGTACTTAACGAAATATCATGTATCGTGAACGCTGGCGATCGCATAGGTATTGTCGGCTCTAATGGCGTTGGCAAGTCCACCTTGTTGAAAATACTGGTGGGACACGAAGAGGCCGAATCCGGTACTTTTTCTTATGCTCCCTCTCTAGAGGTGGGCTATCTATCCCAAACAACTCCTGAACTTTATGGCCGTACCATTCAAGATTTGATCTTAGAGTCGGTATGGTCCCATGGCAGCCTGCGACAGCTAGAGGAGCGCATGAGGCACATTGAGGTCAGCCTGACAACGGCAGGCGAGGAGCAGATAGCCGCACTGCTGGAGGAATATGGACATGTTTCCACGAAGTTTCAGGATCGCGGAGGCTATGAGCTTGATTATAAAATTGCTATGGTGCTAGAAGGCTTAGGTATCTCATACCTGCCCCGCGGCCAGGAGGTGCAGACCCTCTCTGGAGGAGAAAAAGCGCGCCTCGGCCTGGCGACACTCTTGCTCCAATCGCCAGACTTGTTGCTTCTGGATGAGCCAACCAACTACATTAGTTTAGATGTGCTCGAAGCGTTTGAAGCTGCCATCCTGGCTTTCCCCGGACCAGTTATTGCTATTTCTCACGACAGGTGGTTTATGCAGCGTTTTGGAGGCAAAAAA
>WNGR01004217.1_pt1 | contig 15537 bp, 24 predicted proteins | sample 5407581 | NCBI WGS metagenome assembly WNGR01 (sample SAMN13153383, study PRJNA577476) | soil metagenome | isolation source: 80 cm soil or saprolite under Garry oak tree replicate 2 | place: USA:California | collected 2016-06-15
CAGAGGGAGAAACACCATTGGAGGGCTGAGAACAATAGAAGGCCTAGAGCCATCTAGAGCCGGTATCTTAACAATAAGAACAATAAGGACCTAATGTAGAATCCTAATAAAGATAAACAATAACCAGTCCGTGAGTGTCCGGAATAAGTCCATGTAAGTAACAAGTCCTAAACAAGCAGATACTGTATCAGGAAACCAAAGATGACTTAATCATCTAATGACACATTGTACCGGCAAAGCGGTCTGTGTCAACAGGGATTGGGGGCCATGATGGCTTGTGTGTAGTGGGCCTGCCGTGTGGTTGTCTCGTGTGGTAGGCAGATGGGGTAGTCGATGTAGTGGGCCCCCCGGTTGGGCTTGAACCCTATGGGGGTCTGGCGCGTTAGAGCAGCCGGCATGTATGACTTCTTGTATAGGGGGTAGCCGTCGGTAGTGAGCATGTACAGCGTCTCATTGGGGTTGTCAGATTCGCACGTGTTCTTAATGAAGGGGTGCTCATCTGGGTACCAGTCCTTTAGGCTGGTGTTGCGACTCCACAGTCCTTTCATCACCAGTGTGCTTGCTGGTGATACACCTGCTCTCTCCCTGGCTGATGAAATCCCCATTTTCGCAGTTTCCAATGGCTCACCTGCACCCTCCTGCGCTCGCCCATGCTCTCCTGCATTCCCACACTCTGTGCGCTCCCCAGTTCACTTTCCCGCACTTCGCCACTTTCCCGCACTGTGAGCGCTCGGCTCTCCTGCCTGTTCTAGGCCATCCCTGTGTATGTCCCCTGGCCCTTAGCTTAGCAAATGCACCCTAGTTCCTTAGCCCACTTTCCCTTACTATATATTCCCTGTATTTACAACTTTTACAACCAAGAAAAAGAATAGACTTCTCCCCTCATGTTTCAGATCTCAGAGAGCTCAGTGCAGCTCATCCCTCGCATTCCTGAGCGTGCCGCACTTGCGCGCGGCCTTAGCGACTCAAGTGCGACGCGTCCCCGACCTCGGCGGCCACCCTTGCGAAGTTACGCGCCACGCAGAAGCGTGCAAGACCGTTTCCGACCGCTTTCGACCACCTGACCCAGCAGGGCTCCATGTAGCCCACCGTTTCCGTTCCCGAGCGCGCTGCACTCGCGCGCGGCCTTAGCCATTCGACAGGGACACGCCGGCGATCTCTCCGGCCCTATATACAACACCTCGCGCCCCGCCGAGGCCTGCAAGACTGCTTGCACTGCTTCACACCCCCACAAATCCTGCGCACCTTAGACGCGTTCCCTAGTGATCAGGGAAAGTTTAGGGTATCACTGGCGCAACACTTCCCATGCTACTTTCGCGGCATTTCTCTTGTACATGGCTTGTACGAATTGCTCCTCTCTCCACTGCACACTGACCTTCTTCGGTGACTGCATCTGCGACTCCCTCCATGCGGGGAGGGACTTGCAGTACTCCTTCAGCTTCCCAAAGCTCGTTGTTGAGTGCTTTGGTTTTGACTTGGTAGGTTGGCTTGGCTCCCATCCCATCAGGGTCTGACATGCATCACAGTAGGGGTGATAGTGGATGCGGGGACACTGGCGTTGTCTGGAGATCTGGGAAGACATCTCATACTTGAGCCAGCTCTTCCTTGGTGAGGGGAGTGGCGAGTTTGTCTTCATCCTTGACATTGGGTCGGATGTACTTCTTGGCACAGAGTTCTCATGCCTTGTTGCGGGTGATGAGTTGGGAATTGAGCTCGGCCCTGAAGATGCATTCCAGAGACCTGAGGTAGTAGGAGTTGACAGCATCGGACATGGGAGTAGGAGAATTGACTTGGTGATGTGAAGGAAGAGAAGTGGTAGGGTACTTGCCCGTTATTCCCATCCTTATATGCCTTTTTGTGGTGGTTCGTGAATTTTTAAACTCCCTTATTGCCTCAGGGGTGTGTACGTCCTTATGACTGACCCACTTGTTGTCCAAGTCTGGATATCCCTTCCATTTGACCAAATATTGAAGGGCGCATCCTCTGCCATGTTGCCGAGAGTCTAGAATCTTCTCAACTTCATATTCTTCCTGATTATCGACCAGATCTGGAGGCGGTCTAGAATAGTTTGCCCCATGGAGTTCCGTTTCTTGATAGGGTGTGAGAAGATCGATATGGAATACGTCATGAATGCTCCACTGCATGGGAAGTTTCAGTCTATAGTTGATGGGTGACATCACCTGAATGATGGGAAAGGGGCTGTGTTGTTTGGGCGCAAGCTTCGCTGCAGGCTGATTGGTGCGCAGGTGGCGCCCTTCTAACCATACTAGATCTCCTTCTTGATACTTGGGCGTACTCTTGTGTTTGATCCAGGGCTGTTGCGCCTTGATCATGAGTTCCTGGGCCTTTCGTCTGGCCTCTTTGAATTGTTCTAGGTGTAGTGCCACTTGGGGAATAGGGGATGGCTTATCGATCCAATCAGCACGTGGATTGAACCCATATAGTAGGAAGAAGGGGGACTCCCCTGTGGTTTCGTTGGGCCAATTGTTATGCGCGAATTCCACCAGTGGGAGGTAAGAGTGCCAGTTATCTTGACGCTCATTAATCCAAAATCGTAGATATTGTTCCAACCACTGATTGGTTCGTTCCAATTGCCCATCTGTTCTAGGGTGATATGCCGTTGATATGTTCTGACTTGTTCCTGTCCCTTGACATAGCCCTCGGATAAACCTAGACGCGAACTTGGGGTCCCTGTCGCTTATGAATCTTCTGGGTAATCCGAAGTGCGGAAAGATGTGCTGTATAATCAATCCTGCCATTTCTTCTGCCATTGCTGCTTCTCTGCATGGGATGAATATGGCTGCTTTGCTGCAGTCGTGGTCGGTTACAGAGAGTATTGAATCGTAGCCCTGTGACTGGGGCAATTTAGTGATGAAGTCCAATGCGACAGTTTCAAATGGCATAGCTTCAGGTCAAGGGAATATGGGTTGTAGTGGTGCTCTGGTGGGTCATGTATTGATTTTGTTTCGCTGGCATTCTGCACACCCCTTCATGTATTCCATGACGTCTTTTCGCATGTTTGGCCACCAGTACCTTCTGCTGAGTAACTGATTGGTCTTGTTGATTCCGGGGTGTCCGTATACTGGCAAGTCGTGGTGAGCACTGATAAGCATTCGGTGATGAGTCGACCCTCCTGTTACCACGTGTCGTCCTTCCTTATACCATGTCCCCTCTACTTTCTTCAATCTGTGGGCATCGATCCATGGTTTGAGGAAGTCCTCATTCTGCTTGTAGACTGGGTCTTGTGGGGTCATTTCTTCTTGGGATACTATTTGGCATAATGGTAGTGCCTTCTGCGTTTGTAGTGCCCTTATGAACACCTGCTCCAGTAAGACTATCACTCCCATATTGTCATTTTCCCCCATGTCGTAGTCTGGTTGTCTGGATAGTGTGTCTGCTCAACCATTTTGCTTTCCTGGAATATGTCTGATCTCAAAGTCATATTTGGACAATTCCAACACTTCCCTGGTAACTCTTCGTGATATTCTTTGCAGTGTCTTCCAGTATTGTAGATTGAGGTGATCAGAATAGATTATGATTTTATGCAGGGATCCTGCCAGCAGTGGTCTCCAGTTCTTAAGAGCCATGACAATCGCAAGGAGCTCAAGGTCATAGATGTCGTAGTTTCGTTGTGCTTCATTGAGCGTTGCTGAATAGTATCCTATGGGGTGCTTTTTACCATCCTCTTTGCGTTGTAGGAGTGCTGCACCTACCGTGTATCTGGACGCATCCACCTCCAGTTTGAACTGATCTTGGAGGTTTGCGTGTGCTAGTACGGGTCCTGCCATGACTCTTGCCTTCAGTTGGTCGAACACTTGTTGTTCTTCCAGGCCCCACCACCATTCTTGGTTTTTGCACATCAATTGGTGTAGTGGTCGTGCAATATGTGCAAACCCTTGGATGAAGGGGCGGTAAAAGTTAAAAAAACCTACTGCCCGCCTTACTTCTGTGATGTTCTTGGGCGTCGGCCATCCATCAATACCTGCCGTTTTTACAGGGTCCATGCGTGTCACCCCCTTTTCAAGGATTACCCCCAGGTAATCCATGGATGGTGCATGGAAGAGGCACTTCTCTGGTTTGAAGTAAAGGTCGTGTTGTTCTGCGACTTGGAGTACATCCTGTACTGCGGCAATGTGGTCAGACAAGTTGGTATGTGTCACAATACCAATGTTGTCCATGTATATGTGAATCGTGGTGCCCTTGAGCTCATGTCGAAGAATAACATCACGGTAGATGTAGTTCATCATGGTTTGGAATGTGGCTGGTGAATTCATAAGGCTGAAGTACATTACCATGGGTTCGAACAGTCTGTATTTTGTTTTGAATGCTGCTTTGTGTTTGTTGCCTTTGCGGATTCATACGTTATTGTATCCCCACCTAACATCCAATTTGGTATAGATGTGTGCGTTGCTCAGATCATGTATGAGATCGGATATTAACGGTAGTGGGTATTGATTTCGCACTGTTAGCGCATTGATTTTTCGGTAGTCTTGTACTGGTTGTAATTTGCCATCCTTCTTTCATATGAAGAAGAATGGTGAAGTGAAAGGGGATTTGGAGACACGAATGTACCCCTTTTGTAACTCTGTTTTTACGAATTCTTGGACCGCGGCATCCTCTACCTGGTTGAGTGGGTATACCTTGCAGTCTATGGCATCAGGAGCCCCTTCTTTGAACTCAATTGCGTGATCCCATATCCATTTTGGTGGATACCACTTGGACTCTTCTTCACTGAATACTTTACGATGCCTTTGGTATTCTTTTGGTATGGTTACCTCCTTTTGATATTGTTTCGCTGCTATTGCGAGATCGGTTGCCATCGTGGCTTTGATTGTATGGTCTTGTATTACCTGTATATATTCTTCCTGTGTGTTTGCTTTTGCAATAATTGGTTCCCTACCAGGTATACAAGGATTTACTGACCAGATTACAATGGGCAATGCTGTTTTGCAAATTACCGCATTGGTCCAGTTGAATTGTGGTTTGAAGGTTGCGAGCCATGGGTACCCGAGTACTATGTCTTCATTTCTGATGTTTGTGACAAGGAAATGTAGGTCTCTGCACACTCCTTTTGTTTGTATGTTTAGCTCCAGGTAATGTGTGATTAACCCATCTTTGTTTTCCGTATTGTCGATGTTCCATATTTTTCTTGGTTTTTGGAGAGGTCGTGTCCCCAGATTCATTCGTTTAATGAATGTAGGACTCATGAAGCAATCAGTGGCTCCTGAGTCAACAAGTCCTTTGATGTCGGCCATATTACTGCTTGTTCTGATGGAAATAGGAATTTGCATGGATTGAAATCGCATAGTTACTATTACAGAATTGAGCTGATGAATTGCCCTCACCCAGGCCAATGGGTTCAGGCACTTGGAAAATCCTCCTTTCTGAGCAAGTCCCTCATTACGAGGTCCCTTACTTCTTCTCCTTCATTGGCTATGCTTTGTAACCAGGCGTTTGCGGTTTGCTGAGGCATAGCGGTGCCGCTTTCACGGATTTCTTCTCCTGCTACACTTCGATCGTCCATGACTGCTTCCCTTCCTTGTGTGGGGCATGGAGTCCAGTTGTTGGGTTTGTTCCATACATGCTGAGGGCAGTAGCAACTCAGGTGCCCCTTTTTATGACAGGTATAGCACTCAACTTCACGTAAATCACGTGCTCTTCCTCCTCCTTGACCTCGCTGCATAAATCCTCCTCAAGGGACGTATCCTCCTCATTGCATGGTTGTGGGATTTATTTCTTCACTACCCATGATTTGTCCTCATGTTCTTCCGGCCAACATGTCCATTGCATTTGGGTCGGTCAGTATCCTTTGAGGCATCCATCCTCTCGGACGAGATGTTGTAATCCCTCCCCGATGTGCCTTTAGTCTTGCTTTCATGTGGATATAATCTTGTTGGCGGTTTATGGCCGCTTGCTTCCATTGCTTGTAGGAGTGGGGTCGGTCGAGTTCGAGTATCTTTTGGTACAACCCCATAGGTAATCCGTTGGTGAAGGTCTCGATAGTTTGGGGTACGTCAAATCGGTACTCAGCTAATCGAATAAGTTCTTCGATTTCGACGACGTAGGTGTTGATGTCTTCTCCTTTCATTTTGACTCCTGCTTGCAGTATGGCTTGAGCGTTTTCCTTGGCTAAGCTGTCGGCGAAGCATTGGGTGAAGGAAGAGGCTACTTCGTTCCAAAGTTGTTCATCATTGGTGGCGACTCCTCCTTGTATTTGTCTGGCCAGCCATCGATTGACTGCCATTACCCATTCGTTAACCCAATTTCCTTTGATATAGGTGAGGAAAAACATAGCTCGTCGGTATGGGTTGATCATGAGGGCATTATCGTTATTGACGGCCCAGTACAACTCCCATTCTGTCACATCCTAGCAGGGACGCTGTCTAAGTTCAGGGTATTATGGCACACCAGGTCTTTGGGGTCACATGCTCATGGAGCGTTCTCTGTTCTGTATGCTAGTACATCTGTATTTATGATATAGCTAACACAAGCTACACCTTTGCTATGCCTTGTGCAGGTACAGCGTCCTCCTCTATACTGAGGGGACAGGGGTCAACAGTCCCTCCTGGACTTCAGGGAAGGACATGTCTAGTACGGCCCTAGGGGGCAGTGTCTCATATGTATCGATGTGATACATATGTCAAGTGTGTTGTGCACATAGTGCACAATGACTCAGCTCAGAAGGGGTCCCGCCTCTATAGCGTAAGAACACCCGAGATGCCCAGGGCATCTCTCTGTACCTAGTTGCGGGTACACTGAGTCCTAACTGGGTGTGGCATTGTTATAGCACAACTGCAAAAGCTTTGAAGGAAGGGGCAGCCCCACTGGGGCTCGAGGGAGGGGGGTTCACAAGTAGAGAGGGGCACACCAAAGGGGGGTCTAGGGGCAGTTTGCTAGATTGCAAGACGAAGCCAAGTCTGGCTTCCTACAGTGTTTGTACAGGGTTTATATACTATGGTGGGTCCAAAGTATCATATACAAGTATCAATGAAGATAAGCACGGCTTATCTTGGTGCAGTGACATAGTGGGAAGATAAGGGATCCCTCTAAGGTAAGCCCTTTCTGGTGCAGTGGTTCTGGTGGCACACGCCACTACTGGGTGGTTCCAGGTTGGTCTAGATGTGCTCCTTCAGAGCGCATTGGGGTACTAGGATCTGATAAGGTCAGGCACCATCATCCATGATGGTGGGACATGGTCTGGGTGGGACTGGGACTGTGTCTGGGGCTGGGGCTATGGCGGTGCTGTGTGGGCGTTACTGTGGTGGTACTGGGCAGGTGGTTACAGTGTCTTCTGAGACACAGGTGTCGCATCAGTATCCCTTCCAGTTCTAGGGCAGAGGCATAACGCCTCATGTCCTATCCCATCTTCCATCCTTCTAGGAACAATCCAGATTGTTCCTTCTTCTGGATCTGGGCCTTGCAGCCACTCTTTCATGAGGAGTGTTACTTCAGGTCTGATGTGTGAGGTCTTGGGATCACTTGTTCTACTGGTACTTCTGAGGTATCGTCCGGGTATCATTGGGGACTTCCCAATGTCTTCTGTGGGGATGCTTGTCTTAAGCATCCAATCGTTGTGTCAGGGCATGGTTTCACAATGTGTCTGTGTTGAGTCTTCAAGCTGGTTCCATAGCCTGAATCGTCAGGATCATGACACATTCATTGATGAAAAGAGTTGTCTTCTTCCTATCTCCGTCGTAAATTGTGGGGGGTTCTCCTACCAATTTTCCTTGTTGAACATGTGGCATAGGAACTGGTGGTGGTCCCCAGCCTCCTCCTGGTGGTCCTCTGGGTGGTACTCCACCTCCACCTGGGTATCCACCTCCTCCAGGGAATCCTCCCCCTCCCCCAGGGAATCCTCCCCCTCCCAGGAATCCTCCTCTGGGTCTATCATCTTGTGGGAGGTGAATGGGCGGTAGTTCTGGGAGTGCTTCAGGTCCACTGCTTGGTGGATCAGGTCTGTCAGGTTCTTGGGCTCATCTCAAGGCCACTTCGTCATTGGTGATGTTAGCGATACGCTCGATCCTATGTCCAGTATGTGGGTCGATGTGGGTTGTGACTTCTCTCCTGAGAATGGTGGGTTCTTCTTCCACTATTCTTGCTTGCTCCGTCATTGTAGTCATGACTGGTGGATTAATATGAATAGACTCAGCTAGATCAGCTAATCTTTCTTCTTCTGTAGTGTTTCCTGGTGCTCCTGATTCGATGGTGTTATCAGAGCATTCACTTCCCTTGTCTTCATCTTCTGTGGATGGGGCCGGAGTTCTCGGGGTTGGAGGTGGTTGTCCATCTATAGGTCCCACCTGTCCTGCTGTTCATACTTCGTCTTCAAAAATGTCGCACCGGTAGTCAGGTCCCGTTGGTCTATCAACGTTCCACCTATTTTGAGGGGCGTTCCAAGTAATCTCTGTCCAACACATGAAGTTGTGGTTGAACTCAACTGGGTAGTATTGTGATGGTCTGGTTGGGATATTGACGAAATATCCTGTACTTCCTCTAATGGTTCTCCACCTTGCTTCTTTGAGGTATATAAGAGGTACGTCTCGTTCTCCTCGTTCTTTGATTGAGTAGGGTGCAAAGACCCAATGATCTTTAGTGGTAAGGTGTGCCACGACGAGAGCTTGGTCTTAATGTTATGTTGCCACTGAACGTCAGCCTTGACTTAGGCTCAAATGTGGGGCATGATACGAAATGTCACTGAACAGATACACACGGACTCCTTAGTCACGTGGTATGAAGAGTCACAGGGTCCTGGAGACACCTGGACACAAGACAATGGTCGCTTTGATGAACACAAGTAGAGAAAGGGAGTGAGCCCTTAGATCTTGCAGAGTGGAGGAAGACAAGTGGTGATTCAAGAAGACCAAGCTGGAGAGCTAGGTCTTCAACAGCTATGTCTTAAGTACTACAATGAGAGGGCTTTAAAGCGCCTCTTGAATCTGGATCCTACTACACTGATCCTAGTATCGAGTCATCATATCATACATGTGATACTAGGATTACTGATGCGCTGACTGATGTGTAAGTCCATGACTAATTACTGCTTACTCAAGTAGTCATAACCTATGAGTAAGTGTCTTTGGTTGATACGTAACATTGCCACCCCAGTCGTTATTGCCGCCCCAGTCATCATTGCTGCCCCAGTCGTCATTGCTGCCCCAGTTGTCATTGCTGCCCCAGTCATCATTGCCACCCCAGTCATCATCATCTTTGTCGCTGTCTCCTCACAATTGTTGTTGTGTTGTCATCATTGCAGTTGCCACGGCTGTTGTCATCATGGTGTCAAGGTGGTGGCGGTTGGGCACGATGGGGTTGGTGGGGTCGATACGTGGGTGACAGGGTTGGTGGGTCAATACATGGGTGATGGGGTCAATGCGGTGGTATGCCGCGAGTGGTGTGGCAGCTGTCCCTGTGAGCAGGAGTGGCTGGAGTGCACACGAGGGGAGGAGAGGGGACTGTGGTGGTGTTGTGGCTGCCATTGCGGTTAGAGATGAGATAGAAAAAGAAAAAGAAAACTTATGGGTAGGGCAGCGACGGTTAGATGCACCATGCATGCAAAGCAGGAGTGGCAGATATGGGGGGTGAGGCCGGTAAGATGTTGGCGTGCATTGGGGTAGCCTGTGAGTACATGTAAGTACCCACAAGTGAGGGCAGATGCAACGGGTGGTGACTATGAGAGACAGTGAGAAAGAAGGCGGCAAGGTGTTACAATCTTGGACACGTCTCACATCTTTTCTCATAACTCATCACTTCTTATGTGCCAAAACTCATCATGACTCAGACGATATGACTCATCACTTACCGGAATGTTCCATATGATGACATTACTGACGTCACTATGATGCACGCTTACTCATACTTACTCAGCTACCTACATCATCATGACTCATATGGACTCAGATTGCATCATATGTTTGTTCAACACAAATATTGTGTACTAGTATATAAACCCTAGTTTACCTAGCTTGTATGGTAGACTTGACTTCTTCCAATTCACGACATAGTCTCCAGAATCAGACAGGGAACTCTTGGGTTGTTCCAAAGGAGGGCTTTCATCTATTGCCTCTCACTGATGTGGGCCTTCATCTTTTGCCTCACATACCCAACCAGAAGCGGACCTTCGTATTTGTCTTGCACCCACTAGTCATGTTGACTCAACTTGGCATTTCCACTCACATCAGTCTTGAGCATGGCTTGACTTGATACTTGTGCATCCCCGAACTGAAGTCCTGATATGACTTCACGCCTAGAACCTGAACCCCAGAAATGCATGTCGCATGATAATGCCAGTCGTGGCGTTACACTAAGTCAAGTCTCTTCACCGTGGCTTTAACCAGTAGAGCCAGAGCAACGTTTCAGTCAGAACTCATCGAGTGAAGTACCGAGGACAAACTCCCTGACGACATCAAAGGAGCAGCAGTCTATAAAGCCTTCGACCAACAGGAAGGGTACTACGTATTCGACAAAGACCTTCAAGGATACATCCCCATCCACTACCTTGAAGATAAACACCTCTGGGCATTAATCGATTACAACGACAAAGTAGGAAGTTGGCTTACAACCCAACCGGCTCCACTCGAATACGGTTTAGGACCCTACAGGAACAAGCTGATACAGGGAATAGATGTTGACTCATTGGAAGGAGAACTTGCAGATACAGAAGACCCTGCAGACAAAGGAAAGCAACCTGCAACCACCCAACAAATCTTCACACCCTACGCCATGACCAGCACCCAAGTGCAAACCACCACAACAGCACCCGCCAGTGGAAGTGGACTCACCATCCAGACCATTCCCCTAGGTGGAGGCAGAGGTAGGGGTGGGGGTGGCGGCAGAGGTGGAGGCGGAGGTGGAGGTGGCAGAGGAGGAGGTGGCGGAGGAGGAATCCCTGCAGCACCCCCCGCAGCACCTCCCACGCTCACCAGGAAGTTGGGAGGCAACCCACCAAAAGAGTTCCACGGAGACAGGGAGGAAAGCAAGTCCTTCCTACTCAACTTCCTTCTCTACCGAGGAATGAACCCACACATGGAACAACTCGCCATCCCCTACCAAAGAAGCATGACATTCCTGTCATATATCAGAGGACCCCTCATAAACAATTGGGTCGAAGAACAAGCCCAGTGGCTCATAAACCAAGTCATGGGAGGAGTAGCCCATGCCAAAGAAAATCTATGGGCTACCATCGAAACAAGATTCCGCCAAGCTTACACCAACATAGTGGAAAAACAAAAGGCCCAACATAACATTAGGGACCTCAAAATGAAGGGTGACGACCTAGACGGCTTTATAGCCCAATTTGCCACCACAGCAAAGAAAGCAGGGTACGACCTAGACAGCAAGGTGACCCTCAATGTATTCCAAAGGGCGCTACCTTACAAACTAGTCGCCAACTGTGTAAAGTTCGACCATCTGGTCACATGGAATCACTGGACAAACACCACCCGTACCCACCAACAAGAATACATATACCTCAAAGAAAGAGTCAAAGGAGGTGAAAGAAGGGGAGGAGCAACAAAATTCCAATGGAGGAACGCACTCAACAATTGCAACCCAAACGCTATGGACATTGGACGAACTCAAGCCTGAGGAATGTTCACCGACGAAGAAAAGCAACAGCGGATCCAAAGTGGACTCTGCTTCCATTGCAACCAAAAGGGACATATTGCCAGATACTGCCCCCAACAGAACTCCAGAGCCACAGAAGCTTCCACATCCAATACCCCAGTCGTCACTGTCCAAACGCAGGGACCCATAAGTGCAGCCCAAAAGGCACAAGCCCTCATTGCAACCCTCCATGCAGAGTCAGAAGAAGTTCAAGACTGCTTTGCAGACAAACTATTTGGCAAAAAGGATTTTCTCAACACCTGAACCCGGCAGCCTGGGCTAGGGCACTATGAATTAGCGTGTACAATAGCAGATATCGATCTATGCGAATCCCAGTTCTATTTGAATCTGCACACGCAACGGCTGAACAAGAAGTCCTTGTCGATTCAGGAGCAACAGACAACTTCATTTCCAAGAATTTGCTCCACCAACTCAAGATATCCTACCTTCCAGTAGAAACCCCTATCAAAATCTGGAACGTAGATGGAACACACAACCAAGATGGCGCCATTAGTCACTTTATGGACCTACAAGTGTGCATGGGGACCAAAACCAAGACACTCAGATTCCTTATTATGAACCTGGGAAGAGACAAAGTGATTCTGGGATATCCCTGGCTAACTGCCTTTGAACCCATCATCCACTGGAGAGACGCAACTCTGGACAAAACTTGCCAACCAGTGGTAATATCCAGTATCAACCCTGAAACCCAGATATCGACAATGGTAACAGAAGAAGAGTGGGAAGAATTGAATGTGGAAGAAGAAGGACCATACGCTATCCTTCGAAAAACTACTACGGCATTGGAATTGGCCCAAAAAGCCATGGACAAGACAAAAAGGACCTTTGAACAAATGGTCCCAGAAGAATATCGACAACACGCGTGAACATTCAATGAAAAAGAATCACATCGATTCCCACCTGAAAGACCCTGGGATCACATGATAGAACTACTACCAGACGCACCAAGAGCATTCGATTGCAAAATATACCCCATGGCGAGAGGAGAAGAAGACTCGCTATGGGAATTCATCAAGGAGCAACTAGAAAAGGGGTATATCCGACCATCAAAATCCCCATACGTGTCACCATTCTTCTTTATCAAGAAGAAGGATGGGAAATTACAACCGGTACAAGACTACCAGAAGCTGAACTCCTTGACTGTCAAGAACCAATATCCCCTACCCTTGATCCCAGAACTAATTGATCGACTTCAAGACACCACCCTGTTCACCAAACTCGACATCCGATGGGGATATAATAACGTCTGAATAAAAGAAGGAGACCAGGAGAAAGGAGCCTTCAAAACCAACCTAGGACTCTACGAACCCTGCATCATGTTCTTCAGACTAACAAATTCCCCAAGTACTTTTCAAACCATGATGGATATGATATTCCAGGACCTTACAGCAACAGGAGAAGTAGTAATCTACATGGACGACATCCTGATTGCTACCCCCAGCAACGTCCCCCATCATCGACAAATAGTGCACCAAGTATTGGACAAACTGGAAGAACACGACCTATTCCTCAAACCAGAAAAGTGCACATTCAAAGTACTGGAAATAGAATATCTGGGATTAGTTATCGGAGGAGGAAGAGTATGCATGGACCACGTAAAAGTCCAAGGAGTCGACGGCTGGCAACGCCCAAAAACCCTCACACAACTACAAGGATGGATGGGGTTCATCAACTTCTACCAACAATTCATTGAAGGATTTTCCAAAATCGCATGAGTTTTGAATGAACTCACCAAAAAGGGGGTCCAATGGGAATGGACAGACAAAAGGGAAGAAGCCTTCCAAACCTTGAAGAGGCTGATCTGTGAAGAACCGGTACTCCTCATGCCAAGATTGGAGCAACCATTTGAACTAGAAGTGGACATGTCAAACTACGCCATTAGAGCCACACTAAATCAAAAGGACGAGTACCAACGGTGGCACCCCATAGCCTATTACTCCACAACACTCTCCAAGACAGAAAGAAATTATGACATCTACGACAAAGAACTATTAGCGGTCGTAAAATCACTTCGTCACTGGAGAACCTACCTGGCAGGGGCACCCCACCAAATCATCATTCACACAGACCACTCCAACCTATTATACTGGAAGGAACCAAGAAAAATTAGCCGACAAATTGCAAGAGAATTCCAAGAGCTCCAAGAATACAACTTCGTACTCAAGCATGTGGCCAGAAACAAAAATGCACGAGCAGACGCTCTTTCTCGAAGGCCAGATTACGACATGGGAGATGAAGACAATGACAATGTGGTGGTATTACCATCACATGTCTTCATCAAACTAGCAAGCGATGAACCTGTCGAAGAAATAGACACCCGCTCAAAAATCAATATGAGCAATTTGGAGAATGAGGAGACGATCAGAAGATGGGCCAATACTTACCAGCTTCATCAAGAACATGACACATGGTGGAATGGAGACACTTTGGTTGTTGCCAGCGACAACAATCTTAAGAGGGGGGTAATTTCTGCATTTCACGACCCACCGTATCGCAGACACCCCGGGATTGGCAATACAATCGCACTTCTGAAGCAAAACTACTAGTGGCCAAACCTGAAGAAAGACATAGAGGAGTACGTCAAGGGATGCACAGTGTGTCAAGCCAACAAAATTAACACACACCACCAAAAACCACACCTATACCCCATCACCACAGATCCAGAAGCGCAACCCTTTGAAGTCATTACAATGGACTTTATCACAAAACTCCCACCGTCGAGAGGGTACGACTCCATACTCACGATCACTGACCATGACTGCACCAAGGCAGCACTCTTCATTCCCTGTAACAAAACAATCACAAGTGAGGGAGTGGCAAAATTGTACCTTCAACACATGTACCCCCACTATGGCATTCCAAAGAGACTTATCACAGACCGAGGATCACAATTTATATTGATCTTCATGAGGAATTTATGCCAAGTCCTAGGAATCAAACAGAACATCTTGTCAGCATATCATCCGCAAACTGACGGACAGTCTGAACGTAGCAACCAATGGGTTGAACAATTTCTGCACCACTGGAGCAATACCCAGCAGGACAACTGGGCAGATCTACTACCCATCGCCCAATTCGCTCACAATTCCTGGCCCAACACAACAACAAAAAACTCACCATTCAAACTGTTGATGGGAAGCAAGCCGAGAACAACATGGGAGGAAAGAGGGATGAAGGTGCCAATGGTAGACGAATGCCTTCAAGATATGAAGGATGCTCGCGACAAGGCACAAAACTGCATCAAACATGCGCAACGCCTCATGGTGGAAAGGGGCAAGACCAAGTTTATGCCCTACACCCAAGGGACACTCATTTGGCTCAAAGGGGTTAATCTACAAACCCACTACCCTACATCAAAACTTGCGCCCAAGAGATATGGACCTTTCCCCATCAAGAAAGTTCTATCAGACGTCTCGTATGAATTAGAACTACTGGCACAATGGAAGATACACCTGGTGATCCACGCAAACCTCCTGACACCCTATAAGGAGACGGCGTTACACAGCCCCAACTTCACCCGACCTCCACCTGACCTTATCGATGGAGAAGAAGAGTACAAGGCCAAAGAAGTACAAAAAGTCTGCCGACAAGGCCGAGGGTGTAAACTCCACTACCTAGTCAAGTGGAAAGGCTTCCCCACGAGTGACAGCACCTGGGAACCTGTGGAGCATCTGAAACATGCCCCAGAATTAATCGCCGACTTCTATCGCCAATACCCCAACGAAGAAGGAGCGCCCAAGCAGACATAAAAGTGTTGACGCAGACAACTGACAGCATGTGAGGGTTAGCAAGATAGCTAGACAAGAGCGCAACTTCAGAGGTAGAAGAACTCTATATTGCTATACTACACACCTAGACAAGAGCACACTGCAGAAGGGAGTGAGCTAAGGTAGAGAGCTATAGACAAGAGGGGAC
>WNGR01010297.1_pt1 | contig 15534 bp, 15 predicted proteins | sample 5407581 | NCBI WGS metagenome assembly WNGR01 (sample SAMN13153383, study PRJNA577476) | soil metagenome | isolation source: 80 cm soil or saprolite under Garry oak tree replicate 2 | place: USA:California | collected 2016-06-15
CACGATCCCCAGGTCCTCTTCCTCGATGAGCCAAGCGCTGGGCTCGATCCGCAGACGCGAATCCTGCTTTGGGAGATCATTCGCGAATATAACCAGGCCGGGAAGACTGTCCTACTGACCACTCACAATATGGAAGAGGCCGACGCCCTCTGCCAGCGGCTGGCCATCATCGATCACGGTCGCATTATTGCATTGGGCGCTCCTGCTGAGCTGAAGGCTTCGATTCCGGGCGGATTTCTATTGAGGCTTCGGTTTGGCAAGCAGACGCCGGGTTTGTTGCAGGGCCTCGGGTCACTTTCCGGAGTTCGCGAAGTTCGCTCGCAGGACAGTACGGGCGCTGACGTTTACGCCGATCGCGGCGGGTCGCTCATTCCTGAGGTTGCCAGTCTGGCCGCGACCACGGGAGCTGAGCTTTTGGACGTCCACATCCTCGAGCCCAGTCTGGAGAATTTGTTTCTGCACCACACGGGAAGGAGCTTGCGCGATTGAACTGGAGAACCTTTATGGCAATGCTGGCGCGCGACGCCCACGTGGCGCGGCGTAATGCAATCCAGCTCTTCCTGCAGACTTTCTTGCAGCCGTTGCTGTTCGTGTTTATTTTTGGCCGGGTGATGGTCGGCAGCGGCTATCTGCCTCCGGCCTACAAGAGCCTTTTGCTGCCCGGCATCATTGCCATCAGCATGGTGTTCACCGGAATCTGGGCTGTAGCCATGCCATTGATTGCCGAATTTCAGTGGACGCGCGAAATCGAAGACCGCCTGCTTGCTCCCATCGACATTACCTGGATTGCAATCGAAAAAGTCATTGCCGGCATGCTGCAGGCCTTGGTTGCCGGACTTATCGTAATCCCACTGGCGTGGCTCGTGCTTCGGCCCGGCGTCGAGATCAGTATAGGCACTCCATTCACGTTCATTCTGATTATTGTACTGGTGGCAACGTTCTCAGCCTGTGGAGGCCTGGCTCTGGGCTGCAGCATCAACCAGCAGCATATCGGACTGATGTTCGGCATGGTGATCACGCCAATGATTTTTTTCGGCTGCACTTACTATCCCTGGAGCGCGCTCGACAAGTTTCCCATCCTGCAAAAGGCTGTGCTCATCAACCCGCTCGTCTATGCCAGCGAAGGATTGCGAGCGATGCTGGTGCCGAAGTTTCCGCATCTGTCGACCATCGCCGTGCTTCTGGCCCTGCTCTTTTTTGATGTTCTGCTGCTGGTTGTTGGCCTGCGCCAGTTCGAGAAGAAAGCGATCAGTTGAAACCCGCCAGACCTCTCCACAAATCACGTAGGGACGGGCGCCGTCGCCCGTCCGGTCGAGCAACGCTCGACAATCCTTTGCAGCGCAAGGACAGTTTGGTGGGGAAGGGCAGCCGGAAGTCATCCTCGCACGAATTAAAGAGCGTTGCGACAGCCGGGTACTCGGGCATTCCTCTGCCAAAGAAACTGGGCATTCGTGAAAATTACTCGGTCGTACTCATTAACGCGCCGGTGCGCTTTGAGAGAAAGCTTGAGCCGTTGCCGGACGGAGCAGAAATCGGGACCGAGGCTGATAGTGCGAACGTGGCGGTGCTTTTTGCAACTTCGCAAGCATATCTCGTTCGGGATTTCGGCCCACTCGCAAAAGCCCTTCCCGAAAAGACAGCGCTCTGGATCGCGTGGCCGAAGCAGGCCTCCGGAATTTCCACAGATCTCAAAGAGAACGTTGTCCGCGAGTTCGGTCTCGGCGAGGGCTGGGTAGATTACAAAGTCTGTGCGATTGACGAAACCTGGTCAGGTCTGTGCTTCGCCAGAAGAAGGTAGCCGACGAGCTTCGTACAATCAGCTGCTTGAACCATGAAGTATCGACTTGCGCCGACTCAGCAACTGGAAGCCGAGGGGAACAACTACGCATATCAGGCCTAAGGAGCCAACCGCCTTAGCCCAAAGGACTGAATAGGCAACCAGTTCAGGGATCCCTTCGAAATATTCGCCGCCCGGTTCGACTACCACCCTGGGATGCACAGTGTTTAGCTTCCCGGCATCTCGCTTGATTTCCAAGACGACATGCTGGGCGTCCTCCTTGCTTTCCTTGAAAGATAGCGAAGGTCGTTCCGATGCCGCCGTCGACCCCGCCGGAACCAAGCCACTGGTAAGAGCCATTCTGTAGTACCTGGCCGTCGTTCGAGACAATGCGCCAATTGAATTCGAGAATCTGTGTGACGCCATAACACTTATCGAGCGAAGTTTCCCCGATCATGCACAGTTCCCACAAATCCGGGAAATCCGCTTTCTGATCGAAGGCCAAGTTAACAAGATATCCCCCGTTGCGGTCGGTCTTGAACTCGGGAGACTGAAAATAGCCGGGGACGAGACTCACCGGCGCTCGAAGCGGTTCCCAATCATGGGAATAGATTAGGCCTAGGGCGTAGAGGTACGGCGCGATTCCGACCGCAATAATGCCAATTCCTACCTTTGCCGGCAACGGCCAATGCATGGGCCTGATTGTAGTTCGAAAGGCCGCCGAACTGGTCAATATTTTGAGGCAATGCTAATCGATCTGCACCATTTCGCTGGGCCGCGATTCCGCAGTCCCCGCAGGCGCGGGCCGCTGTGTCCCGCGCCAGGCATCAAATATCGAAACCTGGTGCACGCACGAAACCGTGCAATGGGGCGCGCACGACTTCTCAGTCAAATATTCCCGCCGAATGTCATCCACCGTGTACTTCTCCAGCGGAATCGCCGGATAGCCTCGCTGTTGCGAGCAGTAGTGTACCAGGCCGTCTTCGCAAATGTAGAGATACCGCGCGCCGGCGCGGCAGCGCCAATGATTCGGTTGACCAAGAGCGATGTTTTCCTGAAAAGAGTTGATCCGGGTGAAGCTGCGTTTCTCGAGTGCCTTCATTTCGTGGTACACACGTCGCTCTTCGTCGCCTAAAGGCTGAAGCTGCCCCTGACCATCATGAATGATCCCAATGGTCGAACTGAATCCCAATTCGAGCGCGCGCTTGCCGATGGTGAGTGCATCCTGCGGAATGTGTACCCCGCCTCCCACCACAGAATTGATGTTCACATGGAAATCAGCATACTCGGCGAGGAGCTGCAACTTCTTGTCGAGCACTTTCAAACTTTTCTTCGAGACCTCGTCCGGATTCACGTTATCAATCGAAATTTGCAGCCACTCCAGGCCAGCGCGGTTCAGCCGCTCGATTCGCTCAGGGATCAGCAGGTAGCCATTTGTAATCATCCCGGCAACGATGCCGTTCTTGCGAATGCGTGCGATGATCTCGTCCAGCTCCGGATGCAGCAGCGGCTCACCGCCACTGATAGTGACGACTGAAGTTCCCAGGTGGCCGAGCTTGTCGACGCGCTGGAACATGACCTCGGCGGGCACAGGCTTCGAGAAATCGTCGTACTCGTTGCAGTACTCGCAGGCGAGATTGCAGCGCCGAATGGGGATGATATGCGCCAGCAACGGATGGTCGGTCGAGAGCAAGGCCCACGCTATCTTGCGCAAGCCTCGAACAGCCCGCGATGCGGACTTTAGCCGCCGATGTAGTCTGGTATGGAGGGAAGACATTTCTAGCTCCCTAGTATTAGATCATAGGGAGCAGCTAAGTGCATCATTCTGAACAGCGTATGGAGAGTTTTCAGAAGCGAATGGCAACCAGCGCCAGCGCCGGGACTTGCGTAGGGGCGGGTGCCCTCACCCACCCGACCCTCGACCCCGGACCCGTGGTGGGGCAGGTGAGGGCACCTGCCCCTACACGAAACGTGGATCGTGGAACGACCTAAGCCCGCACCGTCACCGAATCCAGCAAGTTCAAGAACTGCACCTTCTTCTCTGCCGGCAGAAACGACGCCTCAAAAGAATTCCGCGCCAGCTCACGTAGATGCTCGTCAGTGAAACCAAATTCCGCCTGCGCCAGTTCGTATTCCCGTGTGAGCGAAGTCCCAAACATCGCAGGATCGTCAGTGTTCAGGGTGATCATCAGTCCCTGGTCGAAGTACCTTCGCACTGGATGCTCTGAAATTTTGCCGCAGGATCCGGTCCGCAGGTTGCTGGTCAGGCAGATCTCAATCGGAATCTGCCGCCTCGCCAGCTCCTCAATCAGCTCTGGATCCTGGGATGCAGTCAGTCCGTGCCCAATTCGTTCGGCCCCGAAATTCAATGCGCCCCAAATGGACTCAGGCCCCGCATTTTCGCCCGCGTGGGCCGTGAGCCTGAGCCCTTGATTTGCGGCATACGCATACGCCTCGCGGAAAAGTTCGGGAGGAGCTTTCTGCTCATCGCCTCCAATTCCCACGCCGATGACGTTATGATCGTGATAGCGCGCTGCCAGTTCGAAGACATCCTGCGCAGCCCCCGGCCCGAACTGGCGAACGGCATCGAAAATACAGAGCACCGAGACGCCAAAGTCCCGCTCGCCGCGAAGCCGCCCCCGATCCAATCCTTCAAAGATGGCGTCAAAGTCCTGCTTCCGCCACAGACACACGCCGACAGAGACATAGACCTCGGCGTGCAGGACGTTTTCTGCTTTGAGTTGCTCGATCAGCCGATATGTAATCAGTTCGTAGTCTTCTGGAGTTTGCAGGTCTTCGGTGAGAGTCTTGAACGCCATCAGAAAGCCGGAGAAATCTTTGCATTGATAAAGCGCCTCGGTGTCGGTCAGCGTGCTTTTCTTCCCATGTCTCTTTCGAAGCTCACCCAGGGTCTCCGGTGTGACGGAGCCTTCCAGATGAAGATGTAGCTCGGCTTTGGGAAGGGAATGGATAAACTGCGAACTCATCACCTAAGATTGTGCACCAAAAATGGCCGCGTAGGGGCGGATGCCCTCGTCCGCCCAGCCCGGACGAGGGCGTCCGGGCCTACATGGAGGGCGCGGCGAACTCGCTATGCTTCCGGCTGTAGAAGCGATAAATCCCCAGCCCTATCAGCAACCATCCGAAGAAGCGTAGCCAGGTGAGAATAGGCAGCCCCCCCATCAGCAGCACGCAGAAGAACACGCTCAGCACAGGGGCGATAATCCCGCCGGGAGCCCGGAAACCGCGGTGCCGGTGCGGATCCCTGTATCGCAAAATGATGACGCCGAGAGACACCAGCACAAATGCAAACAACGTGCCTATGTTAGACAAATCGGAAAGTGTTCCAATATCCAGAATTCCCGCTGGGACTCCAACCACAAATCCGGCAATCCAGGTTGCGGTTGCGGGAGTACGGAAGCGCGGATGAACTTTTCCAAACAATTTCGGAAGTAGCCCGTCTCTCGACATGGAAAACCACACCCGAGCCTGCCCCAACTGAAACACCAAGAGCGACGAGATCATTCCCATCATGGCGCCGAATAGCACGCCCAGCCGCACCCAGCGCAGCGCCGGCGAGCCAGTAATCTCGGTCAGATGCTTCATGCTATTGACCACCGGCGCCGCATCGTCCCTTACCGTCTGCCAGGGCACGACTCCCGTGAGCACGACCGCCACGCCGATATACAACACGGTGCAGACGACCAGCGTCGCGATAATTCCGATGGGTAGATCGCGTTGCGGATTACGAGCTTCTTCTGCGGCGGTGGAAACCGAATCGAATCCGATGTAAGTGAAGAAAATGATGGAGCCACCAGTAAGGACTCCAGACCATCCATTGGGCGCAAACGGATGCCACAGTCCAGGATTCACATAGTGCGCGCCGGCAATGATGAATGCCAGAATCGCTGCAATTTTCAAAATGACCATCGTGTTGTTGGCTTCCGCCGACTCGCGAATGCCGCGAACCAACACGACTGTAAGAATCATCACGACCAAGAATGCTGGGAAATTAAAGCCGAAGTGGAATCCTGGAGGGTATAGCATTTCCCCCTGTAATCCGCTTAATCCGGCGGGCAAATATGCAGGAGAGATCCAGCGCAACGCAGGGTGCCAGCCAAACCAGTCAAACATGTTCAACGCGCACACGATCGCGACCAGAACCAGCGAAAGCGCCAGCGCAGGCCCTGCTCCCGGACGACCCAATGAAGCTGTATGTCTGACGAGATAATCGAGCAGCGGCGCGTTCAGGATGGATGACGTGTCGAACTTCTGCCCGGCGATGGCCGTGCCAATTACCGTGAAGATTCCTGAGCCGATCACTGCGCCGATTCCGAGAGCGGTCAGGGAAACTGGGCCGAGGGTCTTTTTAAGCCTCCGTTCCGGTTCCTCCGAGTCGGAGATCAGGTTGTCGATGGATTTGCAGCAGAATAGCTGGTTGTCCGATGTGCGAATGGAAACGCGGATGGTCTTTTCGGATGGGCCCGACACTGGCTCTGGCAAGCGGTTGATGTCTCCTCAAGTTCTGGTGAACCTCGATATCAGCAAGGAACTGAGCCGGCGAAGGCATTGTGCGTTCGCCGGCCAAGTGCCTAGTGCTAAATGCCAAGTACGCTTCTACCGCTTCGCCGTGCCTCGCGCCAGCTTCTTCACTTTCCGTTTTTGCGATCCGCGAGCGTACTCGCGAGGTTTGAGCGGACGCTCAGTTTTATGCTTCTTGCGCGCGGTGCGTTTGGCCTTCTTGCGTTCGTCTTTGCTTAACGTTGCTGTATTTGCCATGAGTGCAATGCTTCCTCAATTCTGTAATTTGGTAATTGGGAAATTGTGTAATTGAGTGCCTAATCGATGCCGGGCCACAATTACTAAATTGCCCGATTACAAAATTACCCAATCAAACTCTACGCTTTCTCCAACTGAGCATATTTCTCCACCAGCTTCTTCAAGCCGAAGCGAGGGAATTGTACCGTAATCTTGGCCTCTTCGCCTTCTCCTTCGCGCTGATAGACCGTTCCTTCGCCATATTTTGGATGCCGCACTTTCTGTCCGGGACGAAATCCTCTCCTGCCTTTCGGCTCCTCAGCCGGCAGCTTCGCAACGTTGAACTTCTTCCCGCGCGAGGCAAAGAACTCGGCAATATTGTCTATCGAGTTGTATTTTGGGCCAGTCGAGGCTGGCGCACGCCTCGGCCTTTCCACCCACTGCGCCGACTGGTCCTCGTCTTCGTAGGCATAGTGAGGCTCAGACCTGTGTGGGGCAGGCGCTCCCGCCCGTCGGGTGTGCTCGTGTGAGCCGGACACTCTTGTCCGACGATTCTGACTGTACCCATGCGAGTTGTCGGACAGGAGTGTCCGACCCACACGACCTGTCCCCAACTCCTCCATCAACTCCGCTGGAATTTCTTCCAGGAACCTCGACGGCACGCTGGCCTCCGGCAAGTCTGTTCCGTAGCGCCGACGATAAACCGCGCGAGTCAACACAAGCTGGTCCATGGCCCGCGTCATGCCGACGTAGCACAAACGTCTCTCTTCCTCGACGTCATCCGGATTGAGAAACGTCCGCGAATGCGGGAACAGGCCTTCCTCCAGGCCACACAGAAACACCAGTGGGAATTCCAATCCCTTAGCCGCATGCAAAGTCATCAGCGTGATCTGCGCTCGTTCATCGTAAGCGTCAGCATCACTCACCAGCGCCGCATGATCGAGAAACTGATCGAGCGTCTCGCCGCGGTCTTTCGAATCCATAGCCGCATTGACCAATTCGCGAAGATTCTCGATGCGCGAGTAGGCTTCCGGCGTGTCTTCCTGTTCGAGTTGCTTGATGTAGCCAGTGCGATCAATAAGGAACTTCAGAAGCTCCGCAGTGTTCGCGGGTGCGCCAGGAGCGCGAAATCCTCGGACCGGCGCGTCCTCAACTTCATCTTCAGGAACAGAGCTGGCGGCATCAATGTGCTCTCCGCCGCCGAAATCGAACGCCACAGGATCGAATTCGGTAGCGTCTGCTATCTCCGAATTATGCTCGGAGAGTTGCGGAGCTTCGCTCCGCAGGACGGGCGAGGGCGCCCGTCCCCACGTGTTTTGCGGTGCTTCAGCCCCAGAGGTTTCCTGCAGCCGCTCGACATACGTTCCCGCCAGCATCGCCCGCGCATCTTCAATCAGATCGCGAAACGATTTCAGTGCCTGGAGCGCTCTCGCCGGAAGCAACCCTTGCTCCGCGCATTCTCCGGTCGCGTTCCACAACGATTTCCCTGTCTCCAGCGCGACCCGCTCGATAACATCCAGCGTCGTCTTCCCCATCCCCCGCGTCGGCGTATTGATCACCCGCAACAGCGAAACCGAATCGTCAGGATTGTGAATGACTTTTAGATATGAGATCAGGTCTTTGATCTCCGCCCGCTCGTAGAACGAAAACCCGCCCACCACGTGATACTTCAACTGATATCGCCGCATCGCCTCTTCAAACAATCGCGACTGGGAATTAGTGCGGTAAAGCACCGCAGCCCGCGCGTCTTCGCCTCGATCAGCAGCCTCGCGGACATAGCGCGCAATCGAATCCGCCGTGAACAGAGCTTCGTTTTCGCCATCCGGAGCTTCGTAGTAGCCGAGCTTGGTCCCGCCCTGGCGCGAGGTCCACAAGTTCTTGCCTTTGCGCCGGACATTGTTCGCCACCACCGCCGACGCCGCCTGCAAAATGTTCTGCGTCGAGCGATAGTTCTGCTCCAGGCGGATTATCTTTGCCTCAGGAAAGTCTTTCTCGAACTCCAAAATATTGCGAATATCGGCGCCGCGCCAGGAATAAATCGACTGGTCTTCATCGCCGACTGCGCACACATTGTGCCGCGCCCCCGCAAGCATCCGCATCAGCTCATATTGCGGGCGGTTTGTGTCCTGATACTCATCCACCAGCAAATATTGAAAACGCTGGTTGTAATAGTCGTGCACCGGTGCGGCCGACTTCAGCAGCCGGACTGCCTCGAGCAGCAGGTCGTCAAAGTCGAGCGCGTTCGCCCGCCGCAGCTCTTTGCGGTACTCCTCGTAAATGTGCGCGATGCGTTCAGTCTTTGGATCGGCAGAATTGAGATACACCTCCTGCGGGTCGAGCATATGGTTCTTGGCACACGAAATATGCGCCAGCACCGAGCGCGGCGTGAGCTGCTTGTCATCCATCCCCAGCCGCTTCATCACGGACTTCGTCACCTGCTGCTGATCGCTTTCGTCGTAGATGACAAAGCTTTTGGTATGCCCGATCGGCGGCTGTCCGGGAACGGAAGATGGAATCCGCAGCACTTCAATATCCCGCCGCAACATGCGTACGCAGAAAGAGTGAAAAGTCGAAATCGCCGGCTTAGCGATGGACAGCCTGCCGACCAGCTTCTCGACTCGCTCCCCCATTTCCGCCGAAGCTTTGTTGGTGAATGTCACCGCAAGTATGGACTCCGGCATCACGCCGACGTTCTCGATCAAATGTGCAATGCGATACGTGATGACGCGCGTCTTCCCGCTCCCAGCGCCCGCCAGGATGAGCACTGGCCCTTCTATGGTTTCAACAGCCTCGCGCTGTTGCGGGTTGAGTTGGGAGAGAAAAGACAAAGATGGAAACGGTCTCCGAGCGTCGTTGATTGGATTTTACAGGATGCCGGAAACTCGCATTTAGAAAGCCAGCTTCCTGTTCCGGCCGACACTTTGATTCCCACAGTGCACCGTCGAACGTCATCTCGCACCGACTTTAATTCGGGGTAGTATCGTTCAATCCTTCGCCAAGGAGTGTTCCATGAAACTTTTTGCCGCACTTGCCAGCCTTCTCTTGCTTGTGGCGCACTGCTCCGCTCAGGACGCTTCATCTGGCGGCACTGACCAGGGCCCCGATCAAAGCGTCGCCGCGGCCGCCAAAGCGAGCCGTGCACGAGTACAAGTCGAGCAAGCCAAGGAGGCTGACATTCGCCGGCTTTTAGATCTGACCAGTGCCGGGGCGCTCGCCACGCAGACCATGGACAGCATGGAAGGAAACATCCGGCCGCTGATGACGAATTCTTTCCCTCCTGGGGAATACCGCGAGAAGCTGATTGATTTGTTTTTTGAAAAGTTCCACTCCAAGCGCGATCCGCAGCAACTTCTCGACCTCGCAGTACCTATCTATGACAAGTATTATTCCGACGAAGAGATCAAACAGCTCATCCATTTGTATGAGACGCCGATGGGGCAAAAAATGCTCAAGGTAATGCCCCAAGTGTTGGGCGAGCTACAAGCGGCGGGAGAGAAGTGGGGCGAGGGGATGGGAAGACAATCAATGACGGAAGTTCTAGCCGAGCACCCCGAGTTGGAAAAGGCGCTCCAGGCCGCACAAAAAAACACCCAGCCACGATGACGTCTGCGGCTGATTTTAGCCCGCTTCTGCCTTATTCGCCGCCCGACACTCCTCGCACGGGCAGACATCCCTCAAGAACTGCCACGAATAAATCCCAAGTTCGTGGCCGTCGTTCCACTTGAATTTCAGCGCGTACTTGCCGACCGGCTCCGCTGAGACCGGTTTCGCGCTCGGCTTGAACATGGGCAACTCGCCGGGCTTGGTGTGCGGTGGATCCCCGGGTTGGCGTTCGGTCTTGCTCCGTTCTTCATCGCACAGCGCGCACGGGCAGGCATCGCGCAGGAAGGGGAATGGGTATCGCGAAAGGTGCCCATCTTTCCACTCAATTTCCACGCCGGTCCCGGCGGTCAAGTGCACTTTGACGGATTTCGGATCGGTGGAGGGCATGATAATCAGTATCGCAGAGAAGCGCTCTCAACAACGCGCTCGGCCAAGGACCAAACGACGGACGACCTCTTAGCGAGTGGCGAAACTCGCCCAAATCCGCTAAAATCGAGCTTTACCTGTCAAGGTAAGAACCTATCTGGAGCAGTCATGGCACAAGTTTGCGCGATCTGCGGCAAGGGGCCGCAATTTGGAAATAACATCAGCCACGCTCACAACGTGACTAGGCGGCGCTGGAACGTCAACCTGCGCCCGGTGCACGCCAAGGTGAAGGGTGGTGGCAGGCGTATCCGCGTCTGCACCTCATGCCTGCGCAGCGGCAAAGTTGTAAAAGCTTAACGCTTAACCACAGAGGACACAGAGTTTCGTAGAGGGCGTTTTCCTCGGTGTGACCTTCGTGGTTGAGATTCTTACTGCACACCTAGCAGTTGCACATCGAAAATCAGGGTCGCATTCGGCGGGATTGCTCCTGGATACCCACGCTCGCCGTACGCAAGGTCGGGCGGGATGCGCAATTGCCGCTTGCCGCCAACTTTCATTCCCGCCACACCTTCATCCCAGCCCTTAATTACTTCGCGGGCGCCGAGCGTGAATGAAAATGGCCGGCCTGCGTCCACCGAACTGTCAAACTTTTTCCCGCTCAACAGCCAGCCGGTGTAGTGAACCTGCACTTTCTGTCCGGTCGAAGCAGTCGGTCCCGTGCCGACCTGTATGTCCCAGTATTCCAGTCCAGAGAGCGTTCTTTTCGGATTCCCAGTCACTTTTGTTGGTGCGTTTGTATTCGAGCGCGTAGCCGCGGGGGCCTTTTTCGCGGCATCGCTCTGCCCAAAGCCGGACGCTGCCGCCACCATAAGAATTGCGATTGCAATAACTAACGATTGCTTCAACATTTCTCTCTCTCCTATTTGTAGAAAGTTCCACCATCTGGAATAGGGGTCAGCGCAATCACATCGATCTCTACCAAGACATCTTTGGGCAGACGCGATACTTCAACCGTGGATCTCGCTGGCGGGCCTGAACTGAAGTATTTCCCATAGACGGCATTCATCGCGGCAAAGTCGTTCATGGTCTTCAGGAAGACAGTGCAGCGCAACACCTGTTCCACACTGCTTCCCGCGGCGCTCAAGATAGCAGCGAGGTTCTTCATTACGCGCTCGGTCTGAACGGTCACGTCGCCCTCGATTACTTGCTGCGTCGCCGGATCAATCGCCACTTGCCCCGAAATAAATACCAGACCGTTGGCGCGGATAGCTTGCGAGTAGGGCCCGATCGCCTTAGGCGCATCCGGAGTTGAGATTACTTCACGCATGTGTTTCCTGAGTGCAGATTGCAGAGTTCAGATTGTAGATTGAACGGCCGAAAACCCAAAGTTGCGGGAGCCGGAGAGCAAGGAACCATTTTGCCGACAGCCAACTACCGATGCCCAACGACCAACAGCCAACAACCAACGACCGCCTTTCACACTCTCTGCAATCTCTGCACATCGTGCACCCCAGGAAGCTTTCTCACTCCCTGGATAATGCTCTCCAGATGCTTTAGGTCCTCAATCTCAATCACGATGTCCACGTTCGCTTGACCATTCGCAGTGCGCGCTTCGATGTTGCGGATATTTGTACTGCGGTCACTGATCACTGCCGTAATCTGCTTCAGCATTCCGAAGCGGTCATCACAGAAAACGGTAAGCTTTACCGGAAAGGACGTGGCCGCATCGTCTTCTTTGCCCCACTCGACGTCAATCTTGCGCTCGGGTTCGTACATCAGGTTAAGTACGTTCGGGCAGTTAATTGAGTGTACGGCCACTCCCTTGCCACGGGTCACATAGCCGACAACCGCCTCTCCGCGGATGGGGTTACAGCAACGTGCACGATAAACCAGCAGGTCGCCGTGGCCCTTCACGCGGATAGCGTTGCTGTGGTCTCCGCCAAAAACCCGGCGCACTACGCTCCCAATCCCTGATTCCTCCTCAGCCGGCGCGGCTGGCTGTTCTGCGGCGGGGGCGAGTTTCCCCAGGATCTGACGGGCCGAATATTTTCCGTACCCGATGCCGGCCATCAAATCGTCAGGCTGCCCCAGGCCATAATCAGACGCTATCCGTTGCCAATCTTCGTCTTTGATTTCCTTTAGCGAAATCCGGTATTTGCGCGCCTCTTTGTCGATCAGCTTCTTGCCAATTTCAATCGCCCGTTCGCGCTGGTGAATATTCAGCCAATGCTTGATCTTGTTTCGCGCCCGTGACGATCGAACTACGCTCAACCAGTCCCGGCTGGGCTTGTGTCCTGGCTGGGTAATGATCTCGACTATGTCTCCGCTATGCACTTTGTGACGCAACGGGACCATGCGCCCGTTCACTTTGGCCCCCACGCAGGTGTGCCCGACTTCGGTATGGATGGTGTAAGCGAAATCGATGGGCGTGGAATCGCGCGGAAGCACCACCACCTTGCCCTTAGGCGTGAAGGTGTAAACCTCTTCGGGGTAGAGATCGATTTTTAGAGTGGAAAGAAATTCGCTGGGATCAGAGACGTCCCGTTGCCACTCGACAACCTGCCTGAGCCAGGCGAGCCGCTGTTCGTCCTGTGCCGAAACTGGACCATCTTTGTACTTCCAGTGCGCGGCGATCCCATCTTCCGCCATCCGGTGCATCTCTTCGGTCCGAATCTGGATCTCGAAACTCGTTCCCTCTTCGGTGATGACCGAGGTGTGCAGCGACTGGTAGAGGTTCGGCCTGGGCATGGCAATAAAGTCTTTAATCCGTCCCGGTACCGGACGCCAAACGTTGTGCACGATACCCAGTACCGCGTAGCAGTCCTGCACCGACCGTGTGATCACGCGCATGGCGTAAAGGTCATAAACCTGGTCAACCGAGATGCGTTGCTTCAAGAGCTTCTTGTGGACACTGTAAAGCCGCTTAATCCGGCTCTCGACTTTAGCGGTGATTCCCGCTTCCTGAAGCTTGTCTCGCAGGACGCGCTCGACGCTAGCGAGGAAGTGCTCGCCTTTTTTTCGGCGTGCCTCGACCGCATCATGGACCTGCTGGTAGCCGATGGGATCCAGATAGCGGAACCCGAGGTCTTCCAGCTCTCCGCGAATTTTGCCCATTCCCAGCCGGTGCGCGATTGGGCCATAAATATCCAGGGTTTCGCGCGCGATTTTCTGCTGGCGATCTGGCGGCAAGTGTTCGAGAGTCCGCATGTTGTGCAGACGATCGGCAAGCTTAATCAGAACGACACGAATGTCGTCTACCATCGCCAGCATCATTTTGCGCAGGTTCTCTGCCTGCTGCTCTTCGCGCGAGGCAAAGTCAATTTTGCTGATCTTGGTGACGCCCTCGACAATGTGCGCGACTTGCTCTCCAAATTCCTTGCGAATGTCGACGATAGTGACCGACGTGTCTTCCACTGAATCGTGCAGCAGACCTGCGGCCACAGCGACGCCGTCCATTTTCATTTCCGCCAGGACTAGAGCAACTTCCAGCGGATGTACCAAGTAAGGCTCGCCCGACGCCCGATGCTGGCCGGAGTGGTGCGTCTGCGAAAACTCATAGGCCTTGCGAACCAGCTCCAGGTCTTCATTCGGCCGGTTCTCGCGCATATTCCGCAACAGCTCTCGGAACTTCGTCACCGTGAGCACGTTGGTCGCGATTTGTTCGCGCAGCGTCGTCATGCCTAGATTAGTGCCTGCCGGAAGGGAGAAGGACGATGTGCGTCCGGTGGCCTGTTTCCTTAGCTCTGATTATATCGGCGTTTTTGGGTGGCGCAGGCCTTTTCAGGCCTGCGGTACAGGCCGGTAAATCTTGGTTCGTCAGCGCCGAAAGCGCTGGCCGCCCAGAACCCTCCGAGCCGCCAGTCGGTCAGCTTCAAAATCTGCTACATTGTCGGCGTTGGATCGCATTCTCATCAGCGGCGCTTCGGGACTGATCGGGTCCGCCCTCGTCTCCTCGCTGGAATCGCACGGGTGTAAGGTCACTCGCCTCGTGCGACGAGAGACAGGGGGCGCAAACGAAATCCGATGGGACCCCATGCACGTGGTCCCGCCAGACCTCGTTTCCAGTTTTGACACAATCATCCATCTCTCTGGCGAAAGTGTCGCCGGACGCTGGACGGCGAAAAAGAAGAAGCGCATTCGCGACAGCCGTGTGGTGAGCACGCAAAGTCTGTCCACCGCGCTTGCGACGGCCGCCACGCCGCCAAAGACGTTCATTTGCGCCTCGGCTATCGGATACTACGGCAGTCGTGGAGACGAAATTCTGAACGAAGAAAGTCCCTCTGGCACCGGCTTTCTTGCCGAAGTCTGCCGGGAGTGGGAGGCCGCGACTGAAGCTGCTGCTCACGCCGGAATTCGCGCTGTGAATTTGCGGATCGGATTAGTCCTGAGCCCGAACGGCGGCGCGCTGAAGCAGATGCTCTGGCCATTTCGCTTAGGATTGGGAGGCAAGGTTGGCAGCGGACGCCAGTGGTGGAGCTGGATTCACATTGAAGACCTGGTTTTTGCAGTCCATCACATTTTGCAAAATAAATTTTTGAAAGGGCCGGTCAACATGACTGCTCCGAGCCCGGTAACCAACTCGGAATTCACCCAAATTCTGGCAGGAGTGTTGAAGCGCCCGGCGATCTTGCCGGTTTCGGCCTTCGCTGCACGGCTGGCATTTGGAGAATTTGCGGATGAAGGTCTGCTGGCGAGCGCGAGAGTGATGCCGCGAATGCTAATGGAAAGTGGATTTGAATTCCGAAACCAGGAACTTCAGCCCGCATTAAAAGACTTCTTGTGAAGCATATGGCCCAAATCACCGTGGAAGAGGGCGCTTTCAGCGCCGCGTTAATCAGAACGCACGAATTACTTCGTCCTTGCCTTGGCGAATTCCTCTACCCGCTCGCGCACACTCAGCACATGCTTTGGCAGTGGCAGATGACTGCCTTCTTCAAGGATGGGAATCAATTTGTCGAACTCCGGTCCGGAATGCGACCCGGTTACGATGATCCGAATCGGATGAAACAACTCTTTGCCTTTGGCGGCGG
>WNGR01005707.1_pt1 | contig 15533 bp, 11 predicted proteins | sample 5407581 | NCBI WGS metagenome assembly WNGR01 (sample SAMN13153383, study PRJNA577476) | soil metagenome | isolation source: 80 cm soil or saprolite under Garry oak tree replicate 2 | place: USA:California | collected 2016-06-15
GGGGCGTGCGGCCTGGTCGAGGTTGCTCGTATAAACCGGCTACTCCCTGCTCAAGGAAGCGCCTGGCCCACTTGCGGACATTGCTCTGGGTGAAGCTAACCCAATGAGCTGTCTGAATAAAGGAGTCTCCTGGCTCTCAGAAGAGCATGGCACGAGCCCGTTTCGCTTGACCAAGAGGGATCTTCTGACGATGTAACCAACCTTGGAGCCGGGCACGAGTCTGCTCGTTCATCCGAAGCCTCAGGGCGGAGCGCCGACCTCGCAGGTTCACCTGCTGTGAAGGGAGAATGTTCTCTTGGAGAGAGAACAATTAGAAGGCACTTTCAATTCCAATCCTTTTCAACTGGGTTTTGTACTTCCCACAGGATGCGCACCATCTCGTTGCACATCCCGTGGGTACTTAGATCCCAAGAGCCTGTAACAATGCCACCTTCACTTGCGCCAGCGCCAGCAACTCCCCAATAGCCAGCAGAAGGGCAAGGCTGAAGAATGGAATCATCTCCCGGTAGCGTTCAAAAGACTGGTCACGTTTACTGATACCAAGGATCACAATCAGGTTGACATTACTCAGCACCGTGACAAGCCCTGCTGTACTCAACAGCGCCACAGGATAGAGAGTCAGCCAGCTCTGTGAAGCCACCGCGAAAAAGCTCAGAATTAATCCCGGTATGAGCAGCAGAAATGTCCCCCATGAAGAAATGCTGCGCTGTTCGTTATCCTCTCGCCAGAACAAACGATTTGTCATTGGGAGTGCACATGATGCCAGTGCCAGTCCCATCAGCAACCCCGTCGCCAGTCGCAGCAGGTTATGCGGTTGGTAGAGGTGAGGCAGTCCCAGATCAAGAAAGAACGAATTAAAGCCATCTATCGCCATAGCTACTACCCCACCTGCTAAGACAATAACCATCGGCCATGGCGGCAATCTTTGAGCACGTCCTCGACCAGTCACATGCAAGGTCAACAGAGTGACGATAAAGCCCAGGTAAATACCCGTATTGCGTGCGCAAAGTGGAAGGCGTTCGCCAGCAGGGTAGAACGAGTGTGTAAGTAACTGTGCACATATTCCACTATCGAGCCAGCGAAGACGATCCAGCAGTGTAGCCCCAGGTAAGAAAACCAGGACAGCAAGCAACCCGAGATAAAGGGCTGCCCAAATAGCTGGGATCCAGGGGGATTGTGAGGAATCGCGTGTCTGGGGAGCCCTGGCTCTGTTACTACCAGGTGCTAAAAACTTCTGGGTCATCCTGCTTCTCATCTTTCCTGTTATATATTAATGCCCAGGTTAAAATACTGGTTCAGGTAGGGCAACAGGTTAAAGAAGATCATAATGCCTGCCAGAATCATCACCACCCCCGTGCCAACTTCGATCTTGCCCAAATAGGGCTTGAGTCTCTTTAGTACTTTGCTCATCCGGTCAAGTCCAAGGCCAAGGAGCAGGAATGGGACACCGAGGCCGAGTGAATAGGCGAGCAACAACAGGACACCCTGTGACAGTGTTGCCGCATTAGCCGCCAGGCCCAGGATTGAGCCGAGAATAAGGCCAACACAGGGAGTCCAGCCGATGGCAAAGATTATGCCTATCAGCAGTGACGCTGGATAGCTGGGACGGGCAGGATGAAATTCAAAACGCTTCTGCCAGTAGAGAAACGGTAACTTGAGAATGCCCACCAGGTGTAGCCCGATAAGAACAAGCAGGATGCCTCCGATCTCACGTAGCTGGAACTGGTACGCCCGCAGGAAACTCCCCAAAGTACTGGCAGTAGCTCCCAGTGCAACAAAAGTGAGGGTAAAGCCAAGTACGAATGCAGCCGAATGCAAAAAAGTGTTCAGCCGCGTCGGCTGATATTCCTGATCCTGCTCACCTGTAGATTGATAAACACTCTGCCCCACAAGTTGTGCAAGGTAAATGGGCACTAACGGTAAAACGCAGGGTGAGAGAAATGATGCCAGTCCTGCTATAAAAGCAACTCCGAAACTGAGTTGTGATGGATTCATCCTATTTGCAACTCCTGATTGCCTGCTATCTCTTCTTTCGCATCATAGTATAGCGTGCAATGGAACAAGGTGCAATGTTCTTGTGAAATGCCAGCGAGGGGATTGGGGCATCATTTTCCCCACTTCTTCAGTAGCTGCTTCGCCAGATGATTATCGCAAGCAGCCAGTTCCTTGAGCACATAGACAACGATCGGGTCGTCAGGGCTGGCCAGTTGACCCAATGTGTTAAGGGCAGTTTCTGCCACATGTTCATCAGGGTCCAGCAGGGTAGTAATGAGTATCGGAATAGGTGAGGGTGTGTCTGACCGCGATGGCGTTTGGGCAAGGGTATAGGCAATGCAGGCCCGCACTCCACTATCGTTATCTGAGCGCAAGAGTTGCATAAGCCGGGTGCGTAATGTACGAGGCTGGTTATCCAGTATACTGAGCAGTTCCACGGCCCTTTGACGTACCCAGGCACTTGAATTTGTCAGTAGCTCTATAGCGGTCCCGTCGAGGAGTATCTCGGTACTGATTGCCGCCCGTGCCTTTTTCTGGCCGTGTACTCGTGCTTGCCAGAGCAGATAGCTGAGCGAATCAAGCGCTGTTATCTGTGCCTCCTCTTGTTGCTGCCGTAAGGTACAAAGGAGCCATCGCACAACATTTGTGCGCGTGGGAGTTCGCAGTACTCCGTGCAGCAGGCGTAGTCCTTCAATAGCCTCGATGTGTCCTGGATGATCGCTATTGAGCAGGGTCGTACCGAAGACTGCGGCTGCATATGCCCCTCCAATTGCAGCCAGCGTATAACTTGCCTGTCGGCGCACTTCAGGTATATCTGCACTCAGTAAGGCTGCAATCTGTCCAGGGAGGGTGTGGCGTTGAATCGCCTGGCGTATTGTATTCCGACTTGCCAATTGCTCCAGGGTTGCCAGCACTGCGATCTGTGAACAGTGATCAGAAGACTCTAGTAACGAACAGAGCGACGGAAGTATAGATGCCAGGGCGATACTGCCCAGTGCTCGTGCAGCATGCATAGCTATTTCGTTATTCGAATCCGAGAGTAATAGCAAAAGTAGTTTTATCAGCCGTTCACGACAGGTTGAGGAGAGATGTGCTGGCGGCTCTGTTGCCAGTACGAAAGCAGCGGCTTTCCGCGCTTCTTCAGCTGCCTCAGGATGCAAGAGTGTCATCAGTACTTCTATCCCGCTACTCTCACCGTTCCGTAGCAAGGCGTATGAGCTTGCCAGTCGCACCGAGAGAGGTTCTTCCTCACTTTGATGGGTGCGCAGTGCCTCTACAGTGGTTTCGACTAACGAGCCCTTTCCGGCAAGGTTCGCAAGTGCCATTGCTGCTGCATAGCGTACCGTCTCCCATGGTTCTGCTAAGCCCCGGCAAAATAAGGATTCGTAGCCAGCCTGTTCCAGTAAGCCTGCTGCCTCTATTACACTTGTCCACAGTACAGGGCCTGCTGGTTGAGAGAGAGCCGGGTGCTGCAAGAGCGCTTCAAGTGGTATCTGTGCGCGTTGACTGAGCAGAAGCAGGAGTCGGCTAAGATGTTCGTATTGAGGAGGCCACCATGGCCAGGGAGGTGAGGTAATCTCAGGATAGTTGTTCAAGGTTGTCAGGAGTAAGGGAAGCAAGGCTGGCCCTTGTCGAGCCAGTCGCTGGCTGGCACGGATGCGCAATGCATATTCGGTTTCAGGGCCAAGCAACAATGCCATGGCTGTGCGTATATGCTCCTGATTTACTATTCGCCCCGATTGCGATCTCTGGGTAGATGCTCGGTCCCCGTCAGTGAGTTCTCCAGGCATGGATTTTGCTTTCTTGCTAAAGAAAGAAGAAATAGTATACTTTGTTTTCGTTATACACCCTGGTACCAATTTTATGTTGGTGGCAGTAGAAAGGCTATGGCTTATTAAACAACCGTTGTAGCTGTTGCCAGAGATTGCGGCGTGTCTCTGGATTATCTGGATTCTCAGGAACCTGCTTCCCCTGCTCTGCCGGAGCATTCAAGTTGTTTCCAGGGCCTGCCATCCCTGGTTCCGTCCCCCGCTCTAGCGAACTGGCTGATGGAGGTGAGGGTCCATCGGTGACCCGGGTAGTAGCTATGGGGGGAGAAGCCGTAGGTTCGCTAGCTGGTGGTTGTGTTGCTTCCAGAGATACGTCCAGGTATGGTGGGCGTTGTGCCTGTGGGCGTTTTGGCGGTTGTACTGGGGGGAGAACTCTACCCTCCCGTGCCCCAGGGAGAGTACGCCTGGATGAATCTGCCGATACAGTGGTGCTGGATGATCCAGGATATACAGGGGCTTTCAAGTTGAGTGCACGGAGTTCCTGGGCCATCACTATGGCGTGCGCATAACGTTCGTCGCGGTTTCGAGCCATAGCAGTGAGTATGATCTTTTCCAGTTCTGCTGAGAGTTCTGAATTGAGGGCACTCGGAGGTTGGACAGTTCCACTGATGATGGCCTGGGTCAATTCTGGTAAAGTGCGGCCAGTGAAAGGCCGCTGTCCGCTGACCATTTCATAAAGCACGACGCCGAGCGCATAGATATCGCAGCGATTATCCAGGGTCTCTCCCCAGACCTGTTCAGGAGAGGCATAGTAGAGACTACCAACCAGCGTTTTCGCAACCGTGATTTTTTGATGGCCGGGAGCCCGAGCCAGGCCAAAGTCCATCACTTTAATCTTGCCCCAGCGATCCAGCATCAAGTTTTCTGGTTTGATATCGCGGTGGATAACGTTACGTTCTCTATAAGCGGAATCGAGAGCTTCAGCAATCTGCGCTGAATATTCTGCCGCCATGTGCTGAGGGATTGTGCCATCCAGGCGCAGTAAGCTCGCAATCGTTGGCCCCTGTACATATTCCATGACGAAATAGAGGAGACCGTTCTGCTGCCCCGCGTCAAAGATTTGTACGATGTTGGGATGGTTGAGGCCCGCAATGATCTGTGCTTCGCGAATAAAACGTGCTACATAGGATGCATCTTTTGCCAGTGATTGCGGCAGTACTTTCACGGCAACTTCTCTGCCAAGTGCAATCTGTTTGCCGCGATAGACCATCCCCATTGAACCACGCCCAATCTCCTCCTCCAACCAATACCCACCGAGACTCTGGCCGGCCAGTTCGTTCATACAGTCAGCCTCTCAGTCGAGGTAATCCTTCAGGATACGACTTGCCTGTGGATGGCGCAACTTGCGGATAGCGCGTTCCTCGATCTGGCGTACTCGTTCGCGAGTGACCTTCAGCTTCTTGCCGACTTCCTCAAGTGTGTGATCATGATCGTCAACCAGGCCAAACCGCAGTTCAATCACCTGGCGTTCGCGCAGCGTAAGCTGTCCGAGCACTTTCCGAATCTCATCATGTAAGAGTTGCCGATCGGTCACCTCCACTGGCCCACGTTCTCGTGTATCCTCAATGATATCACCGAGCGTATTTTCCTCTTCTTCCGAAAGTGGAGCATCGAGGGAGAAGACTTTCTCCGCCCAGATCAACAGTTCGCTGACACGTTCTGCAGGCATCCCTAAGCGCTCACCAATGCTCTCAGGTGTCGGCTCCCGTCCAAGTTCCTGGTAGAGTGTGCGAGTCATACGCTTCACCCGCATCACTTCTTCCATAATATACACGGGAAGTCGTACAACGCGAGTCCCTTCCAGGATGGCACGAGTGATAGCTTGTTTAATCCACCATGTGGCATACGTCGAGAAACGAAAGCCTTTGCGGTAGTCAAACTTGGTAACGGCACGAATGAGGCCAATATTGCCCTCACCGATCAGGTCTTCAAGGGAAAGACCCTGTCCAACATATTTTTTCGCAATGCTTACTACCAATCGTAGATTGGCCTCGATCAATTGGTTACGAGCGTCCTTGTCCCCTTGCTCGGCTCGTTCAGCAAGATATGACTCGCGAGCTGGGGAGAGCAGGGAAATACGTGAAATCTCGCGCAGATAGAGACGCAGGCTGTCGCTTTGTGCCAGGTTGCTCAGATCTGAGTCTGAGTCTTGCTCTTGTGTGATTTCACGTTCTGGCTCGGATGGTTTATTGGTGTCAAACATCACATTTCGTTCCAAGTGCTCTCTCTCCTGGTTGCTGGAGTACGAGTTCCATTGACCTCTTCAGGTCGCAGTCAGTATAGCACTAGCAGATAGCATCCTGCAACTTCCAACCCACCTTAAGCAAGATCAGTTGAGTTTGCAGTTATTTTATCATATCTCTATGTTATTGCAAGCTTCTCCTGGCACCCATAAGCCAGGGCGAGATAAAAGTCCTTTTTTCCCGCCCACCTACCCGAGAAGAAGAGTGGTTGCGAGGACACCTCGCGCTCCGGTTAAGGGCGGCCGCCCTTAACAATCCTGCTTTTCCCGACTTTTACATCGTCCTGCCCATAAGCTCTTTCCCTGAGACTTTTTGGGTGCTCTCATCCTCATCGGCCTGCAGGCGGGCCTCTCTTGCCTTTTTGTGTCGAATTGGGAGGTTCGGGGCTGAGCCCCGAACCTCCCAATTCGACAGTTTCATGATGAGCGACCCAAGGGTCGCCAGTCTATTGGTGCTATTGAAGTTAGTCGGCTTGTTTTCGGTTCTCGACAGGTTGCTCGTCCTAATGTTTGTAAACTGGGCTTTTTTCATATATAATACGCTGGAAAGTTAGGATTGTAGAGATATGTATAAGCAATTTTTATAACCAATGTCAATGTTGGAGAAGGAGCCTGGGATGAACTTGCCACTCCCACTGGAACCAGGAACCACCATCGGTGGGCACTATTCCATCGGAACGCTCATCAACAGTGGTGGCTTCGGTTCTGTCTATCGCGGCATCGATGGCAGTACAGGGAATCGGCCTTGTGCGGTCAAAGAGACCTATGATGTCAGTCCGGCTGCCCGTCGCCAGGCATTAATGGAGGCTGGTATCCTCTTCACCGTGAGAAGCAAACACCTTCCACAGGTCTACGATGCGTTTGAAGCCAATGGCCGCTTCTACCTGGTGATGCAATTAATTGAAGGGCGCAATCTTCTCCAGGCACTACGAGATTGGAGACGAGCCTTTAATGAGCAAGAAGTTCTGACACTGTTATTGCCTGTTATGCATATGTTGGAGGAACTGCATAGCCGCAATCCGCCTATTCTTCATCGTGATATCAAACCTGGCAATATCATTCTTACGCCTAACCAGACTGCTGTACTGGTCGATTTTGGCCTGACAAAACTCTATGACCCCACCAGTAACACTCAGACTGTTGCTAAAGCTGTTTCCGAAGGGTTCAGTCCTCTTGAACAGTATACAGGGAGGACCAGCCCCCAGTCGGACATCTATGCAATGGCTGCGACGATGTATTTCCTGCTCACTGGAAAGGCTCCGCCACCAGCTGTCAGTCGTAGCTTGCGGGAAGAACTGCTTCCACCGCGCAGGCTCAATCCATCACTCTCACCACACATAGAACGAGCTCTCCTCAAAGCCTTAGCTGTCCATCCTGATCAGCGCTACCAGAGTATGCGCGAGTTTACCAGAGCATTGCAGAGCCCTGCTGATTCAGGTGCATCTGACGACCCGACCATGTTCTCGCCACAGAGAGTGCGCGATGCTGGCATGCCGACGGAGGCAGGCAGTCGCCCAAATTCGAACCCTATATCACGTCCGAATTCGAACCCCATACCGCCTCCACCCTCAAGGCCAACGCCAACTGCAAACCCGATCTCGGCACCACCTCTTTCCAATCCTTATGCCAGTGTGCAGAATCCGCCACGAGTGCCAGGTGCCCCGGTCTATCCCGTTTCCGGGCCACCAATGTATCCTGTATCCAGGCCGCCCGTCTATCCCATCTCTGGGCCACCCGTCTACCCTGTTTCCGGGCCACCATTGTATGCCGTCTCAGCGCCCCCGCCGACGTATGTAATGGCTCCGTATCAGCAACAGCGCAGTGCCTTTGGGCAGGGATGTCTCTGGGGATTGCTCCAGGGTATCGTGGCGGCTGTGCTGCTGTTATTGCTGAAAAAAGAGGCCTATTTCTACCTTGGCCTCGTGATGGGAGCGCTCTTTTACCTGGTGGCTGGATTCCGTACCACGCGCAGAGGGGGCAAAGCTTCTCGTGGCGGATGGGCCGGTTTCTGGGCAGTGATTACCGGCACCATTCTGTTTGCACTGACCTTTGCCATTGGTCTCTACATTCTTATTGCGCAGCAGCTAGATTATGATCAACGCCTGGGTCTCTTTTCCTCCGATCTCAGTCAGAGTGAGAGGGTCAACCGGGCTTCGCATGAGATTCTCGCTGCCTTTCCGCAACCCCAGTTTCCTCAGTCACCTCAAGCCTTAGATACAACTATCGTCGTCCTGATTATCGGTGGATTGGTAGGGGCCTTTATTGTGGGCTGGATTGGCGGTCTATTGGGTAAGTTAGCTTACGAAGCCCAAATCAAGGGGGGGAGCAGGACCTGAAGGCATGCGTTTGATGCTTACCTTGTTGTGGTACCATTATCCCTGGTACATATCAGAAACAGAGAGGCGACCGCTGGTGGTCGCCCGTCGGAAGGCAGGCAACTCACTTGACGACCCAGGAACAATCAACACACAACGCAAATCCACCTGTTACAACCCCCAAAGAAGCACTTCCTATAGCGGAGCTAGTCCGAACCCTTAGCGCAGAATTGAGCCTGGTGAGTGGGCAGGTTGCACGCACCATCGCCTTGCTTGATGAGGGTAATACCATCCCCTTCATCGCACGCTATCGCAAAGAGATGACCGGTAGCCTGGATGAAGTCCAGATCCAGACCATTGCTGACCGTGCTGCCGCCCTGCGTGCACTACATGAGCGCAAGGCAGATGTACGCAGGCTGATTGATACACAGGGCAAACTGACCCCAGAACTTGCAGGTGCTATTCTTGCCGCTACAACCCTGCAAGAAGTGGAAGACCTCTATCTACCCTATCGTCCCAAACGCAAAACCCGCGCCAGCGTTGCCCGCGAGAAAGGCTTAGCGCCACTGGCCGAGATCATCCTGCAACAGCCCGAGCTCAAAGGCGAGGTAAATGCCATCCTTGAAGAGCAAGCCCGCGTCTTCCTCAATCCTGAGAAGGGCGTAGATACGAGCCGGGAAGCGTATGCAGGGGCACGCGACATCGTAGCCGAGATTATCGCTGAGGATGCTAACGTACGTGGGAGTGTACGCAGCTTGTTCTTCAAGCAATCAACCATCAGTGCCAAAGTAGCAGACCCCGAAAAAGTCACGGAGAAAGACCCGACGGGCGTGTATCAGCTGTATTACGAATTTAGCGAAGGTATCACGAAACTTGTCCCGCATCGTGTCCTGGCCTTGAATCGCGCTGAACGGGAGGAGGTGCTTCGTATCAGTATCACCTTGCCCTATGAATCGGCACAAGCTGCTATCTTGCGGCACCATCCTGTCAGAGCTACCTCACCGTTTGCCAGCCAGCTCGCTGATGCCATGGAGGATGGCTACAAGCGATTGCTTGCACCTGCAATGGAGCGCGAGGTGCGTGTCGAACTCACACGACAGGCCGAAGAACATGCCATCAACATCTTCGCTGCAAATCTGCGAAACCTGCTCTTGCAGCCGCCCCTACGAGGCAAGAAAGTGCTGGGCATCGACCCCGGCTATCGCACGGGCTGCAAACTGGCCGTTGTTGATGAAACAGGTAAATACCTCGAATCTGATACCATCTACTTGCATCAGTCTGAGAAGGCCCACCAAACACTGCGCAAACTACTGGCACAATACAATATCAGCGTCATCGCCATCGGCAATGGTACGGCTTCGCGTGAGACAGAGCAACTGGTTGCAGGACTCATTCGCGAGCTTGAGCAGGACACAGGCAAAGGCGGACAGATCGGCTATGTCATCGTCAATGAAGCGGGAGCCTCAGTCTACTCAGCGTCAGAGGCAGCACGCCAGGAGTTTCCCACGCTTGACGCAACCCAGCGTGGCACCATTTCAATTGCCCGCCGCTTGCAAGACCCACTGGCCGAACTGGTGAAGATCGACCCTAAAGCTGTCGGTGTAGGCTTGTATCAGCACGATGTAGATCAGAAAGAACTGGCAAACATGCTGGAGCGGGTCGTCGTCTCTTGCGTCAACTTTGCTGGGGTTGAGCTCAATTCTGCCTCTGCTGCCCTCCTTAAGCATGTATCCGGCATCAACTCCCGTGTGGCCAACTCCATCGTCAAGTACCGCGAGGAGCATGGGCCATTCCGCTCTCGCGCAGAACTACAAAAGGTTTCTGGCCTTGGACCAGCCACCTTCGTCCAGGCAGCAGGTTTCCTCAAAATTGCCAATGGCGTTGAACCACTGGACAACACCTTCATTCACCCAGAAAGCTACACCGCAGCCCATGCCCTCCTGGAGATGCTTCCCTCTGGCAACGACGGCAAGACGCTCAAACCTGCAGAACGTATCGCCCAGTTCCACCAGCTCATCAAGCTCCAGAGTAGCCTCGGTCGTGGCAGTCGCAACCGTGCTAGCAATGCTGCAAGTGATGGCGAACAGGCATCCTGGGCCGACATCGCCAAAAAGATCGGCGTTGGCCTGCCTACCCTCAACGACATCCTGGAGAACCTTGAAAAGCCCGGCCTTGATCCTCGCGATGCCCTCCCGGCCCCTATCCTGCGCCATGACGTACTCAAGATGGAGGACTTACAAACAGGCATGATCTTGCAGGGCACCGTGCGCAATGTGGTAGACTTTGGAGCCTTCGTTGATATCGGCGTCAAGCAGGACGGCCTGGTGCATATCTCCGAAATGGCCGACCGTTTCGTAAAAGACCCTCTAGCTGTAGTTGCTGTTGGCCAGGTGGTGCAGGTGCGTGTCCTCAAAGTCGATCTGCAGCGTGGGCGAGTGCAATTGAGTATGCGGGGAGTGAAGTAGGAGAGGATTTTGGCTGGCACCCACGATTTGTCTGGCCCCGCAAGGGGCCAGACAAATCGTGGGTGCCAGCCAAAACTAGATACTCTCAGGGAGAGAAACCTTCTCCCCTTCCTCCTTCTTCGGCAAATACCGCTCTGCATGCCCCAACGCCGTAAACGAAAAACTAAAAGGAATGAGGAAGGTAAGCACACCAATCACCGCATAAACCAGCACCACATTCCTCGTCCACTCAATGGCCAACCCACCAAGGAAGCTACCAAGGGGGATAGCCGACCACGCCAGCACGCTGGCAACGCTAATCACACGGCCCAGCATATGGTTGGGAACAATTGCCTGCCGCAAGCTCCCTGTATTGATGTTGAAGAGGATGCCCAATCCAGACATCACTGCCCAGAGTGTGAGAGCAGCCCAATACCAGTGCATGAAGGCAAAAACTATCGTCAGCAGCCCGTCCGTCATGAGCGCACCCAGCGCAACCTTACTGAAAGACCACCGCTTGCGCAACTGACCGGCCATCAGTGAGAGAACGACAACACCAATGCTCCCTGCCGAATAGAGCAGGCTCACCTGAGTATCGTTAGCTAGAAGTCGTTCCTTGGCAAACAGCACAAGCTGAGCATATGTAGTACTGCCCACGAAATTCACCAATGCCATCATTGCCGAGATGTTGCGCAACACTGGATGGCTCAGCACATAGCGCAATCCCTCAACGACATCGCGGCGCAGGCTTGTTGGTTCCCGCTTCTCACCCTTGTTGAAACTGATTCTGATGAGCGACAGGGTGAATGCCGAAATGAGGAATGAGGTAGCATCAATCAGTAGAAGCGCTGAAAGAGGCACCTTGGCGACCAGCACACCGGCCAGGAGTGGCCCGACAACGCTTGCCCCAGAGTAGCTGGCCTGAATACGTCCATTTGCCGTCACCAGGTCATCCTGTTTGACCAGGCTGGGAATGGTGGCAAACTCTCCGGAATCGAAGCAAATTGTCAGCGTCGAGGCAATGAATCCCACCGCATAGATCCACCAGACGGAGAGCAGACCCAGGAATGCCATGAGCGGTATCGAAGCGATAACCAGAGCACGCGCAAGGTCAGTGAGGATCATCATGCGCTTGCGGTTCACCCGGTCTGTCAGGGCACCGATAATCAGCCCGAAGAACAGATAAGGGAGGAAGTTAGCGGCAGCCGAAATGCCAAGGTTGAGTGCCGAGCCTGTCAGCTTATAGACCAGCAATGGCAATGCAAAGAGCGTAACCGAACTGCCCAGGTTCGAGATGGTCTGCCCCGTCCAATATTTCCAGAAGTCACTACTGAGCCGGGAGGTGGACGCAGGTTTACCTGTCGCGTTGGTTGACATAAAATCCTCCTTTACTCTTCGAGAGATAGTGGGGACTCCGACGACGAATCAGAACTTTGCATATATGCCGGTGCCACAAACATGGACACGCAAATACCGTAAACCTTGCCGTTGGGATCAGGTGCCTCCTGCAAAAGATCATCAATGATAGCACAAAGACGCTCCTGGTAGAACTGGGCACGCTCTGGTGAGAGGCGAATGTGGGGAAGGGAAGTGGTAAGGCTGGCGTCTCTTCCTATAGTCATATTGGCCTCGGCTAACTCATCTCGCGCCTGCGTCAAGATATCGAGGGAGATGGATGCATTAACTTCGTACGGTAAATCGAAGGCGAAGATACGAGCTGTGCGGGTATAATACTTCGCCACGATCCCGCGCACAAGCCGACGGGCAACAACCTTCGCCAACCCTGCCTCCTCGAGTACCTGCAAATGATGGCCGATTGTGCCAGGGGGCACTTTGAGGCGATCCGCAATCTGCTTGGCCGTCGCTGGTTGATTCTGAATAATGCCCAGGATGCGCGACCGCACAGGATCACCGAGAGCCTTGAATTGCTGAGGAGTGTTAATCACCAGCTTAGGTGGCAAATTGGGCATCTCCACCGGAACATCTTCCGCCAGGACAGCAATGGTATCAATGTCAGCATGCTGTTGCGTTGCCATACTGAGAACCTCTTTCCTCCTAAGGTACTGCTAACATGGTACATCCCATGTTTGATGCATGTGCGATAAAAATAGTATGTACTGGTAATATAATATCGTCCCATGTCAAGAGGTGCGAGCGAAGGACTCTCCATCCTTGAGGTTGAAAGACGAGGAAATGGTGTAGGGGTGCAATTCATTGCGCCCGTGGGGTGGCGGGGTGCCGCACGACACAGAAATCTTCACCCAAGAGGATGGAGAGCGAGGAGAAAGCTGGAATTGCTCTGACGCACTCCCATGCCTATAATACAAGAGAGTAGAACAGTTAGAGCAAAGCAATTTCGCAACATTTTGTAAGAGAGGACCCTGGTATGGAAAAATATAGCTTTGAACGCTACCTGAACGTCCGCTCAGCCTACGGAGCCACCTTCTCTCCAGATGGGAAGCAACTCAGCTTCCTCACGAATATTACAGGAGTAGACGAGGTCTGGAGTATCCCAAATACATGCACCAGTTCCCGCCTGGCCTGAACAACTCACATTTCGTGGTGAACGTGTTGCTGGCGCGGTTTTCTCGCCAACAACCAGTATGCTACTCGTCTCTGCCGATGTCGGAGGGAACGAACGGACACAACTCTATAGGCTAGATGGCTCTATCTTCACAGCCTTGACTGCACAGCCTGATGTGATTCACCAGTTCGGTGGGTGGTCACTGGATGGAAAACGCATTACCTATTCCAGTAATGAACGTGACCCTCGCTACTTCGATGTCTACGAGCGACTTCTAGATAGCAGCGAACTACGTCTGCTCCTCCAACACGACGGGACGAATTACTCTATGGGCTTTTCGCCAGATGGGCAGCAAGTGCTGGTAGGACGCTTTGATTCCAATATTCGTAACCAGCTTCTGCTGGTAGATACAGCAACAGGCGCGGTTCGCAGCTTGACACCAGAGATCACTGAAGGGCCTGCGCAACATATCTCTGCTGCCTGGTCGGCAGATAGGCGTGGTCTCTACCTGCTAAGCGATCGCGGACGGCAGTTCCTCTCGCTGGCCTGGCTCGACCTTGCGACAACCGAACTCACCTACTTGCGTGATGATCCCTGGGATGTGGAAGCGCTGGCACTGACTGAGGACGGCACACATATGGCCCTGGCGACAAATGAAGATGGCTATTCGCGGCTGGAGCTCTTCGATGTGTCAGCAGGTTGGAAAGAGCGTCGTGAACTTCCAGTTCCTGCCTTGCCCCAGGGGATTCTACGTGAACTTAGCTGGTCACGAGACGGCAGACGATTGGCTTTCACACTTGATGCTGCTGACGATGCTCCCGATGTGTGGGTATGGGATGTGGCCGAGAAAATACTCTGGAGGGCAACACGGAGCGCCCTGGGAGGCATCCCACGCGAAACGTTTGTGGCACCGTCGCTTGTACATTATCCCACGTTTGATGGTCGCGAGATACCTGCATTTCTCTATTTGCCGCAAGGCGGCCCGCCACAAGGGCTTCCTGTTGTTATTCATATCCATGGTGGTCCAGAAGGCCAGTCTCGCCCGATCTTTAACCCTGTGATTCAGTATCTTGTCGCCTGTGGCTATGGAGTGCTCGCACCCAATGTTCGTGGCAGCACAGGCTATGGCTACGAGTATCAGAGCCTTGATGATGTGCGCCTGCGTATGGACTCTGTAGCAGACTTGCGGTATGCAGCCCTCTGGCTCTGTGAAAGCGGCATCGCTGATCCCAAACGTATCGCCGTAATGGGAGGAAGTTATGGTGGCTTCATGGTGCTCTCCGCCGTTACTACGTATCCCGATCTGTGGGCGGCAGGTGCTGACATCGTTGGGGTTGCCAATTTCGTAACGTTCCTGGAAAACACCGGCCCATGGCGGCGTAAGCTCCGCGAGGCCGAGTACGGCAGCCTGGAGCAGGATCGCGAATTTCTAGAGCAGATCTCACCCATTCATCACGTGGACCGCATCTCTACCCCGCTCTTCGTCGTACACGGTGCAAACGACCCTCGCGTTCCCGTTGGCGAAGCCGAGCAGATCGTAGCGGCATTACGTAGCCGGGGAGTGCCCGTTGAGTACCAGCGCTTCGAGGATGAGGGCCATGGATTGGTCAAACGTGCCAATCGGCTCATTGCCTATCCTGCCATTGCACGCTTCCTTGACAGGTATGTGCACCAGCGCAATTCGTAGGAGCTAGAGTCCGCAAGTCAGGATCATATGCCACCGAACGGTTACTTTCCCGCTATTTATTCAACAGAATGTGATACGGAGTCCCCTGCCTGATGTGATTTGTAAATCTCCATCAAACAGGGGACTCCGTGCCATACCTCCAGCGCTCCACGGCCCGCATTGGAAACCATGCGCGTCCCTTAGGGAGACCAGTCCACCTGAATGATGACTAACTCTGCTTGATCCAGGGATGAGCCGTGTGGACCAGCTTGCGGAAGGAGCATTTATCCTGTATTGCTTTCATGATCAACTGCTTTCCATTAAGCGTCCAGGCGTACGTCCCTGTCGCTGCATCAGGGCCAAAGTATTGGACACAAACTGCAGCATTGGAGAACATCACTTGATCTTGTGTCACGTTGTATTGGGCATTGAGTGACGGTCCACCCTTTAAAGTTGCCGTATAGGTACCGTCATTTCTGAGCGTGATTGTCCAATCCCCAACGTTGCTTTTCAGGTCG